>MDSV01040976.1_pt1 | contig 16476 bp, 15 predicted proteins | sample 810851 | NCBI WGS metagenome assembly MDSV01 (sample SAMN05326640, study PRJNA326480) | marine metagenome | isolation source: seawater | place: Atlantic Ocean: North East | collected 2012 | reverse complement strand
TTATCCGTCTTATGATCCAAATAATAGAAAAACATACAGTCCTGAAAAGGAAAGAAATAGAGTAATAATAGATTCTATAGAGCCCGCATCAACAATAAAACCATTTGTTTTGGCGGCTGCATTACACTCAAAAAAAGTAAATTTAAATGATAATTTTGATACAAACCCTGGATATAAGATTTGGGGAAATAAGACTTATGAAGATATTAGAAATTTCGGGAAACTTACTTCAGAGGGAGTAATAGTAAAATCAAGTAATATTGGTAGCATAATGATTCTAGAAAAAATTAATAAAAAAATTTTTTATGATTTGTTGGAGCATGTTGGTATAGGTGAAAAAATTAATTTGAATTTTCCTTCAGAAGTTGAAGGCTATTTATCTCATCATAGTGAATGGAAAAAATCTGATATAAGATCACTCGCACAAGGATATAACTGTAAAGTGACTCCTCTTCAGCTAGCTAAGGCTTATAGTGCTATTGCAAACAATGGTTTAGTTGTGAATCCAAAATTAATTAAAAGTAAAAGTATTCAAATTTATGAAAACAAGAAGTATGAAAAAGAGTTTAAACAAATAAAAAATGTGATAAAAAAAGTTGTACAACAAGGAAGTGCTAAAAAAGCTGCCATAGAGGGCTATACAGTTGGAGGTAAAACTGGTACTGCAGAATTATATATAGGTGGAAGCCAAAAAAATAAATATAGTGATAAAGATCACATCGCATTATTTGCAGGTATTACTCCCTTAATTAATCCTAAACTAGTAATAGTTGTAGTTATAGACCAACCTCAAAGTAAAAAACATTTCGGAGGCTATGTCGCTGCTCCTGTCTTTAAAAAAGTAGCTACTGATTCTTTAAGAATTTTAAAAATAAAACCAGATAATATTATGAAATATCAAAAAAAAGTTTTGCGAAAATTTGAAAATCAAGATAAATATACTTTAAAAAACCCGGAGGTACATAATGTCTTTTGAACTAATTGATACTAGAGAGCAAAAAGCTGACATAAAAGTTGTCGGTGTTGGAGGTTGTGGTAATAACGCAATTGAGTACATGATAGCTAATAAAGTTACTGGTGTTGACTTTATATGTGTAAATACAGATGCACAAGATTTAAAAAATAATCCTGTTAGTGATAACAGAAAATGTAATATAGGTCATAGTATTACAAGAGGCCTAGGTGCAGGAGCAGATCCTGATATTGGAAGACAAGCAGCAATTGAAGATAGAGATAAATTAAAAGAATCAATTGAAAATTGCGATATGTTATTTATTACTGCTGGCATGGGTGGAGGAACTGGAACTGGAGCATCCCCAGTAATAGCTGAATTAGCTAAAGAACTTGGTATATTAACAGTTGCAGTGGTGACGAAGCCCTGGGAGTACGAAAAGAAAAAAAGAATGTTTAATGCCGAGAGAGGTATAGAGGAATTAAGAAGCAAGGTCGATTCATTAATTGTAATTCCAAATGATAAACTTTGTACAGATGATGATATGCCTTTATCTGAAGCAAAAAATCAGTCCAATGCAGTACTTGAAAGAGCTGTAGGTGGAATAGCAGAATTAATTACAAAACCTGGTGAAATAAATCTAGATTTTGCTGATGTGAAAAGTGTTATGTCAAACGCTGGGTCAACAATGATGGGTAGTGGAATTGGGGAGGGTATAGATAGAGCAGAAGATGCAATTCAGCAAGCAATTGCAAGTCCATTATTAGAAGATGTTGATGTTAAGGACGCCAAAGGTTTATTAATCAACATTACGTCAAATGGAAGTTTAACTAATGGAGAATTTAAGGCAATAGGTGATCATATTGGTAGTTTAGTTGATGAGGAAGAGGCTGATGTAATTGTCGGAACAACAATAGATGATCAGCTCGAAGAAAAAATTAAAGTTACTGTTGTAGCAACTGGAATGAGAAATTCTCAAGTAGAAGAAAGAGTACCTCAAAAAGTAGATATTGTATTAGACAACATTGACAATAAATTAGATTCATCATTGGATAATATCTCAGAAGTTAATGATATTGAGAGTTTAGATACGATCACGAGCGCAGTCGATTTAAATACAGAAGAAAGCTTTGTTAATTATGATAAGCAAGATGAATATCAGTCTGAATTGAAGACTGAAAATAATTTTGAAGAGGTTAATAAAAATAAAGAAGAAAAAAATATCAATAATGAGAACCATATTAAGCATAAGAAAAATAGCAATGGTGAGCTAGACTTAGATTTTTTAGATATTCCAGCTTTCCTAAGAAAACAAGCAGATTAAAAGGAGGTTATAATGAAAAATATAATATACTATGGAATAATTATTATTGGATTTACTTTACTAATAGGTTGCAATACGGTAGATGGTATCGGCAGAGATATTTCTGCTGCAGCTGAATGGGTAAGTGGTGCTGCTAACGAAGAGTAATAAAAATACGAACTTTAATGAAATTAAATAATCTTATTAATGATAAGAGATTATCAAAAAATAATATAAATGTATTAGGGCTAAGTGAAAATAGTACAGAAATTAAAAGTAACTATATTTTTTTCCTTAAAAATACGAAAAACTTTAAAAGAAAATATATCGATGAGGCTATAAATAAAGGTGCTAAATTAATAATTCACCAAAGAATCAGAAATCTTGATTTAAAAAATTTTGAAAATAAATGTTTATTTTATGAAGTAAAAGATTTGACTCGCTACATGTCTAAAATTTCTAGAAAATTTTTTAATATAAAAAAAAATTCTATCAAAATATATGGCGTTACAGGCACTAATGGTAAAAGCTCAATAGTTTCTTATATATCTCAACTTTTATTAAAAAATAAAGAAAGGTGCGGAATTATTGGTACTTTAGGCACTGGAATTCATCCACATATAAATAATATAAGTTTAACAACTCCAAACATAATAAATATATGTAAAGTTATTAATATTTTTCGTAAAAAAGGCGTTGCAAATTTAGCAATGGAGGTTTCTTCTCATGGATTAAGCCAAAATAGAGTTAGCGGTCTAGATTTTAATACTGTGATTTTTACAAACCTCACTAAAGACCATTTAGATTATCATAAAAATATGAGAAATTATTTTAATGCAAAACTTAAATTATTTAACGAATGCAGTAATAAAAAAAAAGTAGTATCGATAGATAATTATTATGGAAATAAAATTTTTAATATATATAAGGAAGACAAGAATATAAGGACAGTGTCTATACATAATAAAGAAGCTAATTTCTATGCAAGTAACATCACTTATTCAGAGAGTGGCATTAATTTTTGCATAAATTCAATATATGGAAAAAAAAATATTAAAACTAAATTATATGGTGACTTTACCATTGAAAATATTTTATTAACAATTGCCTCTATTGTGAAAAATAAAAAAGAATATAACTTTTTTTCTAATAAAATTTCAGATTTAAAGCCTTTGGAAGGGCGCTTAAATAAATATGTTAAAAAAAGCTTTCCAATAGTTTTTATTGATTTTGCACATACTCCAGATGCAATAAAAAAAACATTAGTATCTATAAAAAAACATTTTCCAAAGGAAGATATTATTACTTTATTTGGCTGTGGTGGAGAAAGAAGTTCTGATAAAAGAAAAATCATGGGAAAAATTGCAGACAGCTATTCAAACGAAATCATCATTACTAATGATAATCCTAGAGGTGAGAATCCCAAGAAAATAGCAAATCAAATTGTTGAAGGAATTAATAAACATAGCAATTATCAAGTTATTCTTAATAGAAGTAAAGCTATAAGAAAGTGTATTACAAGTGAAAACAAAAATAAAATTGTACTAATTCTAGGAAAGGGACACGAGACAAAACAAATTTTTAAAAAGAATTCAATTCATTTTTCTGACAAAGAAGAGGTGCAGAAAGCATTTAAATTATGAATAAATATCAGCTATCTGAAATTGCAAAATTTGTTAATGGGGAATTACATGGAAATGACATTATAGTCTCAAATTTTTCAATTGATTCAAGAACTATAAAGAAAGATGATGTTTTTATCTGTATAAAGGGTCAAAAATATGATGGCCATAATTTTATTACTGACTGTATTAAAAAAACTTCGTGCTTGATAATCTCAAGAGAAATTGAAGATATAAATTTAGAAAATAAATCATATATAAAAGTAAATGATACTTTAAAAGCACTTCAAGACTTGAGTAGATTTGTTAGGAATAAAAGCAAAGCAAAGTTTATTGCAATTACAGGTTCAAATGGAAAGACAACAGTAAAAGAAATGATTGCGCATATCCTTTCAGATTATAAAATTTGCTATACAAAAGGAAATTTTAATAATCATATTGGTGTACCTTTAACGCTTCTTTCGATGAAGCAAGATGAGGATTATGTAATTATTGAAGTAGGAGCAAATAATTTGGGAGAAATTAGGCCTTTAGCAAATATTGTTAATCCAGATGTTGCTGCGGTTACAAATATTGGTTATGCCCACATTGAAGGTTTTAAATGTCTAGATAATACGGCTAAAGAGAAATATAGTATATTTGATTCAGTAAAAAAAGATGGATTTTCTGTAATATATAACCAGAAAGAATATAGAAAATTTGTAAAAAAAGGAAATAAGATTTTTTTTGGATTTGAAAAAGGATTTAATAGTAAGATAAAAATTAAGTTAAAAAACCTTTTATATAAAACGAAGTTTTTTTATATTAAGAGAATTAATAAAGAGCTTTACCAGTTGAAAGATTCTTCATCAGAAATAAAATTTAAACTATCTATTAATGGCGAACATAATTATCAAAATGCAGCATGTGCTGCTTCTGTAGTATCATGCTTTGGTTTTAAATTAGAAGATATTGCAACTAAACTTGAATCATTCGAGGGAGTTGTGTCGAGATTGAAGTTACATAAATTAGATAAAGACATTCATTTAATTGATGATTCTTATAATGCAAACCCCAACTCATTCAAAGCTGCAATTGAATTTCTTTCAAGTCTTGATCAAAAAAAATTGGTTTTAATGGGTGATATGGTAGAGTTAGGAAGTGATACAGAATCATTCCACTCAGAGATTGGCGAGTATGCAAAAACTATGGGTATAAATCAATTTTTAAGTATTGGAAAATATAGTAAGTTCGCTTCTAAAGCTTTTGGGGTGAATGGACATCATTTTAATGACACTGATAGTTTGAAAACATATTTAAATGATAATATAGCACCCTCATCTAGAATTCTTATAAAAGGATCAAGATCAGCTAGATTAGAAGAATACGTTGACTTTTTGAAAGCGAGGAAGTTTTAAGTGTTTTTATATATTTTAGAGTATTTGAGTAGTATAAATTCAAATTTTCAAGTATTTGAATATATTACATTAAGAGCAATTCTTAGCATTATTACTGCTTTATTGATTTCATTAATACTTGGCCCTTATATTATTAACAAATTTCATATAAATAATATGTCGGAAATAATAAGAGAAGATGGGCCACGGTCACATATGAGCAAGTCTGGCACACCAACAATGGGTGGATTGTTGATTCTATCATCCTTATTTATATCAACTATATTTTGGGCAAATCTTGAAAATAAATATATTTTATATCTTATATTTACGACTCTATCCTTTGCTCTTATCGGTTTTTTAGACGACTATAAAAAATTAACCAAAAATAAAAATGGATTGTCTGCTAAGAACAAAATAGTACTTCAATTTATTGTTGCTGGAATAATTGCCTACACGATGTTTAATTTTTTAGAAACAGTACAAGAGCAACAACTAATTATTCCATTTTTTAAAGATGTAATAATAGATCTTGGTATTTTTTTTATTCCATTTGTAATGCTGGTGATAATATCTACAAGTAATGCTGTTAATTTGACTGATGGTCTTGATGGTTTGGCAATTATGCCAATAGTTTTAGTGAGTGGGGCTCTAGGTATATTTGCATATTTAAGTGGAAACATAAATTTCTCTGAATATCTTTTGATACCTTATATAAAGGATTCAGGTGAAATAACAATTTTCATTGGAGCGTTAGTAGGTTCTGGATTAGGATTTTTATGGTTCAATACTTACCCCGCGCAAGTGTTCATGGGAGATGTTGGTGCATTATCTTTAGGTGCTGCTGTGGGCTTAATTGCAATAATTGTCAGACAGGAAATTGTTCTTATTATAATGGGAGGGATTTTTGTGATTGAAGCTTTATCTGTAATCATTCAGGTTTTATCATTTAAATATAGAAAAAAAAGGGTATTTTTAATGGCCCCTTTTCATCATCATTTTGAACAGAAAGGGTGGGCAGAGCCAAAAGTTGTTGTAAGATTTTGGATTATTAGTTTCATCCTTATCTTAATAGGATTAGCAACTTTAAAACTAAGATAAAAATAAATTATAATGAAAAATAATGCTTCGAGAACTGCAATAATTGGGCTTGGCAAAACAGGAATATCTGTTGCAAAGTATTTAAAGAATAATAATTTAAATTTTGATGTATATGATACTAGAAAAAATCTCTTTATAACAAATGAAATAACAAAGTATATTAATATAGAAAATATATTTTTAGGAAATTTTAATAAAGATATTATCAAAAACTATGAAAACTTTATTGTCAGTCCAGGAATAAAATTAAAGAAAGAATTCATAAATGAAATTTTAAAAAAAAACAAGAATATTGAAACCGATATAGATATATATAATAAAGATAATTCATGTAAAACAATATGTATAACCGGATCAAATGGAAAAACAACAGTAACATCAATGTTGGAGCATGTACTAGTCGGATTAGGTAAGAAAGCTATGGCAGGTGGAAATATCGGCTTGCCAGCATTGGAATTATTAAATGAAAATAATGAATATAATATTTTGGAACTTTCAAGTTTTCAATTAGAAATGACAAAAAAAATTAATTGTATTGCTGCAACAATCACAAATATAACTCCAGATCATCTTGATAGACATGGTACATTTGAGAATTATATTAAAATAAAACATAAGATTTTTAATGACACAAAAAATATCATTATAAATAGAGAGGATGAAAATATTTTAAAAGATAATTTTAATTATAGGTTTACATTCGGAGGAAATAAACCAAAAAATAATAATGAATTTGGAATATCAAAAAAAAAAGGAAAAAGATATATTTTTCATGGCAATAAAAAGTTATTAAGTGAAGATCAGATCAAATTAATTGGAGGTCATAATCTAATTAATATATGCACGTGTTTATGTATCTTGTATTCCTTAAAGTTTGAGGTTAATGATATATTAGATCAAATCAAATCGTTCTTGCCTATCGAGCATAGAATGGAAAATTTTTATAATAATGGTAAAGTCCGATGGATAAACGACTCAAAAGCTACAAATATTGACTCAACCATGTCAGCTATAAACTCATTAGAAGAAAATATAATACTAATCTTAGGAGGTAGAACAAAAGAAGATAACTATAATAAGTTAAATAAAGTCATAACAAATAAGGTATGTAAAATAATTATATATGGTGAATCAAGAAATACTTTGGAAAAAATTATTAAAGATAAATACAAGGTTAGTAAAGTTGTTAATATAAAAGACGCTGTTTTTGAAGCAAAACAAATAGCTCAAAAAATTATGGATAATCAAAATTGTATAACTTATGTTTTACTTTCTCCAGCATGTTCAAGCTATGATATGTTTGAATCTTATGAAGAAAGAGGATTATATTTTAAAAAATGTGTTATTGACTAAAAAAATTATATTTTATGAAAAAAAACAGTAAAAATAATCTTAGTAATTCTATAAAACCTTTTTTTGATTTGAACTTTTTTTTTCTAATAATAACAATAATATTATTTGGATTACTTATTCTTACTTCAGCATCAATAGACTTCGCATCAAAAAATTATGATTATCCATTTTATTTCACTTTTAGACAAATAGGACATTTAGCTTTCAGTATATTTATTTGTTATTTCTTTATATATATAAGTTCAGAAAATTTACGAAAATATAATAAGATTTTTTTCTTATTTTTTTTATTTTTCTTGGTACTGGTTATAGTTCCTGGGATAGGAAAAACAGTAAATAATAGCACAAGGTGGATAAGCTATGGTTTTTTAAATATACAACCTTCTGAATTTTTTAAATTGTTTTATATAGTTTGGCTATGTGCATATCTTGATACCAATAAAAAAATACTTTATATGAAAAAAGTTTTTATTATTCCTATAATCGTATTTTCTCTGTCTGCTTTAATATTATTATTACAGCCTGATTTTGGATCAACAGCCATTTTATTTTTAATAACCTTTATAATGTTATATATAGCTAAAGCCAGAATTTTACATTTATTTGCCATGTTATTTTGTGGAACATTTGGAGCAATATTTTTAATCTTAATTAGTCCTGAAAGATTATCAAGATTAGATTTTTTTGAACCCTGCTCAAGATACTTAGCTGACGGATATCATCTTTGTTGGTCATTGATGGCTATTGGTAGTGGGGGTTTATTTGGAAAAGGACTTGGTGCTAGCTCAACTAAGCTTTCATATTTGTCGCATCCTCATACTGATTTTATATTTGCCATTCTTGCTGAGGAATTAGGTATATTTGGAGTCGTTTTTATAATTGCTTTATTTTATTTATTTTTGAAAAAATGTTTTTTTATTGGAGATAAATCTTTTAGAGTTGGCATGATATTTCAAGGATATTTATCTTATGCAATAGGGATATTCATTAGTATGCAAGCTTTCTTAAATATGTCAGTAAATCTAGGAATTGTACCAACTAAAGGCCTTGCTCTTCCATTTTTTAGTTATGGTGGAAGTAATTATTTAGTTTCTATACTATCTATTACTATAATATTAAGAATATATAGAGATGTTTACAAGAAAAGCTTAAATAGCTCATTAAGGTAATCTTATGAAAATAAAAGAAAAAAAAATAATTATTTTTGCTGCAGGAACTGGCGGTCACATATATCCTGGAATTTCCATAGCAAAAGAATTAATTAAAAATAATATAAAGATTCTTTGGATTGGAACTGCAAAAGGCATGGAAAATAAAATTCTCTCAGATATTAATATAAATATTAAACATATAGATTTTTTTGGAATTAGAGGAAAAGGTATTCTTCCTATAATAAAACTCCCCTTTAGACTTATAAAAGCAACTATACAAGCATTTATTATTATTAAAAAATACAATCCAAATTTAGCGCTTTCGATGGGTGGCTATATTAGCTTCCCATGTTGTATTGCATCTTATATTCTAAGAAAGCCAATTTTTATCCATGAACAAAATATAATATTTGGTTTAGCAAATAATATTCTTAAAATTTTATCTAAAAAAATAATTTTAGGTATGCCTTTAAAGAAAAATAGTGACAAATATAAATTTCTTGGAAATCCAATAAGATATGAAAAAATCGTTGCTGAGAGAGAATTTAATGAAAAAAGAAAAATTAATTTACTAGTTATTGGTGGCAGCTTAGGAGCGAAAGTTTTTAATGAGATTATTCCAAGAGCTATTTATTTACTAAATAAAACTTTAGATTGTGAGATAAATATAATTCATCAAGCTGGTAAAACTTATACGACTGCTGAAACTCAATATAATAATATTGATGTAGAATTTGAAGTTAAAAAATATATAAACTCAATGAAAGATGCTTACGAATGGTGCGATATTATTATATGTAGAGGAGGAGCTATTACAATTTCAGAATTAATGATTTTTGGAGTGCCTGCTGTTATAGTACCCTATCCATATGCTACAGACGATCATCAGATGAAGAATTGTAGGTACCTAGAAAGTAAGGAAGCAGCCATAGTGATTGATCAGAAAAACCTCACAGACGTTTATTTAGCTAAAATATTAAAATCTTTGATAGAAAATTCAAAAATTAGAAAAACTCTTTCAGAAAATATTTTAAATCTAAAAAAAAAAGATGCTACAGAAAATATTTGTAATTTAATTTTAGATGAAATTAATTAAAAATATGCAGAATGATATAAAAAATAAAATAATGAATAGAGTTAAAAAAGTTCATTTCATTGGTATAGGTGGAAGTGGTATGTCGGGTATTGCTTCAATACTAAATGACTTGGGTTACAAAGTTTCTGGTTCAGACTTAAATTCTTCAAAAAATACAGAGCAGCTTATTGAAAGAGGAATAGATATTTCAATTGGACATAATAAAGATAATATTTTATCAAAAGATGTTATTGTTATTTCAAGTGCAGTCCATCAAGATAATATTGAAGTCACATATGCGAAAAAATTAAATATACCTATTATAAAAAGAGCAGAAATGTTAGCTGAGTTAATGAGATTTAGCTATGGGATTGCTATTGCCGGTACACACGGAAAAACTACAACAACTTCAATTCTTTCTTTTATTCTAAATGAAGCAAAATATGACCCTACTTATATAATTGGTGGAAAATTAAATAATGCAGGAAATTCTAAATTAGGTTCTAGCGATTATTTAATCGCAGAAGCTGATGAAAGTGATGCTTCTTTTTTACATTTGCAGCCTCTAATGTCAGTTATAACAAATATAGATAAAGATCATTTAGAAAATCATAAAAATAGTTTTGACGTATTAAAGAAAAATTTTTTAAAATTCATAAATAATTTACCTTTTTATGGGCTATGTTTGTTAAATCTTAATGATGTAAACACAAAATCTATAATTAATAAAATTTCAAGACCTTTTAAAACTTATGGGCTAGATATATTAGCAGATTATAAAGGTAAAATTTTGAGTATTGACTCAATTCCGTCAACTTTTATTTATTATGAAAATAATACTGAGTATGAAATTAAATCAAATTTGCCAGGACGATATAATGCTATGAATTCTTTAGCAGCTTTATCTTTAGCGAGAGAGCTGGGTGTCCCAATAAAAACTATTCAAAAAGCAATCGAAAGTTTTCCTGGTATAAGTAGGAGATTTGAAATTGTAGGAAAATTTGAAGTAGATAATAAGAAATTTACATGGGTTGATGATTATGGTCACCATCCAACTGAGATTAAAGAAGTTCTTGAGACTGTAAATAAGGTTTGGAAAAACCAAAGAATAGTAATGGTATTCCAGCCACATAGATATTCAAGAACTGCAGAGTATTTTAATCAGTTTGTAGATACTTTAAAAAATGTTCAAGATTTAATTTTGATGGAAATATATGCTGCAAATGAACAAGAAATTGACAACATAAGCTCAAATACGCTGGCAGAAGAAATACGTAAATATGGAATTAACGTTGTTTTAATTAATGACCATGAAAAACTTGCAAAATTTATAAATGAAACCATAAATAATAATGATATTTTATTAACCATGGGTGCAGGCGACATATCAAAATTTATTAATTACTTTAAAGAATTATTAAAATAAAAATGAAAGAACTAAATAAGATTAAACAAAATGTTAAAGGAAAAATAAAAAAAGATATATCTTTGAAAAACTATAATACTTGGAAAGTAGGTGGAAATGCAGAATATTTTTATGAACCCGATAATTTAAATGATTTAACAGTCTTTTTAAATCTAGTTAAAGATGAGCAAGTTACATTTTTAGGTAATGGAAGTAATGTTCTCATAAGAGATAAAGGTATAAAAGGATTTGTTGTTTGTTTAAAAAATTCACTTAATAATTTCTCCTTCGATAAGGAAGGAATTTTTACGTTTGAAGCTGGATTATCGTGTATGAAAATTGCGCAAATTAGTGCTAGAAAAAACTTTTCAGGTTTAGAGTTTTTGTGTGGAATTCCTGGTACATTAGGAGGTGCTCTAAGAATGAATGCAGGTTGTTATGGAGGAAATATCTGGGAAAATGTTAATAGTGTTATTTTAATAAATAAATCTGGAGATTTAATAAATAAAAGTAAGAAAGAATTTAATATAGGTTATAGAAATGTGAATTTAGATGAAGATAGTTTTTTTGTAAGTGCATCATTTAGCCTAAAGAAAAATGAGTTAAGGGATTCACGAGATAAGATAAAAAATCTTCTTCAACATAGAAGAATTAGTCAGCCAACGGGTCTACCAAGTTGTGGATCTGTTTTCAAAAATCCAGATAATGATAGCGCTGGAAAGATTTTAGATTCATTAGGTTTAAAGGGTTATCGTATAGGTGGAGCTTATGTTTCTCAAAAGCATGCAAATTTTATCATTACAGAAAAATCTGCGAAATCCGATGATGTGGAAAAATTAATTAGCTTCATTCAAGACACAGTTCTAAAAGAGAAAAAAATATTACTTGAGACGGAAGTAAAATTTATTGGTGAAAAGTCATGATGAGAGATTATGGAAAAGTTTTAGTTTTAATGGGTGGGTGGTCAAACGAAAGAGAAATATCATTAATTTCTGGAAAAAGTGTAATAGATTCTTTGATATCTTCGGGTATTAATGCTCATGAATTAATATTGGATAAAAATAATATCGCATCAATTAAAGAAATTTCCCCAGATAGAGTTTTTATTATATTGCATGGCAAGGGTGGTGAAGATGGCGAAATTCAAACATATTTGGATAAATTATCAATTCCTTATACAGGAAGTAGTAGCCGCTCTTCGGAAATATGCATGAATAAAAGAAAAACAAAACAAAAACTTTTGGAAAATAATCTTCAAACACCTAAATATAAAAAAATTGAAAATAGTTTAGATATTAAATTTATAGAAGAAAACTTTTCATATCCTTTTGTAGTAAAACCATCTTCTGAAGGCTCAAGTATTGGAGTTTTTGTCGTTGATAACAAAAATGAATTTTATAAAGCCATCAATGAAAATAGAAAAATTAGTAAAGATTTCATAGTTGAACAATATATTGCCGGAGAGGAATACACAGTGGGCATAATTAATAACTTAGCCTTACCATCTATTAGACTAAAGCCCCCAGGAAAATTTTACGACTATGATGCAAAATATAACTCTTCTGAAATGCAATATATTTGCCCATCAGGTTTAGATAATGAAAAAGAGGAAGAAATTAAAAAGATCTCAATAAATTGTTTTAATATTCTTGAATGTAGTGGCTGGGGGAGAGTCGATATAATATTAGATAAAGAAAAAAATCCATGGATAATTGAAATTAATACAGTACCTGGCATGACGGAACATAGTTTGTTACCAATGGGAGCCAAAGAGTTTGGTATAAATTTTGATGAATTAGTTTTAAAAATTTTAGATTCATCATTTAAATAGATTTGATGTTTATAAAAAATAAAAAATTACTTGTATCCGTCATTATAGTTTCTATATTAATAGTAACTTATATAATTAACGAAAAAATAAATGATAAAAAAATTTATTTTCCAATTAAGACAATTCATATAAAAGAATCAAAAATAATATATTCAAATAAAGATGAAATATATAACACTGCAGATAAGTACTTAAAAACAAAATCTTTTTTTACCATGGATACAAATTACCTAAAAAAAGAAATAGAAAAGATAAATTGGATAAGAACAGCAAATATAAAAAGGGCAAGAGGATATCCAAATGAAGTAGAAATTTTTATAGAGGAACATTCTCCTGTAGCGATTTGGAATAATGATTTTTATTTAAATGAGTCTGGAAATATTTTTTCTGCAAATAAAATTACTAGAGATCTTCCTTTAATAATTTCTAAAACTAATAGAAATGATGTTATTTTTGAGTATTTTTCATTATTTTCTGATGGAATTTATAACCACAAGATAAATGAAAAAATTATGAAAATTGAAGAAAATGACATTAGATCGCTATCAGTATTTTTACTTTCGAACATTATAGTTAAGCTTGGATCTAAAGATATTAAGAAGAAGATAGGAATTTTTTTTAAAGCTTATAAAACACTAAATAGTAGCGATTTAAAAAAAATAAGGTATATTGATATGAGATATTCGAATGGCTTTACAATTGGTTGGAAATAATATTGATAAATTATGATTAAATCTGAAAAAAACTTAATAGTTGGTCTAGATATAGGCACATCTTTTGTTAAAGCTATAGTCGGTATTATTAATGAAGATAATGAGATTGATTTTCTTGGTGTTGGAAGATCAAAGTCTTTAGGTATGAAGAGAGGCGTAGTTATTGATATTAGTGCAACAGTACAATCTATTGAAAAATCTGTGGAAGAGGCTGAGCTAGTTAGCGGGTATAAAATAAATTCCGCGTTTGTTAGTATATCTGGAAAACATATACAAAGTTTTAATGCTACAGGCAGAGCAGCTATTTCTGATAATAAGGAAGTATCAGAGCAAGATCTAAAGTCTGTTGAGGAATCTGCAAAAGCAATAACGCTTTCAAATGATCAGGAAATACTCCATGTTCTTGCTAAAGATTATGAAATAGATGGTCAAGATGGCATAAAAGTTCCATTAGGAATGTCTGGAATTGCTTTAGACGGGAGATATCATCTTATTACGGGGGCAAAAAATGCTAGAGATAATATTGAAAAGTGCATAAAAAAATGTTCTATTCAGCCCGAAAGCGTTGTTTTAGAGCAATTAGCTTCAAGCATGGCAGTGCTTACTGAAGACGAAAAAGATCTTGGAGTGTGTTTAGTTGATATAGGTGGAGGTACAACTGATATAGCTATTTTTAGTAATGGAGCAATAGAGTACACATCGTCTGTGCCATTAGGTGGTGACCAAGTAACAAATGATCTCGCACAAGCACTAAAAACGTCAACATATAATGCAGAAGAATTGAAAATTACTCATGGATTTATTGCAAACGAACTCTCTAGTGAAGACATTATAGAAGTTCCAGGTGTTGGTGATAGAGCGCCAAGATCAATCCAAAGGTTTACGCTGGTAGAAGTCATGAGTTTACGATATCAGGAAATTTTTAATTTTGTAAACGAAAAAATACTTCAAAGCGGTTTTGAGGAAAAAATACCTGCCGGTATTGTTTTGACAGGAGGGAGTTCAAAAACCGAAGGACTGGTTGACCTTGCTGAGGAAATCTTTCATAAACAAGTAAGAATTGGAATCCCTCAATATATATATGGCGGATCAGAGGATATTGTTAAAAATCCTGAGTATGCAACGAGCGTTGGATTGTTATTATTTGCGCAAAAAAAGACAAATCCTCAACTAGATCCTGTTAACGAAAACTTTACAAATTTTGCAAAAAGCTTTATCAAAAAATGGTTCTACGATTAACATAAAAAAATTACTTATAAATTAAGTATTTGGCATGAAATATGCATATTTTGTTAAAACTTTGTATAAATACCTAAATGAATATATAATTAAGAAAAATTATAAGCTTATGATAAATCAAAGAACAATAAAAAATACTATAAAAGCTACAGGTATAGGATTACATACAGGGAAGAAAATTACCTTAACACTAATACCTGCTCCATCAAATACTGGCATTATATTTACTAGAACAGATGTTAGACCAGAAATTGCAATTAAAGCATGCCCAGAAAATGTTGGGGATACAACTTTATCTACAACATTAGTTTCGAAAAAAATTAAAGTTTCAACAGTCGAACATTTATTATCTGCTATAGCAGGCTTAGGTATCGATAATCTTTTTGTGCATTTAGATGGTCCTGAAGTCCCTATAATGGATGGTAGTGCCGGCCCATTTGTTTTTTTACTTCAATCAGCTGGTATAAAAGAGCAAGAAAAATCAAAGAAGTTTATAAGAATATTAAAACCAATTGAAGTTAAAGATGAAGATTCAGGAAAATGGGTTAAATTTGCACCTTTTGAAGGCTTTAAAGTTGCATTCACCATAGGCTTTGATCATCCTGTATTTAATGGTAAAACACATAGCGCTGTTTTAGATTTTTCAACAGTTTCGTTTGTTAAAGAAGTAAGTAGAGCAAGAACATTTGGTTTTATGAGAGACGTAGAATTATTAAGATCTAAAAATTTGGCTTTAGGCGGAAGTTTGGATAATGCAGTTGTTGTAGATGATCATAGAGTTTTAAATGAAGATGGTCTAAGATATGAAGATGAATTCGTGAAGCACAAAATTCTTGATGCTGTAGGAGATTTATATTTATTAGGTAAGAGTTTGATTGGATCCTTTGAGGGTTATAAATCTGGACATGATCTTAATAACAAATTACTTAGAAAATTATTAGAAAATTCGGACGCTTGGGAAGAAGTAGGATACAAGTCTTCTGACGATTTACCAATAAATTACATGGATGCTTATAGTAAGGTCGAAATCTAGCTAGATTATAGGATTTTTTATAATTCTAAACTTAATCTTTGTAAGTTTCTTAGCTAAAGAATCATAGAACTTTGCATTAATATCTTTTAAAATTTCACGTTGATAATTTCTAGCCAAGTTTAAATTTGAGCTATTAACAGCTCCTACGATCAAAACGTCATCAATAATGTTGCACGCGAAACATGAAGTACTTGAATTTGTGTATTTTACTAAGTATTCCGTAATCATTCCGAGTATTTTAGCTTTCTCTAATATACTTATATCTATTTGGCTACTAAGTTTTTTCATATATATAATATTTTTAAACTAAATTAGTTGTATA
>MDSV01197332.1_pt1 | contig 16477 bp, 14 predicted proteins | sample 810851 | NCBI WGS metagenome assembly MDSV01 (sample SAMN05326640, study PRJNA326480) | marine metagenome | isolation source: seawater | place: Atlantic Ocean: North East | collected 2012 | reverse complement strand
CAATATCTAGGAAATGTAGAAATAAAACTTTGGTTTCTACTCATATTACTACTTCCTAAATTAAATTTTGAATAAAGATTTTCAAAAAAGGTTTCTTTATTTCGAAGTTTAACTTCCTTAATTCCACCAAATGCCTGCTGTAATTGTTGTATTTTTTTTCCATCAAATTTCTGTCTTTTTAACCCCCAGCTAAGAGATTTATTTCTAATAAAATAGTAAAATAAAAGAGCAGCTGTTCCAAATAGAAATATTACAGTGATAGTTATGATCGGCTCAATAATGATTAATAGTAATAAAATACCAAATGAAATTAAGGACTCTGCTACCAAAGTTAGCAAAAAATTAATAGTGCCACTTAATGTATCAACCTCATTATTTATATTTCTTATAAACTCTGCAGAATTTCTATTAAGGTGAAATGAATATTTTTGAGATAAATATTTTTTGAACAATCTATCAGATATAGAAACTTTTAAGTTATAAATAAATTTACTTTGTATCCATAATACAAATGTTAAAAAAATTGACTTTATGAGAAAAAATAATGTAAATAAAAAAAGAATAAAGATGACTACATCAAAATAATCTGTAATTCCAAAAGAAGAAAGTGTTGAAAATATTTTTTTGATTAAAATTGTATCTGAATCAATAACTAGGCCTACCATAGGTATAACTATTCCTATACCTGCAACTTCAAGTAACATTGCTACTAATAAAAAAATAAATATCTTTATGGTAGATTTTTTTTGCTCTTCATCTAGAAGAAATAAAAGTTTTTCAAACATTTTATTTTTTTTCTTTTGAGCGATAATTTCTTAAAAAAAGCTTTTCTTTAGATTTTTTTAGGTCTGACAGTGCCATTTCTCTTATCAATTTCTTTAAATTAATTTTTGGTTTCCATTTAAGGTCTTTTCGGGCTTTCTTTGAATCACCACATAATCTATTTACTTCTGTTGGTCTAAAATATCTTTTATCAATATGAATTATTTTATCGCCAATTTTAATATTTGATGATTCTTTACTAATTTTTGATATATATCCATATTCATTAAGTCCTTTACCAGCCCACTTTATTTTAAAGCCGATTGACTCTGCTGCAAGTTCAATAAAATTTCTTACCGTACATTCTATGCCAGATGAAATGACGTAATCGTTTGGTTTTTTTTGCTGTAACATAAGCCATTGCATCTCAACATAATCTTTCGCATGACCCCAATCTCTTATTGCATCTAAATTTCCAACGTAAAGTTTTTTTTCTAATCCATGATATATTTCGGAAAGTCCTATAGTAACTTTCCTAGTTATGAATGTTTCACCTCTTCTCTCTGACTCATGATTAAATAAGATTCCATTGCAAGCAAACATACCGTAGGCTTCTCGATAATTAACAGTTATCCAATGTCCAAACAATTTCGCAACACCATATGGGCTCTTGGGGTAAAATTCACTATTTTCATTTTGTGGTATCTCTTTAGTACCTCCATATAGTTCAGAGGTAGAGGCTTGATAAAATCTTGTTTTTTTAACCAATCCATTTGACTTAATTGCTTCCAATATTCTAAGAACTCCCATTGCGTTTACATTTGCTGTGTACTCTGGCGCTTCAAAGCTGACTAGAACATGGCTTTGAGCTGCAAGATTGTACACTTCATCGGGTTTTATTTTTTTTATTAAATTATTTATATTAATAGAATCAGTTACATCACCATAATGAATATAAAATCTTTTATTATTTTTTTGAATTGACTCATAAATATGGTCTATTCTATCAGTATTTATCACTGAAGATCTTCTCTTCAATCCATGTACTATATAATTTTTTTCAAGTAAAAACTCTGCTAAATAAGATCCATCTTGACCCGTTAAACCAGTAATAAAAGCTATTTTATTTTTTTTATTCATTCCTAAATGGACTCTCATTATAATACTGCAAAATTCTATCACTAAAGTTAGATTTTAATTCCCAACCATATGACGATAATTTTTTTATGTCTAAAAGTTTTCTTGGGGTACCATCTGGCATATTTAAATCAAGCTTAATATCACATTTTACCTCAAGTATGTCCATAATCTTCTTGCAGAGATCATATACCTTTATATCTTTGCCTGTTCCAATATTGATCAAATCTTCATCAATTTCATTTTGAATCAAAAAAACACATGCCTCTGCAAAATCTTCAGTATGCATAAATTCTCTTCTTGGCTCTCCAGATCCCCATAGGATGATACTTTCTTTTTTACCAATTTTAACTTCATGAACTTTTCTTAATAGCGCTGCCATAAGATGACTATTATCGATATTAAAATTATCATTTATGCCAAAAAGATTTGTTGGCATTACAGAAATAAAATTAACACCAAATTGTTTTTTAAAACTATAACACATTTTTATCCCAGCAATCTTTGCAATAGCATAAGGCTCATTTGTTTCTTCTAATTTTCCTGAAAGTAGTTCATCTTCTTTTATTGGCTGATTGGCAAACTTTGGATAAACACAACTTGAGCCTAAGAACATCAAATTTTTAATTCCATTTTTAAATGCTGAATGAATTACATTTGTCTGAATAGAAATATTTTCATAAATAAAATCTGCAGGATAATTTTTATTAGCTAAAATTCCACCTACTTTTGCAGCACATAGGATTATATAATCTGGTTTATAATGTTTTAGATATTCATCAATTTGATTTTTATCTAATAGATCTAATTCTGAATGACTAGGGGTTAATATCTTTTTATATCCTTTTTTAATTAACTCAGAAGTTATTGCAGTACCAGCCATTCCAGAGGCTCCGGCCACAAAAAAGGTTTTGTTTATATCCATATTAAATAATTATTATAAAATATACTATAATGAAGCTTCTTATCATAAAATATCTATTTGAGTAGAATATTCCATAGATCTCTCCAATCCTTTGCGTATAAAGGCTTTGGATCAGAAATAAGATTACTTGACCATTGATCATTTAATGCAGCTTTAATTTTTTTAGAGAGATCGATTGAATCATTATGCTTAAAAAAATTCACTTTTTCATAACTACCTACCGCTTCGTATGCAAATGGTAAATCTGATAGTATCATTGGAAGATCAAAGCTTTTAGCCTCCGATATTGGAAGACCCCATGTTTCTAATTTTGATGTAAATAATAAAGCATCTGCCTGCGAGTATAGTTCGTTTATATGCTTTATATCTTGTCTTCCAATTAATTTAATTTGCTCCAAGTTTTTAGACTTCTTAAATATATAATTTGAGTATCGATTTTCATTTTTGGAAAACGTAAAAAGTATCTCAAAATTTTTAATATTTTCTTTATTGAGTATTTTGACAGCATCACACACCACCTCGTAATTTTTTTGGAATCTCGCTAAAGAAGGATAAATAAATATAAAATTTTTACTTGTTTTTTTTTCAATATTATTTTTTTTTATTAAAGTTTCATTTTCTAACAATGGCCTTGCAACAATTATACTTTTATGACGAAATAATTTTTTAAATTCATTTCGCATCCATTCCTGCTGGACAATTACATGATCATTTTTATGAATATTTACTCTGTATATATAGTAATATAAAATTCCCCTAATAAATGATGCTGGTTCTAAATAAAAGTCTTTTATAGAAAATTTATGAAAAGAAATAGGACAATGACAGTAAACAGCTTGTTTATGAGTAGTAACTATTGAGGAAGTATCTTGCAAAGATAGCCAAAAATATGGTTTAATTTTTTTTGTTAGTTTATTAAAAACAATTAGTTCGTGAATAATTCTATTAAACCAAGATTTTCTTACTGCAGGAAACTCTATAATTTTAATTTTTTCATTTTTAATAATATTTTTATTACTTACTAAAACTGTTATTTCAACATCATTTTCAAAATATCGTAAAACAGAGTTAATTGCATCGTAAAGTATTGTTAATGGTCCACCTTCAACAATATTAGTTGCATTTATAATGATAGTTTTTTTTTTCAAAAATTTCCTCATTTAATAATAATCTTCCTAACCGTATACTTTATTATTGATAACAAATAAAATTTAAAAGCAAAATAAAAACCAAAGTTTAGATTTTTAAATAAAGCTTGTGCTGACTCATTAAATGCCATAAATGGTTTATTGTTACTTACTCCAGAATTCCGCATTTTCACAATATAATCATTTACAAAATTTGCTTTGATATTTTTTCGATTTCTAATTAAAAACTCATAATCCCCACATATTTTGTAACTTTCATCAAACAAACCATATTTTTCAAATAAATTCTTATTATGAAGTGATCCAGGGTGGCCAATAGTAATATTATTTTTTATATTTTGAACATTCCACTCTTTACCCATTGTAGAAATAAAATTATCATTCTTATCGATAATATAAATTTTTCCACTCACAAAATTAATATCATTATCAAGGACTGAGCTTTTGACTAATAATTCTAAAGACTCATTTGAATACCATTCATCATCAGATCCAATAAAGCATATCCAATCTCCACAACTCTTTTTTAAGCCTTTATTCCAAGCATTATAGATGCCTGTATCCTTTTCTGATATTGAGTATTTAATATATTTTGAATATTTTTGAATTATTTTATAAGTATCATCTTTCGAGAGGCAATCAATTAAGATAATTTCTTTATTTGAATAAGTTTGATTGATTGATGAAATTAATGACTTTTCTAAATACTCTTCAGAATTTAATGTTGAAATAATAATAGATACTAATGGGTTAAAATTATTCATTTTTTTTATTCACTTCTGGCAGTATAGCAATTAAAAATATTGAAATAAATAAAGTTGATCTTGCGTAGTTTGGCTCTTTAATCATAGATCCAATAAATAATGAAATAGCAAAAGTTAAGAGAAAAATTGTATAAGTGTAACTTGGTATGTCTAATTGTTTAAATTTTACTAAATATTTTTTAAAAGTATTTAATTTATAAATCATAAATATTGTCAGTATTGCAAAATGTATTAAACCTAATTCAATTATAAATCTAAAAGCTAGAGAGAAAGCATCGTAAAGTGTAAGCTCGTATAAGCCATGTCTTGCTAAAATTTCTCCATAGATTGACTCAAAGGGAAATTTGCCAGTTGAACCTAAACCCATACCAATAAATGGAGAATTGATAATAGATTGCTTCATTTGATCAAAACCTCTTAACCAGCTTAGCAGCGATCCATTTGTAGTCCCGCCCTCGCTACCAATAATACTCAGCCTAGAGGAAAAATGCTCAATTTCCATTAAATAACTTGATAAATAAATTGAAATTAGTGAAACAATTAAGACAAAAAGTATTTTTTTAATTGAAAGATTATAACTGAGCCAGATAACTGTAAATATTAGAATACTTATAAAAAAAGTTACTATATGCATTCCTAAAGTTATTAGACCAGATCCAAAAAAAACAATAAATAAAAAGCTATAAAAAAGTTTTTTCTGATTCGAAAAGATTAGAGATGAGTAACATGCAGCTGCACCACTATAAAAAACTAATGAAGCATAACTTGGCTCACCATAAGTTCCTCTTGGCCTAAGTAGTCGCTCAGTATTATATCTTTCTGGAGTAATAACAAAATAATATTCAAACCATAAAACTAAACATGAAAATATTAGAAGACTAATAATTATTATCCATAAAACTCTTAAATCTAGTTCTTCTAAATTTGTATTTCCATTTGCTAAAAGTAAAAGTAAGGAACCAATCCATATTAAGCCAGAAATAAATCTATAAGTTGGGGCAGCTCCCAACAATAAAAAAGTTGCAATCTGAATAATAGTAAATAATAGTAAAATTATTATTAAGTTTACATTTATTTTAAAATGATAAAACATTAGCAAAAATCCAATACAAACAAAAATCAATGCTGTGATATCATAGCTAGAAGTAAAGAAATCAATTGATAGAAACTGCAATGGAAAAAATATAAGACTAGTATATACTAATATATTCATTATTATTTTATTATGTTCAATGGTAATTAATCTATAATATGATATGAACTGTCAATATAAATAAATAGGCCTTAATACAACAATTTATGACAATTTTAATAACTGGAGGTTCAGGCTTTATAGGGTCTAATTTTATTCATTCTTGGTTTAAAGATCAAAATGAAAAGTTAATCAATATTGACTGTATTACATACGCTGGAAATAATTCAAATTTACAAAAATTCAAACATGAGAAGAATTATCAATTTAAAAAAATAAATATTAATGACTCAAAAAAAATTTTCAATATATTAAGAAAAGATAAACCAAGATGCATTATTAACTTTGCGGCAGAAAGTCATGTCGATAGATCAATTCATACTCCTGAGGATTTTATTAATACAAATATTGTAGGTTTATTTAAACTATTAGAGGAAAGTAAAAAATATTATAATACTCTTAGTAAAGTCAAAAAAAACAATTTTAAGTTCATTCAAGTTTCCACTGATGAGGTCTATGGCTCTTTAAAAAGAAATGAAAAATCATTTACTGAGTCAAGTGTTTATCAACCAAATAGCCCATATGCTGCCAGTAAGGCATCTGGTGATCATCTTGTGCGATCATATAGAAAAACGTACGAACTACCTACTTTTGTTACTAATTGTTCGAATAACTATGGTCCTTATCAATTTCTTGAAAAACTTATTCCGTTGATAATAAATAATGCGATCAACGAAAAACCATTACCTTTATACGGAGACGGCAAACAAATACGTGATTGGATATTTGTTGAAGATCATTGCAATGCATTAAAGTGTATAATAAATAATAAAAACTTAAAATTTTCTTTTTATAATATTGGAAGTAACAATGAACAGACAAATATTAAGATTGTATCTACAATTTGTTCAAAACTAGATAAAATAAAACCTAGAAAAAATAATAAAAGCTACAAAGAACTTATTAAATTTGTTACTGATAGACCTGGTCATGATTTTAGGTATGCTATTAATTCAAATCGAATTATTAAAGAATTAAAATGGAAACCCCTAACATCATTAGAAGAGGGAATTAATAAAACTATTGATTGGTACATTGAAAATAATGATTGGGTAAAAAAACTTGAGTCAAAAAATTACAAAAAATGGGTAAAGTCTAATTACTTAAAAAGAATGTAATTAAATGGTTAAAATACTTTTATTTGGTAAAAATGGACAAGTTGGTAAAGAATTGCAAAATTGTCTAAATAAAAATTTTGAATTAATACCTCTATCAAAAGATAGTATTCACAATTGTGGTAATTTCGAAATTACTGATGGGGTTATTGACTCAATAAGAAAAATAAACCCAGATATTATTATAAATGCTGCGGCATATACCCAAGTTGACAAAGCAGAAACCGAAATTGATAAAAATTATCAAATAAATCACATAACACCCGCAGCAATAGCTTCAGAGTTGGAGGGAACTCAAAAACTTCTAATCCACTATTCGTCAGACTATGTATTCAGTGGTGAGGGCACTTTACCTTGGAAAGAAAATGATAATAAAAAACCTTTGAATGAATACGGTAAAGCGAAATTGCTTGGTGAAACAGAAATAAAAAAGTCATCTTGTAAATTTATTATTTTGAGACCTTCGTGGATATATAGTTCTAATAATAATAATTTTTTAACAACTATTATAAAGCTAGCAAATGAAAAAAAATATCTAGAAGTAATAGATGATCAAATTGGTGTACCTACAAGCTCAAATTTTGTATCAAAGACTACTTGTAAATTCATTGATTACTATATTAATAATCTTAATTCTGATAAATTTATAAATCAGTGCTATAATATCGTACCTAACGGTGAGACAAGTTGGTTTTATATAGCAATAGAAATTGTAAAACAACTTAGAGAAAATAATATAAATACCGATCTAACGATAGAAAATATAAGAAAAATAAAATCTAAAAATTATGCACAACCCGCTAAAAGACCAACTAATTCCAGATTAAATACAATGAAAGCAAAAGAATTATTTTTGGAGGATTTCCCAAGATGGGAAAATGACATTAAGATGGTAGTAAAAAATATTATAAATAGCCATGAAGCGTAAAGGTATAGTTTTATCAGGAGGATCAGGAACAAGACTATACCCGGCTTCACAAATAATCTCAAAACAGCTACTCCCTGTTTTTGACAAACCAATGATATACTATTCCTTGAGTGTATTGATGCTCGCAGATATTAAAGAGATCTTGCTCATTACTACTGAAAGAGATATTGAACAATATAAAACGCTACTAGGCGATGGGAGTAGATGGGGCATAAGCATTGAATATGCAATCCAATCTAAACCAAATGGGCTAGCTGAAGCTCTAATTATAGGAGAAAGCTTTTTGAATGGAAGAGATTCTATTTTAATTTTAGGAGATAATATATTTTATGGTAATAATTTTGAAACCCTCTTAAAAAATGCTGATAGTAAAAAAAATGGAGCGAGTATATTTGCTTATAGAGTGAAAGATGCTTCAAGTTTTGGGGTTGTTGATTTTGATAAAAATTTTATTGCTAAAAGTATTGAAGAAAAACCAAAAAATCCAAAATCTAATTATGCTGTTACTGGATTATATTTTTATGACTCTGAAGCACCAACTCTTGCAAAGTCCCTAAAACCATCAAAGAGAGGAGAGCTTGAAATCACAGATCTAAATAATTTGTACTTAGAGAATAATATGCTATTTACTCAGATATTTGGAAGAGGTTACGCCTGGCTTGATACTGGGACACACGAAAATTTACTGGAAGCTTCCTTATTTATTTCAACAATTGAAAAAAGACAGGGCCTTAAAATTCTCTGCCCAGAAGAAATAGCCCATAGAAAGAGTTGGATAAGCGATGCTGAGCTAGAAAAAATTGCGAACACCTATATTAATAACGATTATGGTCAATATCTATATCAGCTACTTAAAAATAAATAATTGATTATGCCTAATGATCAATTTCATAACACCATTTTACCTAAAGTTGGAGTTTTATTAACTGTTTATAATGGCACAAAATATTTAAATGAGCAGATTATAAGTATTCTAAAACAGAAGAATGTAAATACTAAAATATTTATCAGTGTCGACAAATCAACCGATGGCTCTGAAGAACTAGTCCGGTCTATTTGTGAGACTTATAATAATATTATCTGCTTAGATACAGGTAAAAAATTTGGTTCAGCTCAGAAAAATTTTTATCATATAATTAAAGAGGTTGATTTTTCTCAATTTGACTATGTATGTTTATCAGATCAAGATGATATTTGGCTAGATAATAAAATATATAGGGCTGTATCATCTTTAATTAAAAATAACTGTGAAGCCTATTCAAGTAATGCAACAGCCTTTTGGGATTCAGGATTAAAAATAAAAACTGATAAAGCTAAACCACAAAAAAAATATGATTATCTTTTTGAAAGTGGTGGCCCAGGGTGCACGTATGTATTTAATGCAAATGTAGCGTCAAAAATAAAAGGTTTCATAAAAGAAAAATGGAATGAAGTTAACAAATTTGAACACCATGATTGGTTAATATATGCTTTTGTAAGATCTAATAATTTAAATTGGTTTATTGATAAAGAGTCATTCATTTTATATAGGCAACACTCTAATAATCAGCTTGGTGTAAATTTAAATATTAAAAGTTTTTTTTCTAGACTTAAAGAAGTTTGGAGTGGAAACGCTCTTGATAAAGTTAAAAAATTAATAACAATTCTCAATCTAAATAATATAGTTTCAGAAAAGCCTATAAGCAGGCTAAGACTCATATTTCTTGCTTTCAATACTCACCTTTTTAGAAGAAAGAAAATAGAACAAGTATATTTATCTATATATTTTATATTATTATCTATTTCTAAGAAAATAGACACAGAAGGCAGATTAAAAGTAAGTAATGGCTCATTATCTTCTTTTTTTATCGGAATAATTAGTTTTTCAATTTTAATTTATATTTTGTCTTCTGATCAAATAATTTTAAAAAATAATCTGAAACTTTTCTCCAGTGTAGATTTTGTATTACTAGTTTTTATATCTATTTTGTATCTTTATTTTGTAGCTTATAGATTTTTTTTTGTTTTGAAGAAATATGCGAACAGCGAGCTAAAACAATTTTTTTGGTATAAACTATTTTTAATAGGACAAATAGCAGGTTTAATAATACCACAGTCAGGTATAGTTATTAATGCTACAGTGCTAAAGAATAGTCATAGTGTAGGATATTTTAATTTTTTTAAAGTTTATTTTAGCTTTCTTATTTATGAATTGTTGATACTTTTATTTTTCTTTGGAATTTTTTTAAATTATCAATTCTCAAATTTATATTTAAAAAGTTTACCAATTGGAATATCTATAAGTGCTACAGCTTTAATATGTTTAATTATATTAGTTGTATTGCAATCTTATGATAGAAAAGTAAAAACTTTTTTATTTAGTCATATAACAAAAATTATGAGCTACTTTATAATTTTGAAAGTAGAAAAGGTTTTTTTATTAAAGATAATTTTTTATACATTGTTTAAATTTTTATTTAGATTTCTTATATTTGTGTATATTTCACAAGTTCTAAATCTTCAGATCTCTACTTATTCAATCTTTATTCTATTTGTACTTAGTGTTCTTCTCGACTTTATCAAAATTACACCTCAAAATATTGGAATCTCTGAGATTATAATTGGCTTATCAGCAACACAAATTGATTTAGCTTTTCACGAAGGTGCTCTTTTAAGATTGTATGTGCGATCATTTGATTATATATCATTTTTCTTAGTTTATATGGCTTTATCCTGCTTTGAAATTATTTATAAGAGTACTTTTTCAGTAAAAAATTAAATTGATTTTTGTCATTTTAATCTGTAAAACAAAAAAATAATTATTAATTCTCTATGAAAAATATATTAATAACTGGTGCCGCCGGTTTTATTGGTAGGCAGCTTGTAGAAAAGCTTAACTCTTTAGGAAATAATGTAATAGAAGTTGATAATTTAAGTGTTGAACCTCTGTTACCACCAACAAATTCACTTAAAAAAATTAATGTTCAAGATATCACATCTACTTTCCTTATAGAGCATAGCGTTGATATTGTAATACATCTAGCCGCAAAGAAAAATGTTCATGACTCATTTTATAATTTAGAAAATTCTATAGAAAATTATGAAATGACAATTAAGTTATTCAATGCATGTGTTAATGCAAATGTGAACAAGATTTTTCTTGCATCTACATGTGAAATATTTGGGTATCAAGAAAAAAAGTTGGATGAAAATAGCACCTTTAAACCATATTCTCCTTATGCAGTTACAAAAGTTGCTAATGAGTATCTGTCAAATGTCTATATGATGTATTCAAATGATTTACAGATTACTTCACTTAATTTTTTTAACACATATGGTCCAAGTGAGGGAATTGACGCAGTAATACCGAACTTTGTAAATAAAGCTATTAATAATAAAACAATCATTATAGAAGGTGATGGCAATCAAGCGCGTGATTTCACATTTATTGACGACACAATAAATTTACTTATTAACGTCATAAATTCTGATAAATATCACAGATATTTAAATATTGGGAGTGGCTTTGATATCTCAGTAAATAAAATTGCAGAGATAGTAAAATCGCATTTTCCAGAGATCAAAATTGAAAATACTTCATCTCGACCAAATGAAATTAAAACGTTTATAGCTGATAATTCAATAATAATTGATAATTATGGTTTTTTACCAAAAATAAGTATTGAAATTGGAATAAAAAAAGTCATTGATTTTCATCTAAAAAAACAAGCTTAGTGATTTACCAAGAAATACATGTTTCTTTAGCTGTAATATTTTTTACTTCTATCATTTTATCTTTTTTTCTAATAAATAATTTGATTCTTAAATATGATTTGTTTAAAAAAATCTCATCTTATAAAATTACTCAAGATAGATGGGGAGACTCAAACAAGCCACACGTAGGTGGATTAGCTTTATCTGCATGTGCATTGCTATGTTGTTCAATAATTATATTTAGTAATACTTTTACTATTGGTGAAATAACAATTGAATATAAATCATTTATTGGTCTTTTTTTTGTTATTTTCTTATCTACAGCAATAGGCGTGGTTGATGAAAAAGAGAATATACAGCCATTTACCAAAACAATATTACAATTAATTTTAGTTTCAATTCTACTTTGGGCTGGGTTTATAATCCCTTTATCAAACTTTTTTTATTTAAATATTATATTTTCAATGCTCTGGCTATTTTTTTTCATAAACGCAACTAATATGTTCGATAATGTAGACTTTTCTCTGGGATTATTTTCAATAATTTCACTTATAACTCTTTTTGTGGTTAATTTTCTTAATAACGGATCAATTAATATATCTTACCTTATATTGACTTATATTGCTGCAATAATACCTTTCTTGATCTTTAACAAGTATCCTTCAAAGCTATTTATGGGAGACATTGGATCTCTTCAACTGGGATCAATAATCGGCGCCATATCAATAAAAGTTTTTTGGAACGAATTTACATATGTCAATTTTTTTGAGCTAGTCAATACGCTTATCATAAATAATTTAATTTTTTTACTTATATTCTTAGACGTTGCGATTGTAGTTTTTGTCAGATTAAAAAATAAAAAAAATCCATTTAAAGGTGATACGAATCATTTTGCCCATATGAGTATAGCTTTTTTTAATAGTCCGCATTTATCAGAATTATTTATATTTTTTCTTATGCTATCTAATATGCTTTTTTTCTTCTTTGTGACTATGTATGCTAATTTTAATTTAATTTTAGGTACTATAGTTTTGATTATTTATTGTATATTATATATATCTCTAGTCATTGCAGTGTATCTACGAGGTAGAGCAAAATCCCTATAATTTAAATAATTAAATTGTTTTATATTAAGAGTTTATAAGTATATTATAACCCAATACTAAAGAGGTTTGGAAATGAATGCTGAATTTGATAAAAAAGAATTAGATATCCCTAATTTTTTTCTACTAGTTAAAAATAATTTAAAAATTTTATTATTTTTTTTATTAAGTGCTTATATTTTAGTCTTTGTTTATTATACAAATCAAGATGTTAAATACAGTTCTGAAATAAATATTTCCACAAAAACAATAGATATATTTGAAGCTTCCTTAAATAATTCAATAGTAGATAAATATAATTTTGGAAATGCAGCAATGTTTAATAAAAAAGTTTTTTTTACAGCGTATAGAGAAGAGATTTTTAGCAGTGAAAACATTGATAAAGCTTTACGAGCTTTTAATGAATTAAAAAAAATAAAAATGTCAGAAGATGAAATTAAAGAAGAATCTTTATTATTACTGAATAATATTAAGGCATGGGATTACACAAGAGAAGACAACATGATAGTTTCTATTACTTCTCCAGATTATAAGTTCAACAAATTCTTCATTGAGTGGTATGTGCCTTTTGTAGAAGAAAAGGTAAAAAGTGACTGGATAGAATTAATTAAAAATGGCTTACTTTTATCAGGCAATGTTGAAAGAACTGAAATAGAAAAAAAAATTAATAGCGAAAACGAAAAAATTAGTCTACTTCAAATAAATTTAGAAATACAAAAACAGCAAGTTCTTGAAAATTTAAATTATAATTTGAGAATCGCAGAAAAAATTGGCATGGTTGAAATGTCAATACCTCCTTATGAATTACTTTCATCTTCATCTACTTTCACTGGTGATAATCAATTTACCCCTTATTCAGAAGGCAAGATTCCACTATATTTTTATGGAACAAAAGTTTTAAACGAAGAAATAGCGATACTTAATTCAAGAGAAACAACTTCACTGGAACTTGAGGCTACAAAAATTTCAGTAAAACAGTTAAAAGACAAGATAAATATAAACAAAAAAAATGCTTTAGAGGCTGGTATAACCGAGCCTGAATATCAATATGCATCATTAGGTGCAATAACAATATTTTCAACTATTAAAAAAGTTTTGGAGAATAAGTCTGTTGTTAATTATAATTTAGAGCTTATAAGGCACAATAAAGTTCATACTAAATTATCAACACTAATTGTGTTATCAACTTTCGTATCAATATTTATTTCTATATTGATCATTCTAATAAGATGGAAATATTTTAATCCAAAAAATTAATATTCTTTAAATTATATTTTTTGGCTACCTATATTTGTTAAATCAATGAATAATGCAAATAAATTAACTATTTTACTTATTTTAAAGGATAGAGTCAGATTCACATATAGATGGTTAGAATATTACAAAAATAATTTATCTAATTACAAGCTTTTAATTGCTGATGGGAGCATAAATAATTCATTGGAGAAGTATATAAAAAAAAATTATTCAGATTTAAACCTAATTTACAAATACTATGGGCCAGACATTAGTTTAGAAAAATATACACTAAAGACAATTAAAGCTTTAAAAGAAGTTGATACAGAGTATGTACTCCAATCATCTAATGATGACTTTTATTCATCAAGTAGTATTGAAAAAAATATCAATTTTTTAGAAAATAATATTCAATACTGTTGCTCAAGAAGTGAAATTTATGATTTTACAGTTGACTCTTTTAATGAAGTTAGTGGTACTTTTAAATTATCGGGTAAAATATATAATGAGATATGTTTTAATGATGATAATAACCTCAGTAGAGTAAAATCCTATACAAACAATTTTAATTCACTGTGGCATGATATAGCTAGAACAAAAGCAATGCTATTTTCTTGGGAGTCATTATATAAAAATAAAATTTTTTTCTTTCCATTTCAAGATATTTACCTTTCATTTATTTTAGTAATATTCGGAAAAATAAACAGATTGGAGGGTATCTATATGTTACATCAAAACCATGAAGAAATGTTAGCTCGAGATAAAGCATATGGAACAATTACTGAATTTATAAATAATGGAAATTTAAGTTATTTAAGCTTAACAATAGACTCTATTACTAATGAAATTATTAATTTTAATCAAAATTCAGATTCACAATTTATAAAAGCTTCTATTTATAGAGCATTTTTTGAAGATTTTATTTTAAAAGCTATTAAAAATGAAAAAATTGTTGATGTAAAATTAATACAAAAATTAAAAATTAACTTAAAGAAGATTTTAAACTCAAACAAGTTTACTTACTTAATCCTAAATCTTTATAGAGTAATATTTAAAAGGAAACAATCTTATCAAGATGATTTTATTAATGATGTAAATATATTTGTATCTGATAATAAATTTTTATCTTCGAAAGATTTTAAAATAAAGTAAATAAAATTTTATTAAACTCTTAATTTTATTTATTAGAGATATATTAGTATGTTGAGCTATATCATATTCAATTAGCTTTAAATTTTCTTTTATTATTTCCAGATATTTTCTATATACGTTTTCAACAACATTTTTTGGAACATTATAATTTCCAAAAAAAATAAATTTTTCTCTATTTACTATTCTAAATCCTTGAAAATGCCAAACTATAGCTTTTGAGTAATCATATACTCTTGCATTCCAAGGCGCCTGAAATGCATCATCTTGGGTTAAGACGTGCACATGATCTCCAAATTTTTTAGGCCATTTATCTAAGTATTTTTGGTCACCAAATTTACCATCTTCAAATTTATTAAAACACCAACTTAAACACTCTTCCTTCCATAAATTCCTTACTTCAATCCCTTTTAATCGATTAAAGATAATAAATTGAACACAATATATACCACTTTTTTCAGACTGATCGTATATTGGATCATAATTATGTTTTGTTATTAGAATAGGTTTATTAATATTTTCATATTCTTTATATATCTGAATAGGATTTTTCAAAAAAAAAGTATCTGCATCTAAAAAAGTCAGTCTACTAATTGTCTTATCAGTTTCAAATACCCAATCTGGCAAAAATGGAGTTAAAGTCCAAATGTATTCACCAAGCGTTCTATTTTTTCTTACGCTCTTTAGTTCTTCAGTTTCAAGTGTATCTAATGATAAAATTTGTATATTTTGGTATTTTTTTGCAACTAGGAAATTTTTTGTTTCGTGATCGACACAAATAATCCAAAGACTAAATTCACTCATATGCTTATTCATTGAATTATACAAAGCAAGTACTTGTGGAATAAAATTATAATTTATAATTGTTACAAAATTTTCTTTCATTTGATATATTAAATGTAAACTAATTAAAATTATTTTAGTAAGTTTTAGGAAAATTTATACACTTAATTGTAGCTTATTACTAAGACAAATGCATGACACAAAAAAAAATACCGTTTTATTTTACTGTTGATTTTGAAGACTTTCACTATGATGCATTAAGACATCTTAATATGTCAGATCCACCATGTAGGGAGAAGGCTCTGATAAAAAGTTACCAGAGAATAAAAGATATATGTATACGATATCTTGATAATAAAAAAATAACATTTTTTGTAACAGGAATAGTAGCGAGAAAACTTCCTTCACTAATTAAACAAATATATGATGATGGACATGAAATTGGTTGTCATTATAATTACCATGAGGATATAAATAAAAGT
>MDSV01089003.1_pt1 | contig 16480 bp, 21 predicted proteins | sample 810851 | NCBI WGS metagenome assembly MDSV01 (sample SAMN05326640, study PRJNA326480) | marine metagenome | isolation source: seawater | place: Atlantic Ocean: North East | collected 2012 | reverse complement strand
TGGTAATAAAGCTGGTACTGGTAGTACTACAAGTATTACTACAACCGATTATATATCTGTTGTTACTATAATAATTGCAAAAGATGCTAGTAATTTCAGAGTATTTGGATTTGCTACTCATAGTCATTAAGAGGATTTAATTATGCCAGTTTTTGGAGCAGCAAAACACGCATATACAGCTGCATCACCTATAGGATCTGAAAGTAATCCAATTACGTCCGATGCTGATATGTTAGCATGGACACAGACTCAGACTGGAGGAAAAGAAGGTGGTGTAGTTTTTATTAAAGAATCAACTGTGAATAGTGGTAATCCATATCAAGTTTATTGTGAATATAAAAACTCTAAGTGTCAAGCAATGGCTGCTGTATGGGCATCTAAGGATGCTACAGCATCAAATTGGTCAGGCAACAGTAGTAACTATCAAAGATGGATTATTGTAAATAATCCAAATAATGCTTCTAATGATTGGGGTACAGGAACACATACATTCAATGATACTTATGATTTTTGGGGATATGCTACCAATGATAAGTCAGCAAGAAGTCGAATATGGTTTGAGTTAGGAAAAAGTAATTCCTATTTTAAATTTATAGGTCATTCTCAAAATAATGATCTATTTTATACAATGAGAAACTCAAAAGTTTGGGGTTTAAGAATGAAAGGAGATGGTATTGGAGATGGAACCAATAGTTACTTTAATAATGATGGTGGATTACAATGTGCAAATTCATCAATTACTTCTAATGTAGTTGCTGAAGGTGGAGGCACTGCTGTTTTTCAAAATACAAGATGGAAAAACTTAGGTCTTGGTGTAACTGACGGAGAAGCAGCAAGTGCTAACTCAAATGACGTAATCATGCTTGTTGCAAACTCTCAAGGAACTATTGGAGTTGGTGACAATGGATTTGGTGTAGATGATGGTTATACTGGTATTGGTGGTAAGAGATCACAGGTAAGTGGTAACTTTCCAGCCTCGTATACTTGGAATGCTAACACTGGTAATACAAATACATCAGATTCTATAGCTGGTAACATTCTAGATCCAGCAAACCACAACGGAAATATACAATTTGATACTGATGCCGCTATTCTAATGTTCGTTGCTCCGTTCTAATAAATAATAAAAAAGGTTTTTAAATGGCATACGTTGGAAGACAACCATTAGCAGGCGAAGTCATTGTCTTAGATGATATTCAGAGCCAGTTTAATGGCGTGTTGACTTCTTTCGCCCTAACTCGTAATATCAATGGTACGACTAGTCCGTTCTTTCCTCATGTTTCAGAGCAATTATTAGTTAATCTTGGTGGTGTAATTCAAGAACCTGATCGGACTGGTACGAGAGGATTTAATATTAATGCAAGTAATATAACTTTTGTATCGCCTCCACCAGCAAACACTGAATGTTTTATTATATCATATGGAAACATAACTGATTTAGTAGATTATAAATCTTTGGTTGCACCTTTTAAAAGTATTCCAATCAATGATGCAATTTTCCATACAAATCCTGAGACTGTAACTTTAAATACAGGAATCGTTACATCATCAGCTGGTAATGATTTCTTTACATTTACTGAAGATGTAATTGTTACAGATGGTGAAACATCTGAAATAGGAGATGGAGAAAGTCTCACCATTAATATTTTGCCTGGCGCAGCAACAACATCTGGTGGTAGTGGTAGTTCTTATGTTTTACCTACAGCAACTTCAAGTATTTTAGGTGGTATCAAAGTTGGTACTCATCTTTCAATGTCAAGTGGTCTTTTATCAGTCACCCCTGCAACAATTAGTTATAATGATTTATCTAATCTTCCAGACCTATCTTTAAATAATAATTTTCTTATCGGTGGTGCATCAACTGGAAGTCTTTTAGTTCATAATGGATCTAAATTTGCCACGAATAATGGTGTTCAAATTAAATCTAATGCTCTTCATGTTGATGCTAGTAGAGAATTTGCAATCTTTGAACAGGATACTTCTGCTACATTTACAAATTCTTCAAAAATTGCAATCGATTTCTCTAGTAATATTGCTAGAATAAGATCAAGTTGGAATGGATCAGGTTCAAATGCAGTTGGCAGACCTTTAGCATTTTATATTGGTTCTACTGAAGGATTTAGTTTGGGTGCGTCAAGTACTTCAACTCCAGAACTTGATTTGCAATGGGGAATGGAATGGTGTAAAAATGCTTCTATAACTGCGACAGGAAGATTAGGATGGGAAACTAATCCTGATTGTGTTTATGTTGGTGGTACGACCTCAGGCACAGGTTTGAAATTATATTCTGGTTCTGCTGCAAGAATATATGTAGATACAAGTGGGAATACAACTCCAACAGCTGATAACTCACAAGATCTTGGATCATCATCAAAAAGATGGGCAAATATCTTCTCTGCTGACCTTCAACTATCCAATGAAGGTAGTGTAAATGATGTAGATGGCACTTGGGGCAACTATACAATTCAAGAGGGAGAAAATGATTTATTCCTTCTAAATAGAAGAAGTGGTAAAAAGTACAAGTTCATGCTACAGGAGGTTTCATGAGTATTCACGTTGGTGGTCTGACTATTGATCAAACTTTAACTGGAATTACAAGTCAGTTTATCTACGATACCAAAACTGACTCTGATGGAGGAGCTTGGAGACACAGATGTCAACATACTTCATGGTTTAATGAAACAGCAAGTGCAAATAGATCAAGTCGAAAAGAATTTCCAGAAGTTGCTTTACTTGTAACAAATCAATATAATTTTTATATCTATGATTTAGATAATGTAAAAGATGGAACCACAGGTGAATTAGAAGTATGGATGAAGTTTGAGGGTGGTGGACAAGATAAATTTTTATGGCATAACAATACAGCTGCTTTAAAGGTTTATGATGTTACTGCAAAAAATGGGTATATTGCTATTGCTGTTGGAAATGTTGCTTCTGAATCTTATACTGGATACTATTGGATGAATTTAGTAAGTGAGCATGGAGAGAGAATGAGAAGTACTACACTTTATAGAACTTGGAACGCTGGTCTTGCACAGCGAAATGTTGGTACGACTGTAGGATGGGGAGAGGGTTCATATGTTTTACCTACAGCAAATTTAGGCAGTGCATCACTCGCTACTACTAATTGTACATCTGTACATATGTTTGCACACCGAGGAAATAATATAGATCCTGATACAGGAACTTTAGTTCCTTCAATTGCAATTGGTATGGGAAGACCAGAACAAGCAAATACCTCTGGATATCCTGGCGGAATCTATATGATTATGGGAGATGGAAGGCGATATAACAAAACAATGGCTGGAAATTATTGTCCTTACGAAGGTTTATGTTTTAATGATTATGGAGATATCGTTCTTGTCAGAGATAATTATGATTATATGGTTATTGAAGAAGCTGCAAGAAGTATAGCTGGTGCAAGTCATCCTTCTGGATGGAGTTCAAAAGCATTTTATCGAGTAAATTCTGGTTCAAGATTTCCATATCCAATGGTTAAAAGATATCAATCTGATGGAGAAGTATTTGCACCAGCTGGTAACTTAAGTACAAAAGGAGCATGTGCTGTAGATAATGAAGTTATCTTGTGGAGTAATCAAACAGGCATAACAAAATGGTGGACTGAAAACCATTGGGGTGGTACTTATCATTTGGGATGCTATATTACAAGTACATTCAATACTGGATGGATGTTTGGTAAATGTATAGGTATGCACTTGTGTAGTACAAATACAAATACTTTAGGTTCTACTGGAACACAATTAGCTACAAATCATACTTTTGCTAATAATGTGAATGATTGGTATGGTGACTCAGGAGCATCTGTAACTCATAGTACAGATAATGGACAAGATGGTAGTAGTGGAATTGCAAGAGTAACAAATGGTGGTGGTGATAATACATTTGCTATTGCACAGGCAAATGTATTTACGCCTGAAGATCGTATAGGGCCAACTTTTATTGGTGGTGCTAGATATCGTGTTACATTTAGTGTTAAACCAACATTTACTGGAAGTTATACTTTTAGAGTTCGTGCTGGAGGAAGTTCGGTTCAAAAGAGTTGGACTTCTGGACTTACAAGTGGATCATGGTCGAGTCTTGATACAGGAATTATAACTGCCGATGGAACTATTTTAGAAATTGGTTCAGCGGGTGGTGGTATCACTGCTTTTGATATTGATAATATTGTTGTAACTCCAATGTCTGATACTGATAAAACTGTCAGCAATAGAGAATTATATTTAAGTGGTGCTACTGGAAGTATTACAAGAACTCCTGTTGAGACTGGAGCAGAACTTGTTGGTTGGGGTGGTTTTGCTACTACTCGTTATTTAAAAACTGATTATACTACATATTATAATTTTGGTGCGAAAATGACAGTGATGTTCTGGTATAGAGATTGGGCTGATAGTACATCTATAATGCATCTTGGGCCTGCAACTACTCGAAATTCAAAGACAAGTTTTCATTTCTATAAAGATGGTGGTGGTGATATAAGATGGACATTAAGTTCTAATGGTTCGACTGAACAAATCTTTGAGATAGAATTAACTGAAAATCCAGTAGGTTGGCATCATGTCTGTGCGACTTTAACTTCATCTGGAGAAGTTTTCTTATTCCATGATGGAGTAGAAAGACCCAAGACAAGTGATAGTGCTTCAAGTTTTACTGGTACAAATATATTCAGTCAAGCAACTGATCAAAATGGATTAAATGTAGGTGTTGGGGCTGTTGGTGGTGCATTTGGTGGAAAAATTGCATTACTTAAACTTAATGCAGAAAATTTATATCCAGGCGAAGTTCTAAAAATTTATACTGATGAATTAAAAATGTTCCAACCTAATGCAAAAATTACTCTTGATGGTACAGATTCAGAAATCAAATCAATGGCATCTGATAAAGTAAGAAAAACATATATTGCTGGAACAGCAACTCATCGTAGTGAATTTCGTGGATTAACTAGAATAAATAGTGTCGATACAGGTGTAGCAACGTTGAACACGTTAACTGCTTCTGACGGAATTGTAGCATTCGAGTAACATGGGATTTAAAGTTTCATCTGACAATATAAGATTGCAAGAAAGATTGCGATTAGATCATATTGCAACAAAACTTCTACCTTCAAATTTTCCAGTAGGTAGTATTGTACAAATTGCAACCTCACAAAGCACAGGTCAAGCTGGATTTAGTGGTAGTGGATTTACATCTAGTTGGAATGCCATCCCCATGACAGAATGTGAGATTAAACCAATGTGTTATGATAGTATTTTTCTTTATTTCAGTTCATTAGGTGTGGAATATGATGCTCCTAATAATGTAAATAACATATATCATTTTCTAAAAGCATATAGATGTATCAATCAACAACAGTATAGTACTGCTCAAAACGCTTATTATGCTATAGATGATAGTCGTCAACTTGGTCACGCAGGTACAGATTTAGGTGGAGCAACTGGTAAATTTAATTTCATGTTCGCTGATGCTATATCAACTGCTCAGCCTGGTCAGTCTCTTAAATACAAAGTTTATTGTACAAATCAGAATAATGACAATGCAATTCATTACAATCAACAATTAACTATGGTTGATGGTAGTAATATGCCACTCACAACACAAAATTATATCATGGAGATTAAAAGATCATGAAAACAAGTAGGGAAATTATTAAGGCGGCATATCTTTACGATCCAGACTTGAAAGGTATTTCAGTATACAATGGTGAAATTACATTTTGGGATAGTAGTCTCGCTCAACCAACTGATGAGCAAATAGTACAATATATTGCTGAATATAAGTATGATGAAGAAGTAAAAGCATATCAAAAACAAAGACAATCTGAATATCCTCAAATTGGTGAGCAGTTAGATAAAATATATCATGGTACTCTTGCATCATGGAAAGCAGAAATTAAAACAATTAAGGATAAGTATCCAAAGGCAACAATGGATGCAACTGAACTACAAACAAGAAAAGATAAAGCAGTATTTGATTTGAGAAAAGAAAAATATGATGTGGCAGTAGCAAGACTTGCACAATATCAAGTTGCAGTTGGTCAATCAGAAGTGAAGGAAACTAAAGTAGTTGGAACTAAACCAGTATTTAATGAGTCTACAGGTCAATGGGAACAACAGAATATAACAGAAGAACAGGTGACAACTATTGCTATTGCTCCTGTTGATGCTACAGTAGATGTAGTACAAGGTGATGATACCACGCCAACAGCAATTGAGAATCCTTTAATCACAAAAGATAATCAAGAACGTGCAGCTGCACAGGCAATAGTGGATGCTACACCACAAGCCGTAAAAGACGCATAAATAACTAAAAAGTACCAGAGCATGGCTGACAGATACCCGCTAGTTGTTAATCCAACAACCAATCAAATAACTGAGATACAGATAAATGATGATCTTCAGCTGGATGATACTGAGCTGACTACTTCAACTGGTAATCTCTTATTAAATCCTGCTGGAGATATAGATTGTCAAAAAGATTTATCAAACAGTGGTGGAGACTTAAAGATAGATGATAATTTAGAAGTAACAGGTTTAACAGCTTTAGGAACAACTACTGTTAGTCAAAGATTATTGAATCTTGGTGCTACTTGGAATGCTAACACAACACATTATGGTATTCATCTTAATGTAACTAACACATCTTCTGGTGCTGATAGTAGACTTTTTCGGTTACAAGTTGGTGGTGTAAATAGATTTGATGTAGATGTAGATGGTAATACTAAGATTGAAGGTACATTAACTGCTGATGGTAATGCTCTTTTCAATGGTGATATAACATTAAATGCTGATAATAAAAACTTTAAGATTCAATTAGATAATGGCACGGATAAGTTTACTGTTGCTTCTGCTACTGGTAATACTGCAATTGTTGGTAATTTAGATGTAGATGGTAATACAACATTAGATCTTGTTACAATCGCTGAGACTTTAACTTTAGATTCTGGATTAGATGCAAATAGTACTGCAAACTTTCAAGGTACTGTTACCTTCCAAAGTTCAATTGTACCATCTGGTTCTATAAGCCTTGGAACTGGTGCTGCACCTTGGGCATCAGCACATATTGGTAATATTACAATAGCAAATGGTACAACTGGTACTGATGATGAGACAATCACAACTGTTAACTCAAAAGATCTTTACTTAACTTCTGCTACTGGTTTAGTTAAAATTACTGGTAAAGTTGAAACAACTGATACTGGAGCTGATGATAATTTTAGAATCGTTAGTACAGAAGGAACTGCTGCAAATACTGGTCCTGATTTAGTTCTTTTTAGAAATAGTGCTTCTGCCGCAGATAATGATTTTCTTGGAGGAATTAGATTTACTGGTAATGATGATGCAAGCACACCTGTTGAAAAAATGTATGCTAGAATACATTCTCAGATGACTGATATATCTGCTGGAACAGAAGATGGTAAGTTAATCTTTGATGTAATTTCTAATGGTACTAATACTGAATCAATGGTCATTGATGGTACTGGTGTTGAAATTTCAGGCAACTTAACTGTACAAGGTACAACAACAACCATTAATACAGCTACACTTAAAGTTGAAGATAATGTAATAGAATTAAGAAAAGGAAATAGTCTAACAGCTGCTGATGGTGGTATACAGGTCAACTTAACCACAAATGGTTCTGGGGTGGTGCAAACTTCAAGAACATTAAAATGGAATAATGATACAGCAAAACAATATTGGCAAGTTACAGCTAAAGATGGAAACGATTATGCAATTTTAACTGAAGGTCTTCCAATCAAAGTTATATCAACGATTGAAGATGTTGATTTAAATAGTGGTGTAGCTGCAAGCGGTACAATTAACTATGATGTTAAAGGTAGAAACGTACATCATTTTGCTCAAGCTGATGCAACTGCTGACTTTACATTAAATGTAAGAGAAGATTCATCTACAAATTTCTCTAATCATATTGCTGGAGGTGAAGCAGTAACAATAAGTTTCGTCTATCGAAATGGTGCTACTGCCAGAAAGTTAGTTGCACTTACAATTGATAGTGCTGCTCAGACAGTTCGATATGCAAATGCTACAACTCCAGTACCTCCAGCAAACCAAAGATTTATATATACTTTTACTATTTTTAGACTTCCTGATAGTGGTGGTAATCCTGTTTACGATGTATATGGTACTGGTACTGCATACGCCTAAATTATTATAACGGAGATTATGTAGATGCCATTTACGAATACGATAGGTTCTAATACTATTCAAGGTTATAGAAGTTTAGGTGGAGATGATAGTGATGCCTTATTCAATGATGTAATTTTATTACTACAACCTACAGGTGATGACACTCAAGCATTTGATGATAAAAGTCAGTATAATTTCAGTACTTCAATAAATGCAGCTAGAGGTGCAATTCCACTTTTAGAAACTACAAGTCAAAAATGGAGTAGTGATTACAAAGTTATAAATTTAAATAATACAAGTAGTCATATTATATGTGCTGATTATGTTTCAAATTTAATTGCAAGTTCATCAAGTCCTGATACATGGACAGCAGAAATGTGGTTTATGTTGGATAGTGTACCAAACGTAGGTCAGCAATTTGGTTTAATTGGATTTCATGGTAATACATTTGGTGCTACAACAGATAATCCTCATATAGATAATTACATAACATTATGGGCTGGAAATCAATCGGGTAGTGCAGCAAGTGGTCAACATTTTTATGCAATCATTGAGGAGGGTGCAACTGAAGTTGTACAATCAGACCTAGCAACTTTTACTACAGGTCAATACTATCATGTTGCTATTGTAAATAACAATAAAAGTATAAGCATTTATATAGATGGTAATAGAGTAGTAACTAGGGCAATTACAACAACTGTAAGAGGTTCTTATGGAGATAATGATAGAGATAGTTTTCAAATAGGTGCTGATCAAGATGGTACAACAACAAATGACTATGCTGATATTCGTATAGCAGGTGTTCGAGTCACTCGAAATCAAGCAAGATATAGTGGTACTTTTGATGCACCAGTAAATTCGCCTTTTCCTTTGAGAGGAACTACTACAAATGTTTTAGGAGGTGACTCTTCATCTCCAATTACATCTGAAGTTGAAGGTCTTCGATATTTAGATACTTTTAATTTAGGTGTAACTAGTCCAACATTAGCATGGATTAAACATCCAAGAGTCAATGGTAATAATGCTTATCAAGCATATCTTATGAAAGATAGTGGTTATTTGTGGGTGTTAGCTGCAAAATTGGCAAGTAGTAGTCTCAACTCTCAGATATACTCTGGTTCTGCTGTAACTGGTACTCAGTCTGGATTCCCATCCTTTACATGGCAAGATTTTCCTGCTGGTTCTACAGTCAATGATTGGGGAACTGATACTCACACATATAATCATACAGCATATGATACGACTACGACTAAATCAATGAGAACTAGAATATGGCCTGAGTTGAGAAGTAAATATAAGAGAATATATATTGCCGACTGGAATCATGCTGATGGTGGTACTCAGAATCCAACTGGTCGAATATTGTATATACAAAATAGAGGTAGATATAATGAGAATGAGATTGGTGTAAATCAATCTTGGGGAGAGTTCATGGAAAATCCAAGTGCTGATGACCCAAATTCATTTGGTATGGGTCATAATGATCAAGATGTTGCTGGTAATCAAAGATTTGGTGGTCAGGATTATCCTGCCGATACAACTCATATATGGCCAAATGAATCTGATGGTAGTAATGCATTAGCTGTTGCTGGTATGAAAAAGTATTCAAATAGTTGGGGATTTGCTGGATTAGATTACTTATATCTTGGTGCAACTGATAGAGAACAGACAACTGCAAATACAAATGATTGTACTATGATCTCAGGTGCTACTACTGAAAGAATACCAACAGCAATGCCAAATAATGATGGTGCTCTTGGTACAGCTGGTAGTGGTGGTATGAATAGTATTACAGGTATTGGTGCTAAAAGAGCAAGAATTAGTACTGCAAATGGATTTGCAATTGAATTAAATGGAAATCAAACATCCAGTACAACGCCACCAAAAGGAAATAGTATAACTGCACAGAATATAAACGATGGTGGTTATCATAGTAACTTCTGTACTCTCATGGGAAATGGTAGAGTAATGATTGAAGAAAATGCCAGAATGAATCTATGGACAAGACTACAGGGTGGTGATGGATCAACAATCGATAGGGCATTTAATGGTTCTTTAATGGAATTGGATTCTATATGGTATAACAATGCAATTCCAAATGGTGTATATTGGTTTAACACAACTGTTTTAGGTATTGTTGCTGTTGATGTTGTTACCAGAGGTGGTAAAAAATGGATACAAATTCCATTTGGTACTTCATCCTCAAGTTCTGGTGTTACATTAACTGCTGCTAAAATATCAGATAAAGACTCACCAGCTGCAAACTTTTATGTATTCAATATTACAACTGGTGGAGCTGTTGGAACTGGTGCTGCAACTGTTGCTAATTTAACTTTTGACTCTAGTAATAGATTTGGAAATGGAGATAATGATAGTACAACTACAAAAGGTAGTGTAGATCATAATGCTAATATTGGTTGGGGTATATGGAATGTAGGAATACCATTCAGACAACTTCAATACAATATGTCATTTAAATCACATTGGGCAACTGGTAGTGGTGGATCTAACGCTGACTGGAATGATTATATACAGGAAACGCCTTTTGATCCTACAGCAATTCAACCTGATTATACTGGTACTGGTGGTGACTGGCCATTTGTAATGATTCCTGATCCAGCTGATCCTTTAAATAAAATGATCAACGTTAATGGAAACACAACGTATGCTTCTAACTATCGAACCTCTGGATGGACTGGCTCAGGTGATCAAGGTGTTGTAACTAAATCAATGGAAACTACAACCACAATTGAAATGGGTAAGGTAGGTAGTGGTGCTAGACAAGATGAGCATGCTGCTGAAGCATATAGAGTGGGTGTCGGATTTGCTGGATTTGGTAAGGAGACCTATAGGGCTGAGTCTGGATTTTTCTATATCAGGTAATACTCAAAATTATTAAGGCGGGGCCCCTGCACTTGACTAAATACAAGTGTTAACATATAATAGTTGTATTCGGAACTGAATTATGAAACCTAACGAAATTGTTGAAGATTTTACAAAACAACGTGATGCTGCTCTAGATAAGATTAAAAAACTAGAAGCAGAACTAAACACTCAAAAAGAATTATTCCTAAAACTACAGGGAGCTCTTGAAGGTATTGCTCTCTTTAGTGGAGGAGACACAGGCACAGTAGAAGTAGTAGGGGATGAACAAGTGCCAGAAACCGCTGAAGTTGAACCAGTTAGTTGACAAACCGCTAATTGTCTGATATAATAAGATCAGATAAGAAAAAAACTATGTTTGTACGTGCTAAAGGTGGTCAAGTTGAACTTCGTGATCGCAACGGATGTTACCAAACTTTTGCTCATGGCAAGAGAATCAACTATGCTGTCATCCAAGGCGATGAAGTAGTGTGTAACTCAAATGATGGTAAAACTTACATCTATGAGTTTAACAATAATGGTAAGTCTGTATATGGCCCAACAGAGGTAATTTCGTAAAATTATTAAGGAGGTCTTAAAGCGCCTCCTCGCTATAAATAAAAGCAAACTGGAACATATCATGGATGCTGATGCAGCAAAAAGAATAAAGAATGAACTCCTTCAAAAAATGAAGGACATGAGTGATACTCTTGCTGATTCATATAGTGACTTTGCTCATGGCAAACCAGTATTTTGTGATGCAAGTATTGTACAAGCGAGAATGACATATTGTAATGCTTGTGAGCATTATAATGCTGCCACTACTCAATGTAGTCAATGCGGATGTTTTATGAGTGCTAAGGCACGATTGAAACATGGTTCATGCCCTATTGGAAAATGGGGAAAGGATGCCTAAAATGGATAAAGACAAAAAATTATTATCCCCGAGCGTTATCGATGCTATCCTACAAGATAGAGGAGATAGGATGCAAGAGCTCTTAGACTTGGGTAGATTTGAAGATGCTGTATGTATTGGAGAGGAGTTTGATGAATGGCTGACGGATGTAATGATTTAAGAGAGGAAATTAATTCTCTCAAAGAAGTGATTGCCTATCAATCAACTATCATTAATAAATTGATATTAATGATAAATCTTTCTAATTCAGATCTGAAGAATCATCTTCACATTTTAGAGGACACTTGACATTTTTTATATTATGGTATATAATTACAATTAGTTGACTTAAATTACAAAAATTTAGTAGTTTATTTAAAGCCAATGGCAAAAACTTATCGAAAGTATAAAGAGTCTTACCGCTCTCACAATTCTAAATTCAAAAAGTCTATGCAACAACAAGAAAAATATTCAAAACATGAAATTGAATATGGAGATAAGATTTCTGGCAAACATCGCTGGAAAAGAGATAATATGAACGAACATGAGTTTTAAAATGATAACTATGAAAGTAATTGAAATACCAGAAAAACTATCATCAGCGATAGGAACATTCGTTTTTGATGATGCTAATGAACAAATAGGAGTAACCTTCAGAGGAAGAACTACTAAATATGTTTATAATGTCAATGGCGATTATGAAATGGCCAAAGACGATCTCTTAATTGAGATTGATGGTGCTGCTACTGATAAAGAAAAATTCTCTATTGGTAGATATTTCAATCAAATGAAGTCTAAAAAGCGTTTGATTGAGATCACTTAACCAGCGAGAGGGCTAGTTAATGAGGAGCTCAACTGAGCTTTATATAAATTGGATTTATGAAACTATTGGGATTCCATAAGGCACTCTAATGACTCAGCCACTTGACTTTGGCTGGGTCTTTTTATATAATGGCAGTGTACATTAAATTCAAATGAAAAAATTTAAAAATCCATTTGGCGACCTCTTCTCAAGTATCAGAGACAATTCTGATTCTATAATGAGAATACAATTAAATCAAATACAAAACCAATTTACAAAACTATCAAGAGCTGGTCGTCATCATGATGCTTTAGCTTTAGCAGCAGAGTATGAAGAGTGGATTTTAGATAATGATGAGTGGGGTTTTCTCTACTTAAATAATTTATCTGATGAATTAAACCAGTTGGATTAGTGGCACACACACTCACACAACCATATAAATCTATAGTATATTAGCTATAGTTCAGAGGCAGTAAGACTTTCAAGGTGAGCTAATAAATGCTCTTTAAGTCGAACTTAAGCAGTAAGTCCTCTGCTTTTTATCCAATTTCTTTATTTACTAATTATGGCAACTCGCTCTCGCATCGGCATTCAAATAGACGGCGGTATCGTATCAGCTTATCATCATTGGGATGGTTATCCTGAGTGGTTAGGTGTTACACTTAACAAGAATTTTAATGATGAAAAATCAATTAAAGAATTGATAGATGGCGGAGATATGTCATGTTGTCATTCTGATAATGGATGGGATTCTGACGAGAAGTATGTTGAACCTAGACCAGTATATTATGCTGAGCGTGGCGAAGATACGCCTCCACAATTATCTGAATCAATTACTGAATACTTAAATTTAGCAAATGATTGCTGCGGAGAGTTTGCTTACTTATTTGTAGGTGGCGAATGGTTCTGTTATGATACAGATAGATATGGTAAAGGTTTTGCTAGATTAGTAGATATTCCTGCTGATTATCCAAAGGAGGTTGCTGCATGATCAAATATGATGAGTGGAAAGCACTTAATGATGCTTTGATGTATCTATCCGATGAGGATCAGAAAACTATCGAGAGAATCAGAAATGTCAAAATAGAAAACATACTGCCAAAGATTGATTTCTATGAAAATCAAACAGCGGATTATATAGATAGAGTCAATGAAAGTACACTATGATGTAACACTTGAATCAAGTGAGATCGAAGCGATACATATTATGGCTCAGATTATTCGAGATCTTGAAATCGAAAAGCAAGTTGAGGAACATACAAATGCCTCAGTATATGCTATAGAAGTCAAGATGGCTGAACTTATACATTCATATAATAAATTCAATGAAACAACAATTAAAGATGCTCCGTAAGACTATTGAACTAGCTGAAACGGATATAAGTGCTGACTATACTGAAGAAGAGATTAGGTATATGAAGAAGAAATATCGAGAGCTCAGAGAAGAGATAAGATATGCTCAAAAACTTCAAAACAATGGATTTATGGTAGATTAAATCCAATAAAATAACTGTCACAAGGCCCTTTACGAAGGGCCTTTTTTCGTGTATAATAGCTGTATCAACTGAAATTCCTTTATGACCATTACATTCTTGCCTCATCAACAAAAAGCACTTGACGTTATGAAAAATGAAGATGTAGGTCAAATCATTGTGCCAACTGGTGGCGGTAAGACTATGATTATGATGGAAGATCTCTTAAGAGATATCGACTATAGTTATGGTCAACCGACTGTATCAGTTGTTGTTGCTCCTCGCCTTATGTTATCTCAACAATTGTGTGATGACTTCACTGAGCACTGCCGTAATCGTAAGAATTTCAATAAGAATCAGATACAAATAGTAAATGTTCATAGTGGTAAAGGCAGTAAATTCTTTACGACTACAAAACCAAGAGATATCAAGGATGTAGTTCGCTTCAATCTATTGAATGATCGCCATACTGTGCTATTCACAACATATCACTCATTACATCGTATTGTGGAGTGTAATATGAGAGTTCATAATACTTACTATGATGAGTCACATAACTCTACTGCTAAATCATTCTATGTAAGTGTAGAAGCGATGGCAGAGAGATCAAATCGCCGTTACTACTTCACTGCTACACCAAAGCACTCATATCGCCATGAACGTGGTATGAATAATGATAATGTATATGGTAAGATCATTTGTGATATTCCTGCTCCAGAGTTAGTTGAGAAGGGATGTATCTTGCCTCCTACAGTTGTGCCTTATGATAAAGCACATAATATTGAGTTCAGTAAGGAGACTGCTCATGTTCATCATGCCTTGACTATCAAAGATGTAGTTGACAATGTAGTCAAAGACGATACTGCTAAGATACTGGTAACTGTGCCATCATCGAGAGTGCTTAACAATATGATAGGTCATACCACACTGCTTAAGAGTCTCAAAGATCGTGGTTATGATGTATTACATATTACATCAAAATTTGGTGCTTATGTCAATAAGACTAAGGTTAATCGTACTAAATTCTTTGAGACTCTCAAAGCATGGAGTCATCAAATAGGTCGTAAATTCGTATTGTTTCATTATTCAATACTTGCTGAAGGTATCAATGTAGCAGGTCTCACTCACACAATATTCCTTAGAAATTTGAATATCATTGAAATGGCACAATCAATTGGAAGAGTGATTCGCCTTGATAAGAATGATCGCCAAGATATTCAAGATGGTAAGATTGCTGCTGGTGCTTTGCAGTTCTATCGTAAGTCAACAGGCTATTGTGTCATACCGACCAGTAAGAACTATAACAAAAATATTCATGGTCGAATTGAAAGAATTGTACATGACATATTTGTTGAGGGTAAATTCTCAACTGGTTTTTGTTAAATAGCACTATGAATCAAAAAGGATATAAAACTGGTTATGCAATCGGAGCTGTAGCGGCAACGATTGCAATTCTATTTGGACAAGCATGGCTCACTCTTCTCATTTTTAGCTGGTTTAATTTAAAACTGACTATCTGGCAATGCCTGTTGATCATTGTATTGATTAAATCGATCACAGCGGTAGTTGAGAAGGACAGTTAAATTAGTGGCACACAAGATGTTGAAATTGGTCTATAATAGAGTATTATAGCCATATGGGAAACAAATTCATCCCTTTTGAATTTGTTTCTCCCACCTATTCTTTATTTCAATTCAATTTTATGGTTGCTTCTTACATCACTGCTCAGCAAGAGATCGCTGAAAGAGTTAGTACATGGGCTGATCAACTTGCCGAGTCGCTCACAGAAAACTACAGAAGATACCATATCAGAATGCTCACTCAAAATTCAGTACGCTTCTCTACAGAAGATGGAAGTGTGCTTGGTTATCGCCCTGACTTATCTGACTATGCCAATCAGCAACTTGCTGAGATTCAGAATGGAACTGCGAACTTAATGAAGTTTAAAGTATATACTGGTAAGAAATACTACAAGATCGTTCAGCAAGAGTTCGATACATTTCAAAACAGAAATGAGTATCGTGATGGCAGTGTCAATTGCTTTATCGATAAGAAAACTGGCGAAGTTTACAAGCCTGCATCATGGAAGGCGCCTGCCAAGCACGTTCGCTATGATATGAGAATTATTCAGCAACGTGAATTCTTACTCAATCCTGACAATATAAGTTGGTCAGGCGGTTATCTCTACATGAGATAGACCACTTCAATAAGTGTCTACTTGACTTGCAAATTAGACACTTATCCATTATAATAGCTGTATACAAAACAAATCTTTCATGATCAAACT
>MDSV01203446.1_pt1 | contig 16483 bp, 13 predicted proteins | sample 810851 | NCBI WGS metagenome assembly MDSV01 (sample SAMN05326640, study PRJNA326480) | marine metagenome | isolation source: seawater | place: Atlantic Ocean: North East | collected 2012 | reverse complement strand
GAAATTCTTAGCCGACCAAAATTGATCAATAGATTTGACCAATAATCAGTCTTGGGTCGGGGTAAGTCTGTAATGCTTGATCTCTTTCTGACAATTTCACCACTCCTGGAAGATCATTATCGATGGGTTCCGTCAGTGAAATTTGAATGTGTATATGCGGAGGCCAACCGCCATTCTCATGCTTATCTCCAATCGTGGCAATCAATTGGCCTTGTGAGACGTTATCACCAACTTCTACCATGTCTAATGATTTGGTAGACAGATGGCCGTGGAGAACCCAGAATTTACGTAACTCTGTCAAATCATCAGAACCTACTGAAATAGGAAGTTGTAACTCGTGTTGTGTGATTATAGTAGGGCCGTAGGAACCGGCTTCTGGATTGACTCCCTTGCTAAATACCACTCCGTCTGCAAAACAAAACACCTCTGTATCAACCGGGGCTCCGATGTCTAGTCCGACATGGAGGTCTCTTTCACCAGAAAATATCTCGGTGGTATACATCCCGGGACGATGTTCATCATACCTTCCAATCTGGTAATCTAATGGACATTGCCACTCTGATTTGACGCCCTTTGTGAAGTCAAAAACCCAATACTGAGTAGGCAGTTTTACTATTGGGTGGAATAGCATTCCAGTTTCTGCCATGGTTATGCTAATTGACGGATATTATTGATTATTGGCCGAAAAGTCAAGACCTTAGTGGCTTAGGGCGCCGTATGTTTGTCGCCACCATGGTATTGTTGGCAATAAGCATCATACCTGGTTATGCTCTTTGTAAAGTACTTGATGGAACGGCTGACAAGTGGCGCAAGGCCATGCTTAGTCCAGCATTAGGTCTCTTGCTTGTTTACGGTGTTTGCGGATTAGTCGTTTTATCTGGCCTATGGACATGGGGTTTTGCCTCTGCAGTTATCTTACTGTTAAACACCTTGGCGATTGCTCACTTAAAGCGCCGCATTGACGAAGAAAAAGGCCTAACTCAGTGGCAGAAATTGGAGGCAGCAATGCATGGCATGGTGATGGAAAGTGATGACCAAGATATCACTGACGAAGTTGCTGCCCAGCAGTGGTTTCAATCACATAGAGGCAAATTGGGACTTTCTGTAGGCGGTGTTTTGTGTCTTGGGATTCTCCTCTTACCTGTGTTTCAAAAATTACCATTTGGAGTAGATTGGATTGGATTTGCCGTTTTGGCGGGCCAGATTAGTGAGCATGGCAATATGATATTGACAGGAGTTAACAATGGTTCTTGGACATATCCTCCAGCATTTCCAGCACTTGCCGGTTGGTTAGGCGATACTATAGGTATAGATTCTGGTCAAGCGGTGTTCCAATTAGGGCATTATTCATTAGCAGTCTTGATAATTGGTGCTGCAGGTGCGATGGACCATCATGGCGCTGGTGGACAATTTTTTGTCACCATGGCTTTAGGTTTCGGTTTATTTGCCAAAGCCTATGACTCTGGCTATCCTACAGTTGCCAGTCAGTTGGGTATTGTAGTAGGGCTCCTCGTGTTATTAAGGCCTTCATCAAGTAGAGGTGCACATCATACAAGAGGATTCATTCTCGCAGTTTCATGTGTTGCTCTAATTCATCCAACAGGTATGATATATCTTGGTATGTTGATGATTGCCCATGTAGTCATCGGCCTTAGTTTGAGAAGTGAATATGGTGAAAATCTACAGAAATTGTTACTTGCTTGTTCAATTATTATCACTATTGCAGCTGCTATTTCGATTATCTTCCTAGCACCAAGAATGTTAGATGCGGCAGTATTTGCAGAGTATGGTTGGCAAGGCGGTAGACCGATGATTACCTTCAATGGCATACTACTCATGTTTTCTCTTACAGCAGCGTGGAAATTAAGGAAAACTGTGGAAGGTCGATTAATAGTATCATGGATTGGCTTACTTTGGTTACTGACATCCATACACCTCATTGAAGGATTACAAGATATTCCCGTTTTATCTCTGCTTTCCTATACATTATACTCAATGGGTTTACACGCATTCCATATTCCCTTGGCAGCACTAGGTGCACTATGGCTCAGTCCATCAACTGGATTAAACTCACTTGAATCTCAACGAGGTTTATTATCGATAAATTGGGATCCGGCAACCAATGAAAAAATCGCCAAGGTGGTTTCTGCATCTGTACTTGTGGGAGTCTTGTTGGCCAATATCATTTCACTGCAAATCGCTCAACATGATGAATTAAGGCCTGTTGCTGGAGGCGATTTGAAAATACGTGATGCCTTAGAAAATCTGCCAGATGATAGTATTATTTACACAGAAAACAACCACTGGGGGCACATATACGATTTATCTAGTGATTACCAAAGTACCAGCATTCCTTCCTTGGGTTTGCTAAAGATTGATTCTACAATTCATCCTCTAGCGACCTCTGCGATAAAATATGACAACATTACTAAAATAACAGAATTGGGTATAACTTATGCAATAAGTTCGCCAATTGGCACCATCGGTTGGCGACTTGCTGAATCAAGATACTGGAGCATAATTGAAGACTTTGATGGCAGTAGATTGTGGCAGTTTAATCAAGCCGGTAATTCACAACAATCAACACTAGCACCAGTTAACGAAACTTCTTGCGCAGAGAATTGTGAGATGCGCCTTGCGCCTTGGCGTGACAATCGTTATACTACACTCGATGGAATGAATCACGACTATAGAGCATTTATTGAAGAAGGTAAAAATTCTCAAATCCGTTTTGACTTAACAAGAACTGCATTTGTTGGCTCAAAGTCTTGCCTTTTCTTTGAATCGGTAGGTAATGTTGACGATTTCACTCTCACAGTTAATTCTCAATCTTCCAAGGTAGAGAATACAGATTCTGGTTGGCATGCTCATTGTTTCGTGTTGAATCAAACGTTTAACTCCATTCCGATGGAGATTTCTTGGGACGACGAGGCCTCAACGAGTATTTGGCTAAATCCATCTGGCCTTTCTGGTCGTGGTGACAGAATAATAGACACCACGGGAATTAGATTACACTGGCTAGAAATTGATGTTTGATATGGTATTTTATCGAAGGCATCAAAACCGGTGAGACGGTGACACTACCAATGAAGAATCTTGTAGTGATGCTTCCCACATTAGATGAGGAGTATGGGCTAAGAGAGATTTTACCACTAATTCCTAAAGCAAAATTGAGTAAAATGGGCTGGCAAACTGAAGTTTGGGTCATCGATGGAGGAAGTAAGGACCTATCGATTGAGATTGCTGGAAAATATGAATGTGAAGTGATCAAACAAGCCGGCTATGGTAAAGGAGCAGCAATGAGGACTGGATTTAGCAAATTTATTTCTCTTAACATAGATGCACTGGTTATGCTAGATGCAGATGGTACGTATGACCCTGCAGAGATTCCAAAATTTGTTCGTTATTTGGATTCAAATGAGGTGGTTATTGGTGACAGATTGCATGGCACAATAGAACCAGGAGCGATGACAAGAATGAATTATTTTGGCAATCATATGCTGACTTGGATCGCATCCGCATTGTATGGCATATCGAGTAATGATTTGTGCACAGGGTACTGGGGTTTTACTAGGTCGGCAATTTCTAAGTTGAAACTAAACTCAATGAGGTTTGAAATTGAGGCAGAAATGTATACTTCATGTGTTAAAGAGGGAATCAATATCAAATCTATTCCAATAAATTATCGAGCAAGAATTGGAGAAGCGAAACTTGGTTCGATCGTTGATGGATGGATTATCTTCAAAAAATTATTACTCCGGCGAATATTTCCTACTCCTGTGGAGGTAATTACTGGTAAAGGTAACTTCGACATAGATTAAGCAAGGAATCAAATTTGATGACCTTAACCAATCATCATGACCCGACACAAGTGCCTAATTCTCGGTGCTAGTGGATTAGTTGGGCAAAGACTACAACAGCGTCTACAAAATCACCCGCTGTTTGAAATCGCTGCGGTAGCAGGGAGTAAAGCAACCGCGGGAAGAAACTTATCTGATCTTGAATGGCGGCTGGAGGACGGGCGGCCTGAATTACCAAACCTAACGGTGCTCGATGCTAATTCGCCAGATTTGATTGAAAACATCATACAATCAAACATAACAATAGCATTTTCTGCATTGCCATCGGATATTGCAGATAGTGTTGAGAAACGATTAGTTGATGCTGAAATTATGGTATTTTCAAATGCCAGTTCATATCGAAGAACACCCGGAGTACCAATGATAATCCCGGAAATAAACCCTCAGCATTTCTCAGAATCAATGCACTATTGCGCTACTAATTGTACGTTGATTCCACTAGCAATTCCAGTTTCTGCCATCAATGAAATTGCGGAGATAAAGTCGGTTAAGATGCGTAGTGAACAAGCATTGTCCGGGGCAGGTTGGCAATTACTGTTTGACGAGGATGCACTTGGTGGAAATGTCAATCCAGAAATTGATGGAGAGGCAGAAAAAACTGGCGCTGAGTTACTATACGTACTCGGGAATTATGAATCAGGAATTGTATCGCCTGCTGACTTCGAAATAGATATTGAATGCAAAAGGGTTTCCCGTAAGGATGGGCACCAAGTTTTTGTCGAAATCGAGGTTGCACAGAAACTTAATCTTCAACAAATTCACAAGTGCTTTGACTCAATAAACTTCGAAAAATCTCTCCCCAGTATGCCGGAAAAAGTGATACACAATGTTGATCATATCGACCCGCTAAAACATCTCTGGAGTAACGGTATTACTTTTGAAAGTCAGCCTGATTTGCTGCATGATTTGAAAACAGGTATGTCGGTGGTAGTGGGTGATATCACTATTGACAATCACTCCATTTCCTTTAGTGCATATTCGCACAATACCATTCGAGGTGCTGCTGGCGGCGTGGTGTATTTAGCAGAATTTGTAATGGAAAAATTATCTTGATATCTAGACGGTATGCCTAAAGTATTGTTCGCATTGCACAATACTGGTGCGCTATGGGAATCACTGCAATGATACCTGACATGACCATTGGACAACTTCATGTTGAAGCGGTATCGAGATGGGATGAAATTTGGGATGAAAAGGCTGCACGCATGATGATTTTGCTGATGTTTCCCCGAAAACAACGCAAGATGATGGAATTGCACGGCGACATGGTTGAGCATGGTCAGCCTGTAATGACCGTTTTTCACCGCCCAAGAGACGAAGCAAAATTACTGGAAGAGCAAGGTTTTGACCCCCGCTCTGCATCATTCCAATTCGTTGATATTGCTAGCCTTGACTTAGGCCCGTGGATGCAGCATCTTATTGGCCAAGAAAAATGGCTTCGTGGAACAATTGATGTTTTGCCAGTACCATTTTCAATGGGGCTACCTGCTCAGCGAGCATTTGAATCGATGAACATCTTATGCTTCAGACATCCTGAAGTTGACAAATTAGAAAAATACTACCTGCCATTCCCGCCAAAATCTATTCCTGGTAAGTGCTTTGTTTCACTTCCAAGACGACAGGCTGCTGAATTAGCTAGGCAACAGGCCGAGGTCTTGGGTGTCGGAAGATTGGTTAAAAAATCTCAAATTACCGAACAAGAATCACCTGTTGAAACATTGCCTCCTCAAATCAAAACAGAAAATGAAGCAAAACTAGATGCTGTATTGGATAACTTTTCAGATCAAATGATGGAAGATATTACCTCACAAGTGGAGGAAGTGGTTAATGTCGAATTGCCCACCAGCAAGGTCAGTGAAATTCCTATAGTCGATGAAGTGGAAATGATACAAGCACCAAAACCGACAGGAAATGTTGAGATTCCAGTCATAGAAGAAGAGGAAAAAATTATCGAAATGTCGGATGTCGAAATCGAATTTAGGGCACTAGTTACTGAATTGATGGAAGCCGGAGTTGAACCATCGGATATGATGGACGACCCTAGGTGGGAAGATATCAGCGAACGGGCTATGGCGACTGGCTTCGAAACATGGCCAGTTTTCCTTCAACTAACTGCAATGCAATGATAACGGATGACTCAAATACAACGACGGAGAGGGGTAATCATGGGCTTCTGTATCAACTGCGGCAATCAACATCACGATGGTGTTAGATTTTGTCGATTCTGTGGCACTGGACAGCCTAGCGAACAATTGCTTGCTAGACTTCGTGCGGAAGCTGAACAAATTAGATTGCTTCGAATGCAAATGCAGCAACAGCAAGTTAATGCTCAAAACGATGCTTACGCTAGACTCGAGGCTATGCGACAACAGGCAGAAGCAGCAACACAAGTGAACAATCAGCAGAATCAACAGTATAGGCCTCCAGGTTGGTGATGCCTTGCGGCCCAAGCACTTGGCCATCGAATTGTCAAAGTTATCTCCGCACCCGCAGCAGGCTGTAGAACTTGAACAATACGCCACTGAAGGCGATTTAGCAGCCTTCTTCGTATTGGCTATTGATCAACTTGATATCATTAATGGAAAGAACATCGTAGACTTAGGTGCTGGTAATGGAATACTTGGCATAGGATGTGGAATATTAGGTGCCAAGAATGTTACTCTGATTGAGGGAGATAGCAAGGTTTGTGAGATTACCAAGCAGAATACTTCTGCGATTATCGAAAAATATGCGACTAACTTTACTACGATAAATTGCATGATTGGAGTTGATGAAGTCCCTGAAAATCTGCCATGTGACATAGTAATCATGAATCCGCCTTGGGGTTTCCAAAGTAGTAAAGCAGACCGTCCATTACTTGAGTATGGATTCAAATTGGAGCCTAGTTCACTATATGTTATTCACTCGGCTAATGCAACACACTTAGAGCAACTTGGAAAAGCGAACGGCTATGATTGCGAAATCGTGTTCGAAAGTAATTTTAGATTACCGCCAAAATATATGCATCAAAGTAGGAAAATGGGTGAAACTGAGATTAAATGCTGGCGTTTTCACAAGCCGGGTGATGCTCAAATAGCAATAATTGATGACTAATTTAGTGCATAATTCCGTATGAGGGATTCAAAAGGGATTAACCCGCCCGTCAACATAAGCGAAGATTGTGCGACTCACACCGGGCCACAATTGCTTAGGAAGTAATACAATGACGGCGAGCCTCGTCACCCCAGGAATGCAAGTATCTACCACCTCTGATTGTGAGGCTGGTGAAGGAACAGTAGAAGTCGACGGCCGAATTTTGGCAACGATGATTGGAAATTTCAAAATCGATGACGGTATTGGAACTGTTGTCGCAGTCAAAGAAGTCTTAACACCGAGCGTTGGAGATACTGTTATTTGTCAAATAGAGAAACTAAATGAGAAAAATGGTGAAGCAAGAATACTCTGTATCGAAGGTAAATCAGGTGATTTATTGCCCGAACATTTGTACGGACACTTCCATGTCACCGGCCTTGTAGACAGATATATGCACCAAACTGCCGATGCTGTTCGTCGTCGAGATATTTGTCGGGCACAGGTTAAAGAAATCGCACCCGTCGTAAGAATCGACTTTAGAGAAAGAGATGATTGTGGCGTCCTTCATGCTATATGCCCTTCATGTGGCGATACACTAGTTGCAGAAGCACAGGGCGATTGGAATGTTAATTGTAACAGTTGTGAATACCGTTCATTTAGGGCGCTTGCCGATAATTTTGCTGCCGGTTGGGCTGAACTTGACCAAGGTGCAAGCATACTGAACAACTCTGGCAAGCGTTGGGGCAGTGAGGCTGAAGCGCTATTTGCCAAAGGGCCATCTGGTCGAGCCACATTCATCGCTGAAGACTTCCGTGAGGATGGTCGAGAACGCAATTACTTCCGTTTTGAAGGACAACAGTCTGGTGGTGGCCAAAGACAGAGAGCCAAGCCTGGCTGTAAATTATTCGTTGGCGGTCTACCCAGAGAAATTGGTACTGAGGAATTACGTGAAATTTTTGCCAAGTTTGGTGATATGGCTGATTGTTTTGTCCCAACTGATGACAGTGGGGCTAACCGAGGATTTGGCTTCGTAACCTACCATGAAAAATCCATTGCTGAGGCAGCCGCAAAGGAACTAGATGGCCATAGAATCAATGGTCGTAGAATTGGCGTGAGGGATGCCGATAGCGATAATCAGAAAGGTAAGAAAAATAACAGAAGAGATCCAGAAGGAATGAAATTCTATGTTGGAAATTTATCTTTCAAGGCTGATGAATCGACTCTAAAGGAATTATTTGCTAAGTCTGGGACCGTAGTCGATGTTAACATTATCACTGACAATGGTGGCAGACCCAAGGGCTTTGCATTCGTCACACTGAAAGAGAAGGACAAGGGCGATGAAGTCATCAAACAACTCAATGGCACTGAAGTACTGGGTAGAAAAATACGTGTCGATGTTTCACAGAAAAAATCTAGCGGCCAGAAAGATGGCAAGCCTAAGAAAAGTTCTCGTGAATTAAGAGCGATGCGTGAAGAATCAGAAGATGGCAAAAAGCGCAAGCGAAAACCAAGAAACAAGAAGGATTGAAAATCCCTAACTGTGAGAGTCAGTCATGGTCGAGCATAGTTCACCCAAGTGGTTGGTGCTCGACGGTTATGAAGATGAGCCGGCAGCATTTGGTGTCCCACCATATGTTGGTTTTCATATCAGATACCTATGTGGCGTATTAGAGCAGCACAACATTGACTATCGTTACATGACGATTGACCAATGGCGTGAATTCGTCAGGCAAAAAGGCGAGGTCGGTATTGACAATTTAATGCGGTCCATCGATGGTTTTGCTTGTATTGCAGGAGCTGTAGTTCCGGGTAAATACCTGCGAGGCACCCCTATTTCGATCAATGAAATGAGTAATATGGTCCGCAATTTACCAAATGAAATTCCAGCAATTTTAGGCGGATGGGCAATTCGTGGCTGGCGTCAACAAGGATGGAATCCATTACGTAAGAACCTATTTTTGGCCGTCCAGGATGCCGATGCAACGCTTGATAATTTCTTGAATAGCGGGCAATGGAAACATTGTCGTAGAACTGCCGAACAATGGACTAAGTGGGCCCATTTTGGTGCAAATAGCAAAGCAGTAAAATTTCATCCCGACCTTGGCAGTGCTGAACATCCAGGTCCACTGACTTATGAAGTTGAAGTCTACCAAGGCTGTGTCAGATACAAAAGAGGCTGTAAATTCTGTATCGAACCAAAGAAAGGTGTACCTATTTGGCGTAGTCCAGAAGATATAATCGAGGAGGTTAGAATTGCTCATGATTTGGGAGTGAAACATGTTAGACTTGGAGGCATGACTGATACTTACACCTACATGGCTGATGGAGTAAGAGAGTTAGAATATCCAATACCAAATCCTGAACCTATCGCCAAATTATTGTACGGGCTAAGAGAAGATGAACGATTGGAGATTCTACATACCGATAATGGTAATCCGTCAATTATCGCTGAAAACCTTGAGCCATCTGAAGAGATTACTAAGACACTTGTCAACACTTTATCCGATGGTGCCGTATTATCATTCGGTTTGGAATCTGCAGATAGTGCTGTACATGAAGCAAATTGGCTGAATTGTGACTCTGCACAACTAAAGTCAGCGATTCGTCTAATCAACAAGTATGGTGCAGAAAGAGGCGATAGGGGGCTTCCAAAATTACTCCCCGGGCTCAACTTTATTGCCGGACTGAATGGAGAAACCGCTTCTACATATCAGCAGAACCTCGAACTGCTAAAGGAGATTAGAAGTGAGAATCTCCTGCTTAGAAGAATCAACATTAGGCAGGTTGAAGGTGAAGGTTTTCAAGAAATTCCTGAGCAGGAATTTGCTAATTTCAAACAATCGGTAAGAGATGAAATTGATACCCCACTACTCGAAGAATTGTTTCCTATGGGCGCAATTTTGAAGCAAGTCCATTGGGAATCACACAATGGCAGAACTAGATTGCCAGCACACCTCAGTCCGCCACATACTGAATCAGCGATAAGAGGTAAAGCAGGCATTACATTTGGCCGTCAAATAGGTGCTTATCCTATTTTGATTGGTGCTGAATATCTAATTCCTCTTGAGACAACATCGGATATTGTCGTGACCGGGCATGGTGCTAGATCGATTACTGGGGTCGAGTGTTCTATGGACTATGATACAATCACTGAGAAGCAACTCTCGGCAATTCCCGGGATTGGCAGCAAATCCGCTTGGAAATTAATTGGCGAAAGGGTCAAACTAAAACGTAAAGATTCAACCAAATCATTTCAAGACGCTGCATCATGGTTTAGTGCTGCAGGATTACCTTGGAGTGATGACTTTACGCTATTCTTTAATGATTAAGCCGCTGCGCAATTATCATTTATTCAGTACATGAGAGTATAATCATGGCAGTTGTTAATGAATTGATTGTGGCGGCCAAACATCTGTCAAATGCTTGTGATAAAGCAATAAAAAAGATTGAACGAAAAACCATTGTCGCCCATGCGACTAATCCGCTTGATTATGCCTGGCAGCATCATGAACAATATCTGATTAACTGGGGCGGACTTGGTGCTAAAACACTGTTACTAGGGATGAACCCCGGGCCATGGGGTATGGCTCAAAGTGGAGTGCCCTTTGGCTCGACTGGCATTGCTAAGGCCCTACTAAAAATTAAACCGTTTCAACTTAAAACACCAGTTAATGCTCACCCAAAGCGACCCATCATTGGCCTTAACTTGGAGCGCCAAGAAATTTCAGGACAAAGATTGTGGTCACTAATGTTTGACTATTATGGTGATGGTCAAGAAGTGTTTAGCAACATTTTCGTTGTCAATCATTGCCCTTTACTGTTACTCGGTGAAACTGGAAAAAATTTGACTCCAGATAATTTACCCGCTTCAGTAATGAAACCAGTACTTGATGCGTGTGATGAACATTTGAAACAAGTTGTTGAGATAATGGGGATAGAGCGTATCATCGGGGTTGGCAAGTATGCTGAAAAACGTGCAAGACTGGCCTTCAATGCTGAAAAGAATGGCAACGGAATTACATCTAATGGGCGAGAGATAATCATCACATCTTGTTGGCACCCAAGTCCAGCAAGCCCTCTAGCAAACCGAAATGAGGGTGCAGACTGGCGAGCAAATGTAATTTCTGTGCTAAAAAATGAGTAAACTCACAGCAAAAATATGGTGAAATTAGCAGAATTTGGCAGGCGCAGGTTTCAAGTGCTCTTTGCTACACTAGGTGTTCATGGCAGAAGAGAAGATGGCATGGGCCCGACAGCCCGACGACAGACAATGGGACGGCCCAGAGGGCGAAGACCCACGAACATTATACCAAATGTTGATGACTAGCGTAGAACGTTTTGGTAGTGAACCGTGTTTTGGTTACATACCAGAGCCTGGAATGGCAAGAGTTCATTTGAACTACAACGAATTTGGTGAATTAGCAACTTCGGTAGCCAAGAGTTTGAACGATGCTGGAGTCAAGGCTGGAGACAGAGTAGCTCTAATCCTAGATAACAGCGTACAATGGGCAGCATTATCCTACGGTGCTAACGCAATTGGTGCTGCATACACCGCTATGTATACTCACCAACATGGCGCAGAATGGGCGTACATTTTGGGCGACTCCACCCCTGCGATTCTAGCAGTTGCTGGACCCGAAACCCTTGACAAATTAGTTGACAATTTGGGTGATGACAAAGCCGCTTACCCACCATGTGGCATCATCATGCTCGGCGATGAAGATGCCAACAAATTGCCTCCTGAAGGTATTGCGGTCCACAAGTGGAATGAATTTGTTGCTGCTGGAAGAGCCAGCGAAAATGATTTTGAAATTGCAGATGACCCATTTGCACTGAACACCTTGATTTACACATCCGGTACTACTGGAAATCCAAAAGGTGTAATGCTAACAAACTGGAATACATTATCTAACATTTTGTGTGTACAATCTGCGTTCAAGATTTACGTTGGAGATAAGAACGCGGCGTTCTTACCTTGGGCGCACTCATTTGGAAGTACCTTTGACTTACACTGGATGATTAGATGTGGCGTTCACATCAATCTAATTTCAGACCTAACTAAGATCGCTGACGAGTGCATCGAAATCAAGCCTGCAGTCTTATTGGCTGTACCAAGAGTTTGGAACAAATTCTATGACCGGGTCAACAGTCAATTCGAGGCTGCAACGGGTGTTAAGAAAATCCTAATTGGTAAAGCCAAGAAGCATGCTGCAAGAAGAATTGCTAAGGCTGGTGTCGAATGTGACGCCGTTCCAGCAAGTGGATTCTTTGACAAGTTCTTTGACAAGTTAGTATGGAAGAAAGTAAGAGCACGATTTGGCGGCAATATTAGATTCTGTATGTCTGGTGCTGCTGCACTATCGCCCGATGTTGCTGAGTTCATTCAGATGGTCGGATTTAGTTGCTATGAAGGATATGGTCTAACAGAAACATCGCCATTGGTTGCGGCTAATGGATGGTCTGGACCTGGTACCTCAAAACTTCGCTGTGTTGGACTTGTAGCAAATGGTGTCAAAGTAACCATCGATACCGATGCTTGGGATGATCCTGATCGACCCGATGAAGGTGAAATCATTGTTCACGGACCTAACGTAATGAAGGGATACTGGAATAATGAAGAAGCGACAAAAGAAGTTATCATTGAGCCTGGTGTCTTTAGAACTGGTGACTTAGGTAAATTGGATAAAGATGGTTACCTGGCAATTACCGGCCGTGTTAAGAGTCAATTTAAACTTGAAAACGGCAAGTATGTATCACCAGCGCCACTAGAAGAAAACCTCAAACTTTCACCACTTGTTGAGCAAGCTGTACTTGATGGCCGAAACATGTTGAAGACTTACCTAATTGTTCATCCAAACATGGAAGCAATGAAGTCTGCAATGGGTGCTGCCGGTGTTGATGCATCAGGTAGTGACGCTGATATTTGTGCACGACAGGGGACTAGAGATTGGTTACTTGCCGAGTTGAAGGCTAACAACATGAAATCACCTGCTTGGAAAGGTTATGAAGTTGCAGCCAACCTAATTCTAGATCCAAATGAGTGGACAACAGACAATGATATGTTAACACCTTCAATGAAGGTTAAACTACGTAACTTGTTGTCCCACCATGAGGGCGAGATTGCTAAAATCCAAGGCAAGAAATAGACTGTTTTCCGGTACTCGCTTACCGTCAACCGTTCATTAACGGCACCGGGTTTATACCAGTTGGCAACTAGTTTATAAACCGTCATTGATTTTTTCTATCAAATGACTATAGATGCTGCGGGAACAATTTCTAGTGCTGAAGATAAGAATTTGGCACTAAAAAATTCTACATCATCTCTAATTTATCGAACCCTGCAAAAACCACTTGGTATTGGCATAATTGTCGGTACTATCACCGGGTTCTCTAATTCACTGATTCTAGGCTTACCCCTATTATCATCTTTAGCAATTGGTGGCGTACTTGGAATATCTGTTTGTTTATTTGGCTGCCCTGGTATGATGAAAGGACAAATTGCTGCTCGGCGAGAGTTAGAGAAACAACGTCGAGCGGATAGAGCAAGACGGCAACGCATCATCAAGGCATTTACTGCCTTTGATTGAAAGATTGAGGGACTTTGTTTATCAATTGGTAATCAGCCGACAGGCTAAGTGATAACATGGTACGGGAACTAATCACAGTCGAAGGAGTCGACCGCAGTTTCGGGCCAGTTGATGTTCTCAAAGACATCAATATGATTGTTAATGACGGCGATAGAATCGGAATTGTCGGTCATAACGGGGCTGGAAAAACCACACTACTCAACACTATTAGCGAACAAAAACAAGATGTTGGCGACATTGATTTTGCCCCTGGCATTCGTATTGCGTACCTCACCCAAATCAGAGACATCGAATCAGATTCATCTATCGAGGAAGAACTCGGCAGGAAAGGACGACAATTCCAAGAATTAGAAGATGAAATTGCGGCAATTGAAGGACAAATGATCGAACCATCATTCTATGAAGGTGATTGGGAGCCTATTATGGAGAGATACAGTGAACTTCAGCAAATGCTTGCTAGTAGTGGCGGTGGCAATGTTGCTGGAATTGCCAAAGGGATTCTCGAACGCTTAGGCTTAGACAAGCACCCTATGGAAATGAAGGTCAATGCACTGTCTGGAGGGGAGAAAGCCAAGTTGGCTCTTGCAAGACAACTAGTAGGGCTCGCTGGTGTCGATGTTATGTTCCTTGACGAGCCAACTAACCACCTTGATATTCAAACAACTGAATGGTTAGAAACGTTCCTAAAAGAGTTTCAAGGGGCCCAACTTATCGTTTCACACGACAGATATTTCCTCGACCAAGTATGTACCAGAATCATCGAAGTTGACAATCTAAGAGCTTGGCCTTGGAAAGGCAACTACTCTCAATTCATCAAACAAAAAATTGCCATGGAAGCATCACTAGGTGACAGAATAAAAACAGTTGAAAAGAAAATACAATCCACCATGGGAGCTCTACAACAAATGAAAAGAGCCAACAAATATGACAAATCCATTTCAGCCAAACACAAAATGATTGAACGACTTCAACAAGAATTGAAAGCACTGAGAAACCGTGTCCCAAAGAAGCGCAAGCCATTGATTCTCAAACTTGAAGCTACTGACAAAGCAAGTATGGATGTGCTACACATCGAAGGCGGTTCCAAGCGATTTGAAGGCCTTGAAAGACCTATCCTTGATAACCAAGATTTGGAAATTCGCAAAGGTGACAGAATTGGCATAGTTGGTGGCAATGGGCAGGGAAAAACCACCTTACTAAAGATGATTAACGGTGACCTAAAATTAGACTCTGGTACAAGAGATTTGGCACCGGGTTGTCAAATTGGATACTTTCACCAAGACCATGCAACTCTAGATTTCAACCTCAACCCTGTTGAGCAGATTGAAGTTTTGCGACCTGATTTCCAGTATGGTGATATTCGTGCTGCATTAGGTAGATTCCAATTCTCTAGTGAGCAAGTAAAATCAAAGTTATCCCAATTGTCGGGTGGCGAAAGGGCGCGTGTCGCTCTTTTGAAGTTATTACTCGAAGAGAATAACCTACTCTTGATGGACGAGCCAACAAATCACCTCGACATGGATTCAAAGGATACTCTTGAAGAAGCGCTAATCAATTATGAAGGATCTCTAGTAACCGTTTCTCATGACAGATGGTTCCTTGATCAGGTTGTCAATAGAATTTGGGAATTAAAGGATGGAGTAATTACCACCTACTATGGCAATTATACCGATTATGTTCGTGCTAAGAAAGGACTGCCACCGCTTGGAGAAGATGAAATCTCAGAGGTTTGAATTAAACCCTACAAGGGTTGAATTGATGAACTGATGGGTCATCGAAGCATCATGGCCGAAGAGGAACCAGTGTTTGAGACAACCACTGGACCGCCTAGAATTATCACTGCGGCTTCGCTTTTCGATGGCCATGATGCTGCAATAAACGTCATGCGCAGACTGATACAATCAGCTGGTGCTGAGGTGATTCACTTAGGTCACGACCAGTCTGCTAAAGCAGTGGTTGACTGTGCAATTCAAGAAGACGCACACGGTGTTGCTCTAACATCTTACCAAGGTGGGCACGTAGAATATTTCACCTATATTCGCCAACTATTGGACGAGGCTGGATGCGAACATATCCGTATCTTTGGCGGCGGTGGTGGAACAATTACGCCGCCGGAAATCAAGACTCTACACGAATCTGGAATCTCAAAAATCTACTCGCCAGATGATGGTCGAACAATGGGTCTGATGGGTATGATCCATCATTTAATGGGGATTGCCAGCGAAGTTGACCTTATCCATCCAGACAGAGTTGCTAGTCTCGAAGGACCTGTTACGCCCGAGGATACCGCCAAGGTTGGCCTACTACTAACGATGAGTGAGAGTGCTGATGATTCAACCTTTAAAGCCACACTCGACAAATGTCGCTCTTCAGAAAAAGAAGTCCCGGTAATCGGTTTCACCGGCACTGGCGGTGCAGGAAAATCAAGTCTGTTGGACGAGTTAATGCTGCGAATACTTAGAGATAATCCTGATAAGAAAGTCTGCCTTTTGTGTGTTGACCCAACTCGTAAGCGAACTGGCGGAGCACTACTTGGTGATCGTATCAGAATGAACTCACTATCAAACAATGACCTCTACATGCGCAGTCTTGCCAGTCGTGGCTCAGGCAGTGAAATCTCTGCTAATCTTGACCGAGCAATCGAAGTGGCTAAAGCAGTTGGATTTGATTTAATCTTTTGCGAGACCAGCGGAATTGGTCAAGGTAGTGATGCGATAACCACCGTTGCTGACCACTCAATGTACGTGATGACCGCTGAATTCGGCGCCCATACTCAACTAGAAAAAATCGAGATGCTCGATGTTGCTGATGTTGTCGTACTCAACAAGTATGAGAAGCGAGGCAGTGAAGATGCACTTAGAGCAATTCGCAAGCAAGTACGTCGTAACCGTAACAAGTTCGATGTCGCTGATGAAGAGTTGCCAATCGTGGCTACTATTGCCAGTCAATTCGCTGACGGAGGAG
>MDSV01054193.1_pt1 | contig 16484 bp, 19 predicted proteins | sample 810851 | NCBI WGS metagenome assembly MDSV01 (sample SAMN05326640, study PRJNA326480) | marine metagenome | isolation source: seawater | place: Atlantic Ocean: North East | collected 2012 | reverse complement strand
TGGATTTCTGTAACCATCAATAACTAGGCTTTGTGCTGCAAAGTGAAATATTATATCAGGAGCGAAAGATTTTAAATTTTGTTTTAATTCAGGATTATCTTTTGAAAGATTTAGGAACAACTCTTTATCTATTAGCGAATCTAAAGAAGTTAGTTGATATACCCCTTCTCTCTTTTCAGAAGAAATACCAAATATTTGTGCATCTAGAGATTTTAACATTAATACAAGCCATGAACCCTTGAATCCAGTATGTCCTGTTATAAGTACTTTTTTATCTTTCCAAAAATTATTCATTAGTAAAATTAAACTCATTTTCTCTAAGCTCAGATTCTAAAATTTCTAATTCTCTAATTGTGTCAACGGGGCGAAAAAGACCGTGGTGTTTAAAAGCCGCCAACTCTCTTTTATTAGAGAGTTTTGTTAGAGGTTCTTTTTCAAATGCTTGGTTGTCGTTATCGATATACTCTTTTACTTGTTTATTTAAAATAAAAAAACCACCGTTTATCCAGCCTTCATTAGATTGATTTTTTTCATTAAATGCTACGACTTTTTCATTGTCTAGCTCTAAGCTTCCAAACCTTGCTGGAGGTCTTACTGCCGTTAGTGTCGCTAGAGGATTATATTTTTGGTGAAATTTACATAATTTATTTAAATCAACATTTGCTATTCCATCTCCATACGTTAAATGTGTTTGGTTATCTTCCAAGTAATCTAAACCTTTTTTTATTCTTCCACCAGTTAGGGTATCGTTTCCTGTATCAATTATTTGTACATTTACATCGTTTCCAAATGAATAAATTTGTTCTTCTTTTGATATCTGGATGCCATTGAGATTGAAATAATCATATATAATTTCTTTTTTATATCCAGCAAGTACATAAATCTTTTTAACATCAAAAGTTACATAGAAATTTATAATATGTACTAATAAAGGAACGCCATTGGCATTTATCATAGGTTTAGGTATGTCTTTAGTGTATTCCTTAAATCTTGTCCCGAGTCCACCGGCCAAAATCATTGCTGTTTCAATACCCATAATTAAATATTCTAACTATCAAAAAAAATATTTATAAGGTATAAACATATTAAATAAATTTTAATCTATTGAATGCAAATCAGTACGATGCTAAGTTCTCATGTTGAAAACCCTTTGATAAAAAAATTTTAAAATTACTAAATGGAAATTTCTGTTTTTTTAATTGAATTTAAAAAAATTAAATAAGCTAACATCACAATTGATGGAAAAAATTGTCTAGTTTCTATAAAAACGCCAAAGATAAAAACTGGAAAAATATTAATAATTGTAGCAATAGATAGTAATTTTTCTTTACTTGAAAATTGTTTGTAGTTTCGAAATAAAAAGTAAAGAACTAAAATGACTGAAGTTAGTATTAAAGTATTTGACACTGTTTCACCATTAAATAAAGTACCATAATTTAACATTGGTGTGACCCAATTTCCTCCTAAAAAATTATTATTCAAATCTTGTCCACCACCAGTCATGTCTGATTGCCTTATAAATAAAAACTTTCTACTTAAATAGGTGTAAGCAGTCCCAAAAATTAAATTAAAAACTAGACCATAAAACAATTTATCTCTAAATAAATTATTTAGATTTCTATTTTTTTTCATAAAGATAATATAAATGAAGAATATAGCCATTATTAAAGCTGTTTCTCTATTAAATATATGAAAGAAATTAATTACAAATAGATATTTAATATAGTGACTTTCCAAAATGATTAGTCCGTATAAAATAAAAAAAGTAATATCAATAAAATCCCAAACAAACAACCATTGATCTTGAGCAATAATAAATAGAGCATTAAAAACAATCAGAGAATTCAATATCTCAAATTTACTATTTGTTAGTAAAGATATGCATTTTGCAAACAAAAAATTATTCAATAAGACAAAAATTAAAGCAAAAATTCTCATTGCCCACCATTTTGATAATCCTAATAAAGTCATAACTTTTAACATTGCGGGCCCCATTAATCTACTTTGATTCACTCTCCAAGCTGGGGTTCTGTCTATAACATCATAAGAGCCTTGAATTAATTGAGTGTTATATAAATTTTCCCAATGAAAAACATGTAAAAAACCTATTGTGGCAAAGCTTATTAAAAATACGGTAAGCTTAGAAATTTTTATATTTAACACTTTTTAAGTATAAAAAATCAAATGGTTGAATTCAATTTATACAAGATAAATAAAACTTGTTAATATTAAAATACTTATGCTTTCATTAATTTCAAAACTAACCTACTTGCACAACATCTTTAGTAAATTGATCATTTCCTTACCTGTTTTTTTCACTCATAACTTCTCAAAATATATGAACATTAAAAATGCTTTTTACAATCTCTCATTAGATCAAATAACTGGTGATTGTATAGAATTTGGAGTATTCACAGGATCTAGCTTCAAGCATGCTATAAGAGTAGACGCTAAGTTTAATAAAAAATCAAAATCATTATTTTATGGCTTAGATTCTTTTGAAGGCTTTCCTGATGATAGCCATCCTTACTTTAATCAAGAAAATTTTAAATCGAGTTATGAAAGAGCAAAAAAAATTGAAAAAAAGTTTAGTAATGCTCGAATAATAAAAGGATTCTTTTCAGATAGTCTCAATAATTCAGAAGTAAAAGATATTAAAAAAATAAAATTTGCGTATATAGATTGCGATTTATACACGTCAGCGATTGAACCTATAAAATTTTTAGAAAATAGACTTGTAATAGGGTCTTATTTAATGATCGACGATTTTGTAAACATTGATCGACATGGAAGGTCTATCTCTGAGTTATTCTATAGTACTTTCAATGAAAAAAAAATGGTTTTTGTTAGTAGTTTCGGTGTATCTGGGGTTATTTATAGGTATGTAGGATAAAGTTATGAAAGTTGATTATAAAAATCGTATTCAAAATATTTTTATAATCTTTTTTTTAATTTCATATTTAATTATTCAATTCTTTGGATTAAATTATTTAAATGATCAATCAAAGAATGAATTCTGTGAATCAGTAATTTCGGTAGAAAGTCTAACAACTAAAAATTCAAATGAAATTTATTTTGATTTTTTTAATGACAAAATTACATACAGGACATTAGATATTTTTCCTGAAATCGAAAATATAAAATGTTTATCTTTTGAAAGTAACTCAAATAGTGAACGTGTAATCCTTACATCAAATAATTTTTATAATTTAATATTAATACTTACTTTTCTTGGAAGTATTTTTTTATTTTCATTACTGAAATACAGAAATATATTTATTTTTACAACTTTCATCTATCTGTGTTATTTAAATATAACTAAATTATTTTTTAAAGAATTTTTTTTAAATTATTATTTTTTATTAGCTGTATTTACTGTTTTTTTGTATTACTTAATTATCAATAAAGATTCTGACAATGACTTAATGGATTATATTAGAATTTTTTATTTTTCTTTTTACTCTATTATTTTATTTTTCGATTATGAACTTTTTCAAAAGTTAATTATTTATCTAATTGCATTTTATTTAATTTTTTTAAGCTCAAAAAAATTAAATAGTAAGGAATTAATATTATTAAAACTTTTACCAATGATTTATTATGGATTAAGAATTTTATCTGGTATTTTTTTAAATCTAAATGTCACCTGGCAGAGATTGTCGGCAAATACATATCAATCCAATGAAAGATACGCTGATGGATTTTATGGATTAAATGTATTAAATTGTAATGCTACAGGATGTGACGAACGAAATAATTATGGACCAATATGGGAATATTTATCTCTTGAGATGAACGTTGAAATTGTTTCAATAATCTTAGCTACTATTGTGATAATTCTGATGCTTCTAATTTACATAAAACTATTTAATATTTTACAAGTAGATAAATCTATTTTACAGTTTCTATTTATCAGCCCTCCTATTGTGTTTGGCCTTGAAAGAGGACAATTTGATTTCCATTTTGTTTTAATCTCTCTGTATGCGCTTCTAATTTTTAAAAAAAATAAATTAATAGCTTATTTGCTAATTTGCTTTGCAATTCAAGTAAAGCTTTATCCAATTTTTTTATTTGCAGGAATAGTTTTTTATTTCTACAAAATGAAAGAAACTAAAAACCTGATTGAGTCATTAGTGCTTCTTTTAATAAATTCATCAGTCTTATTATTTTATTATTTTAGAGTGAACTTCAGTGAAAGGATTCAAGATCAATCAGGAATATCACAAACTTATGGAATTCAAAGCCACGCGCAAAACTACAATGATTTCTTAAATGTCGATTTACTTATTGGGTATTTAGGCCAATTAATTATTATTTTATTACTTATTGGGTATTTTCTAAAAGTAAGACAAAACGAAAGCTTGAAAGAGCATAACTTTGTTTATCTAAGTTTTAGCAGTATGTTTATATTGAGTAGTCTTATAGGCAATATTGACTTCAGGCTAATAATATTTTGCATACCCCTTGTTTTTCTATTAGAGAATGGAATTAACTTTGTTTCAATCTCAGGATTATATTTAATTGCATCTTCTCCTTCGATGTATTTCAATGGTTTTCAAAATGTAAATCAAAATATTCTATTTACAATTATTGAAACTATACCTGTTTTTATAAGCCATCTTTCTTTTTTAATAATGTTTAGCTACTTTATTTATGAATTTATTTTTTACTTTTTCAAGAATGATATGCTTGCAAATAAATAGTTTAATGTAGAAAATGAAAGGATTAATTTTCCTTTAATAGAACCTCCTCCTTTTGCTAGATTGAAGGCTCTATTATAAAAAATTAAATTAAAAAGCTTTATTTTATAGTCTGCTTTTCTTGAGGATATCAAAAGTGCGAGATCTAGGTTGAAATCATCTGGCAATTTTTCTAAGTTTTTAACAAGTGATCTTGAAAATATTTTTGGTTGGGCATTAATATCTTTAAAGTAAAATCCCGAAAATATAAATGTTATTATTGACATCATGCTTGTGAAAAACAAATCTAAAGTTTTTCTGTTTTCTCTTTTACCCATATATATATAATTATCTTTATCCTCACTTAGTAAAAATTTACTAATTAGACTTTGCACATCTGTTGCGCTAATTTGAAGGTCTGCATGTGTCCAACATATATATTTATTATTAGTTTCTGAAATTCCATATTTAATTCCAAATCCATACCCTTTATTTTTAGGTACTTTAATTAAATTTAAATTTTTTGAATTTGCTTTTGATATTTCATTTATTAAAACTTTTAGTGTATTGTCTGTAGATCCATTATCAATGAAGTGCACCATAATATTCTGATTTTCTAAAACAATTGTTTTCCATTGTTCGACCAGTGTCTTTACATTGCTGTCTTCGTTATAACACGGAATAAGTAAATCAATCATCTCTCAAGCCTTCCAAATATGAAGCATACTCTTTTGGGGTACCAATAATATCAATTTCAGTCAAAAGGTTTTCTAAATTGTAGTTTTGATTGTGTAATATTTCAAACATAGTATCTATGTAAAGCTCATTATTTATAAACATCTTATTTTCTACCATTTGTTTATATATCTTATGAAATAAAGATTTATTTTTAAAATAAAAAGATCCAGCAATTAAGAATGAGTCATTAACTCTATCTGGTGTTTCCTTACAAAAGATATTCTTAACTTTTTTTTCACCAATTACCCATCCATAATTATTTGCATTTTCTTTATGTTCCTCTTTTGGATACGTTGTGAAGACTAAGCTATCTACTTTAGAATTCTTATTTAATATTATTTTGTTTTTAAATATTGCATCACATGAACCAACAAAAAAATCTTCCCCACTTGGAACCAAGTCTAAAGACTTTAAACAAGAAGTTGCTTGACCATTTGTAACCTCATCGAGTAATAATATGGTTTTATTTAAATTAAATTTCTCATAAAATTTTATAAATGTTTCATGCTCATAGACTTCTTTGTTGACTGTAAAAATCCACTTATCAGTATTTGGAAAATTATTAATAACTTTTTCAATTATTGGTTTTCCATGTAGATCTATAAGAGGCTTTGGAATTTTATAGCCTTCATCTTTAAACCTCTGCCCTTTTCCAGACATAAGAACTATATTATTTTTTACCATAATTTCTCTAAAACCTTCAAATCTTTACTTGTAATTTCCACAATTACAAGGTCATGAAATTTTTCATTAATTTTATTACTTTTGCTTAAAAACTTATTTTTTTCATTTATATCTAAATTATTTATGTTTGTAACGGTAAAGTGTGGAATTAAATTTTCACCAACAAATGGATAATTATATTTTTTAAAATCATTAATAAATTCGTTACTTAGATTTAAAAACTCACTCCCTTTAAATGGTTTAAATTTATTTAAAAGTTTAATCTGAAAAGTTTGAATTGGTTCTGGATTATCTATTAAATAAACCAATGTACTAAAATTTTTTTCCACATCATCTTCAAAAATGAACTGTCTATTTAGTTCATATGAATAATTTTTTAGCTCTTTTACTAAATTAATATTCTTCTTTATATTTTTTTCTAAGTTTTTGTAATCTCCATAAATTCCATGGAGAAGTGTCAAATGTGGAAAATCGTTTAAAAAATTTTGCTTATTTTCAAAAGATTTAAAATACTTCTTCATACTGTAAATTTCTTCAGCAGCTTTTTGGCCTGGAAGCAGAAATATTCCAATCTTTCTAAATTTCTGCATTAAAATTCTTCATTATTTTACTGAATGTTTTTCTATCTGTGTTTAACATATATTTACTATTTAACTCTATGAATTGAATTGGATAACCGTGGGGAACATTTATCAAATGCCACTTAGTTATTGGGATTTCTAATGAAAATCCTACCATACATCTAACAACACCTTGGTGAGTAAAAAATACAGAATTTTTATTAATTGTTGAGAGTAATTTTTCTATTCTCTCATATACCATGGTATTATTTTCACCCTCTGGAAACTTGAAATCATCATCTTTTTGAATTGAATCTGAAATATATTCGTATTGATTAATCACTTCATCAAAAAAAAGTCCGTCGGCTTTTCCGTAATTAATTTCCTTTAGGTCCTCTGAGACATTAAACGAGTTTATCTTAAGTTTATTTATTGTTTGAATGCATCTTGTAGATGGGGAAGAAAATATTTCAAAATTGGAAAAATCAAAATTTTTTAATTCTAAAGGTATATCTTGATTCTCAATAATATCTATTTCGTTTTCTGAGCCAAGAAACCTCCCATCATTTAAATTAGTTTTTAAATGTCTTATTAAAATAACCTTTTTAGATTTTTCTATATATTCATTTACAATTGAATCAAAATCGTTTAAAAAATTGCCTACAAGTTCGACTATATCGAGTTTTTCTAATTCTTTATTTAACTTAAGATTATATAGTTTTGAAAAGATTTTATTATATTTGTCATAAAGCTCTTCATATTCATCCTTCCACACCTTCATAAAATCATCAAACTTAAATTTGATATTTTTATTTAAGTTGACTTTAAGAAGATTACTTATAGAGTTGTAAATTATATGATATGCAAATTCAATTGCATGTCTTTCATCTAGTTCATAGTAAGTCTTGACTTGTGCTAACTCACCATTTTGAGATTCATATCTTCTGTAGGAGATTCTGTTTTTCGAAATATCTTCTATATATTCCTTTGTCCCCCTTCTAGAGCTGATAAAATCATTTAGCATTAGTTTATGTACTGAGGAAATCTCACTTAATGAATATCCGGTAAAGTTCTCGGACCTTTCCCAATCAAAGCAGGTAAAAGGAGAATTTTCAACATGTTCTAAATGTAAATGATGATCATAAATCATTAGATGCAATACTAAATTATTTTTATTATCAAATTTTAAAGGACCAAATGTATCATTTATAAATATTTGTTTCTCAATATCAAGCTCATTTAAATCAATATTTGACAATGAGTTCTTTATTAAATCAATAATTCCAATATCAATTTTTTTTACAACAACTATTATGTCAATATCTGAAATTCTTTCTAAATCCATACTGTTGATAGAACCAACAATGGTTGAACTAACAATATCAGAATTTTTTTTAAAACATTAAATATTGTTTTTATCAATAATTCTTCTTTTTTCATTGTTCAGAGTCTTGATATTTTTGTGAAGTCTGAAAATTTATAATCTGCTTCTTTGAGTCTTCATCATTCAGTATTGATGAGGCAGATACTACTTCCTGAACATTAAATTTTGAAGCAATTTTTGGTGTTATACCTCCGTCAAGTGTGATCTTGACATCATTTACTTGCTCAGAAATTTTTATTAATTTATTTATTAAATCAGAATATTTATTTTGAAAAACTTGGCCAGAAAATCCAGCTTTACCAACACACAAAACCATAAAATTACTAAATAAATTCATTAATTTAGAAATTTGGGATTCTGACATTTGATTGTGCAAGACTACTCCAGGAATAAAATTCTTACTTAAAATAAGAGACGAAATTTTTTCAATATTAACATTTTCGTCATAGTGAAAAAATACTTCAGTATTTCTTGATTTTGGAAGTTGACTAATCCAAAAGTTTGGATTTTTGACATTAAATGAATTTGTAATTTTTTCTGTGGCCATAATTCTCTTATTTTATTTAACATTTCAATATCAATTGAGATATTTTCAGAGTTGTAGGTCTCATCAATTAAATCTATATGTATAAAATCTGGAAAATTTTTTACTTTGTTAAATATTTCTAAAACGTTATTTGATTTATTTAGATGAATCGCTACACCTATTTTTTGATAATTTTTGAATGTATACCTTCTGTGTAAAAAATAAGCAATTAAAAAAAGAGCTCCAGAAATTTGAAACCGATTTTGAAAAAATTCTATATCAACAACATAACTAAATGTAAATTGAACAATACAGGAAAAAATAGAAATTACAGTGAAATAAAATAGGGAAATTTTTATTCTCTCTTTTGGTACCTTGAAATTAAAATTTACATTAAGAATATATGCAACAGCAATACTTGCTGAAATAGAAAATATATTTGAGAGCAAAAAATTAGTGTCAAAATATTTAATTAGATTAATTCGAATTATATTTTCAACCATTAAGCTTATAAAACCAATAATTGTGTAAAAAATTAAGAACCTTAGCTTATAAAATAATAAAATAACCCTATTGTCCATAATATTTATTTGGACCGTGTTTTCTATTAAAGTGTTTGCTTGATATGAAATCTTCGATAGTTTCAGATGAGGGGTTCAGGTTTCTTGTAATAAAACACAACTCTGCCAGATATTCTATAATTTCAGCATTTTTTAATGCATCCTCTATTGTTTTTCCCCAAGAGAATACTCCGTGCCTTATAGACAAGATACCAGGAGTTTCTAACATTGAAATCCCTTTGCTTTTAATTGTCTCTATTATTTTTTTTCCAGTATTTAATTCATAATCATTAACCACTTCGTCCTTATCAAGCTGTTCGGTTACAAATATGCTATATTTAGAAAAATCAGAGTGTGTTGTTCCTAAATTTGGCACTTCTAAATTAGCTTGAGCAAAAGCAGTAGCATATTTTGAATGTGTATGAACTACACCATTAATGTCTTTATCTGTATACAAAATCCTATGAGTTGGCTCATCTGAAGATGGATTCAAATCTCCATCTAATTTATTCCCTTCAAGATCCATTTGGACCATCTCTTTATGATTAGATTCTCTTAAGATAATCCCACTCGGCTTAATAACAAAGCCATTTAAAAATCTTGAACTTGCATTGCCAAAATTCTGTATGACTAAATGGGAATTTTGTAACTCTGAATTTACTTTATAAACATTCCTCTTTGCATTATTTAATGAATCAGACATATATATCATTTTAGATAAAGACTATAAAAAGTGCTTCTAAATAAAAGTTTTATGCAATTAAATTAATTAATGTTAAATGTCTAGATTTAAAAAATATGTTTTTGCACTATTGAAAAAAGCTTCTTCATTATTAAGCTCATATTCAAAATTATCTGGAACCCATAATGGGTCAAAATAAAAATCCAAAGGAAAAGATCCAAAATGCCATTTAGTAAACTTAACTAATTTTAATGAAACTAAAATATTTCCTAAAAATTCAAAAAGTTTAGAGTTAAAGCTTATATAACGAACTTTTTTTTCAATTTTTGTTCCTAGTGAATCAAGATGTTCTTTTAACGATTTTGGATTTGGTGCTCCAGCCGGCCAATTACCAGAGATTTTATTCATTCCAATATGTAATATCAATCTTGATAGGTCATTAACGTCAACAAATTGTATTATTTGTCTTCCTTTGTTTGGTAGTGGTATTGGAATGTTGTATTTAATAAGTTTGAAAAATATTTCAAAGATTCCTTTTCTACTCATTCCCATAATTGTCCTTGGTCTAATCACTGCATAATTGCTGTCGTTTAAATACTTTGTTAAATTTATTTCTGTTTCAAGTTTTGTCTCTGCATAAGTATCAAGTGGATTAAATTTTGTCGATTGTTGGACTGGTATTTCAAAAGGCTTTCCATATATTCCACTAGAACTTACATAAACAAAAAAAACTGAATCTAAATTAGATATTTGTTTTATCAGATTTAATGATGAAACAATATTTGTTTCATATAAATCTTTTTTTTTGCCTTTAAATGGTAAAACAGTAGCTGTGTGAATTATTAAATCGAACTTATTTAAACTCTCTTTATTCTGTTCAAGATAGTTGTTTATGGACATTACTTTATATTCAAAATTTTCATATTTTTTTTTAGGTGCACTTATGTCAAGTGCTGTAATTCTATGATTTGTTTTAGATAAAATTTCACTTAGTCTTATTCCTAAAAAGCCTGAAGAACCAGTTAGTAATATTTTTAAATCCATAGATATATACTAAATCTTAATTTTTTTTAATTACGATATGGTAAATAAGGTTTATGATGAGAATTGTGGTATTACTTATAAAGATTTATGAATGAGAACACGGAACCTAGCTTAAATATTTACCTCATTGGAGGAAATTCAGTTATAGGTAAATCTATTCTTAGAGGTGTCCTGAAAAAATATGAAAACTTTTCTTTAAAAATAACCTCGTTCGTAAGAAGTGAATTTCAAGAAAAGACAATAGGAGAAAAAATTACTGTTAATAATTACCTTGAATGTTTAGACCACATAAATAGTAAGAGTTCCTGCAAAGAAGTTCCAAACATATATATCATTAGCTTTGGGGTATTGGTTGAAGAAAAAAACTCTGAAAATTTTCTAAACAATTTAAAATATCATTTGGATATTAATACATTCCAATCATTCGAAATATTTAAATTTTTATTAAAACTTGATAAAACAAAGGAAATTCATATTGTATCAAGTGTATTGGGAGACTTTATCAGACCTAGTCTTTATTCATACTCTTTTTCTAAAAACTTACTTGAATTATTGATTAGTAATATTGACTTAAAGAAAAATTTAAAAAATAAATATTTTGTTTGGAAGCCAGCATTTGTAAATTCAAAGTTAAATAAAAATAGATCTGCAAGTTTTATCAAAACTAACCCTGAAAAAATTACAAATCTAGTTTTAAATACCAATAAAAGCGGGAGTTACTATATTCCTAAATATGCGGTTTTCTTTACTTTAATAGCTAAATATACAACACCATTAATTAAATTTATAGATAAGAAAAACTAAAAATTCTTTTTTAACCATTTATTCATAAGTATCTCATTCAAAACCATAACTACTGCTTGTGGATTCCCCCATGGTGCATGTGGCAAAAGTGACGCATCACAGATTTTAATTCTATTATCGTTTTTTAGCTCTCCTAATTCGCCAATATCTTTACTTATATTTAATGGCATGGATCCAAAAACATGGACTGTTGTCATGGGAGATACTTTAGATTTAGGCCAAATATCATTAATATTTGTTGACTTAAGTAAATCTAAAAGGATATTAAATCCTTTTTCAATTTTTTTTCTATCTTTCTTTGATGTATAACAAAATGGAATTAATTTACCAAATATATTCAAAAGCCTTCCATTAGAATTCTCTAAAACTGTACTACTAAAGTAACTTACTAATTTACCATCTATTGGCAAGTTGTTAGTTTTACCAAGAGATGCAAGCGTAGCTTTCACATATGGATAAGTTGAGACAGAATATCCAAATTTATAGATATAATCTGTTGTCCATGCTTGGTATGGTGGAAACAAATCCCCATCGTTCACAACGTCTTCATATTCCACTACTGCTCTGTTCATAGGATGAAAGTTAAAATATAATTTATCTTTGATTAATCCTGAGTTTTTTAAAATTTGTGGAGTTCCAATAGTTCCTGCAGAAAGTACTATGTTTTTGGCTTTGATTGAATTTTTTTTATTTTTAGAAGTAATGATGATTTCAATATAATCTATTTTAGGTAAAATTTTTACTACCTTTGATTCAGTAAAAATATCAACACCTTTTTCCTCTGATTCTTTTAAATAAGTTACTTGCATACTCTTATGTTCTTCAGCTGGTTTATAGGATCTCCACCTAGGCACTTCCTCACAAACTAAGCCTTTATTTTCTGACCCTTCAAGCAATGCCGATTTTATATTATCTAAAGAACCTTGAGGTGATTTTTGGACAGATATTTTTTGCTCAACTATTTTTTCATAGTACTGCCATTCTTCTTCTTCTAGATTACATTTTTCTAAAAAAGAACTTCTGTAAGGTTCCGTCAATTTAAAATATAATCCACTGTTGACTTCACTTCCACCTCCATACGTTTCTCCTTCTGTAAATAACATTGGTATATTTCCATAACAAAAATTTAGACCCTTCTTTTTGAATTGTTTCGTTGTTTGATCTAGTGAGTGGTGTTCTATTGCTCCAGGCAAGTATTTTGCACCAGACTCAATAAGAACGACACTTTTACCCTTTTCTAAAGACCTTAATGAAGCTATAGATCCTCCAGGTCCACTTCCAACAACTGCAATATCATAAATTTTATCTAAATCTGTATTCATTTCATTTTCTATTTTTTTAACAGTAGATTCATTTTCTGATTCAAAAACTAAAATTACAATACCCGTGAGGAATCTAAATAATATAAAGTTTTTATTTAAATTAATAAAAAAACTCGAAGAAGAAAACAAATTTAAAATTTTAAGATAAAAATACAAAATAAAACTCAATAAACCTGTACTGTTAATTCTTGAATATACACTTTTACATTTTTCTTCGTTATATTCATAATTTAAAAAATTTAATAATATATTAAGAGATTTATATTTGCTGTTTTTCATTATTTAATTATAGACTATTGGGTATAAACAAGAATTTGCATTCAAGTCTAATATTTTTAATTGTTGCTATCCTTTATACGTGATTGATATTAGAGTCTTGGGAGTTTAAATGGATGCAATATTGCCTGCAGCTGGATTAGCTTCTCGAATGAGAGGTTTGCCTAAATTCTTGCTACCAACTGGCAAAGATTATATTTCATTATTAGAAGTTCATATATCTAATTTATCAGATATATGTGAAAGAATTTATCTTCCAACCAGGCCTGAATTAGCTCCAATAATTAAATCTTTAGATTTTAATTTTAGTAACACAGAAATACCCGAAATGGTAACCTCTACTATGTGTGAAACGGTAAACAATACTTTATCAATTTCAGAAGCTAATAATTTTATTTTAATTATGCCTGATACATTTTTTCTTGGCGATCAACCTTACGAAATTTTAGATAGTAATACTGAATTTTGTAATCTTGCATGCTGGAAAATAAGAGACGAACAAAGAGGTAAACTCGGTGAAGTAAGATTTGACGAAAATAAAAACGTTTTAGAAATGGTTGATAAAAAGCCTGATAATGGATTCGAGCATGCTTGGGGCGCCTTAACTTTTAATAGAAAACTTGAACAATATATTAATAATCAAGACCCTCACATAGGATATGCAGTTAAAGAATCTGTTAACAATGGCGAAAAAGTATCAGTAAGTCTCATAGAAGGAAACTACTTTGATTGTGGAACTCCTGAAGAGTACATAAAGTTGCTAAAAGAAACTTTATTGTCTTGAAAGATAATAATTTTCAGATTGTAGTTCCTTTTTACAATGATGAAGATAGTTTTGAAACCTTTGTAGAGATATTAAACAAAATGGAAACTGAAGATAATGCGTTTATCTTGCTTGATAATGGATCAGATACAAATGAAATAAAAAAAATTGCAGAAAATAAACGTAAAAATAATTGGACTTTTGTTCGTTCTGAAAAAAATCTTGGCTTTGGTGGAGGAATTAAATATGCTGCTGAATTTGTCGAGAAAGAATTTGTTGCGTGGATGCCGGGAAATTTAAAATTAAATCCATCAGATGTTTATGAAGTCATAGCTAAGCAAAAATTGGATGAAAAGTATTTATATATCAAATGCGCGCGTAAAAATCGTCCAAAAATTGATCACCTAAAAACTAGAATATTTGGAATTATTGCAAGTATATATTTTGGAAAAAAAATATTCGATGCCGGAGGCACTCCCAATTTAATTCATAAAGATTTCTTTTCTATTGAAAAAGACTTTCCAAAAGATTTTTCATTTGATGTATTTGTTTACTATTACTGCCTGTTAAATAGCTTTAAAATTAAAAGGCCATCCATTAGCTATAAAACAAGAGTTCATGGAGAATCTCACTGGCAAAAAGGTTTGATTAGCGAAATTAAATTAACTTTTAATATATTAAAGTACAAGAAACAATGGAAAGATATCTCAAAAATAAAAATTTAGTTTCTAGATATTAAATATTAATTTGATTAGTTTTTTGGGATAAAAAACTTTTTTTAAATTTAAGTAAAAATTAGAAATTACAATATTTTTAATTAAAAAATTCAATAACGGTTTTTTATAATTTATATTTGTTTGTTTAATGTAAAAAGCATCTCCGTAGTGTTTGAAGCAATCAATATTGGTGAATATTCTGATAAAATTGTACTGCTTAAGGTATTTATCTAAATCTTTTACTAATGCATTGTTACTGTAAAGGTCTTTTGTATTAATTTCTGTGAAAATAAATTCGACATCATTTAATGAATCTCCAAACCCTTTTATAACTTCTAATTCATATCCCTGAACATCTATCGTTAGAAAATTAAGAGTATCAATGCCCAAGCCATCAAATCGTTGAACAGTGATTTTTTCTCTTTCATTAAATTGAATATCCGGCTGAACTTTTAAGTGATAACTAGGCTCAAGTATTGAAGAACTCTTTCCTTCATTTCCGTCCGATTTGAATAAAGTACTTGCATGATTTTCTGAACCGAGACCAATATTGAAGCACTCAACATTTTTATAATTATTCATTTTTTTAACTAAGTTATTAAAAATTTCAATTTGGGGCTCAAATAAATATATTTTATTAGCATTAAACTTTAGATACTCGTCAACTTCTTGACCTAAATGAGCACCGACATGAATGATGCCATTTATTTCGTTTTTGAATTTTTCCAAAAATATTGAAATCATTATCAAATATTAATACTTGAATAGAATAAAATTCGGTATGATTATTTTATGAAGATAAGCTTTTTAGACTTTTGGCCAGGCTTTGAACCAAAAAATAACTTTTTTTACCACTCAATTAAACAATTAGGCTTAAATTATAAAGTCGTAAGCCCAAGAAGAGCTGATATTATTTTTTTTAGTTGTTTTGGAAAAGAAAATTTAAAATATGACAATTGTAAAAAAATTTTATTCCTAGGTGAAAATCTTGATTTAAAGCAATACAACTTTGATTATTCAATTACACATCATTTATTAAATGAAAAAACGCCAAGCCACTTTAGGCTTCCTTTATGGAAAACTTACATCGATTGGTTTAATGTTAAAACATATACGAATCCAAAATATTTAATTCCATTGAATTATATTGATCAACAAAATGAATTTAATTTAGCTAATAAAAATAAATTTTGTACAATTGTTTACTCTTCTGAGTATGAATCAAGACATAAATATATTAACTTAATTTCTAAATATAAAAATATTGAAGTCTTTGGAAAAAATAAATTTAATAATTTTCTGGAGGAAGGTGAAAACACCAAAATGTCACATTTATCTTCATACAAATTCTCTTTAGCAATGGAAAATCAAATTTCAGATGGTTACATTACCGAGAAACTTCTTCACGCCAAAATTTCTGGTAATATTCCAATATTTTATGGAGACTCCACTGTAAAAGATGACTTTAACGAAAATTGTTTTATTTATATAAATGAGAATGATGATTTAGACTTAATTCATTTAATTGAAGAGCTAGATAAAAATGAATCAATGTACAAGAGTAAATTTAATGAACCTTTGTTTGTAGAAGAGCCAACAATTAACGATTTCTTAAACTATCTCGGTAATATAATCTAATAAAATCAAAAGCCGTGTTTATATCGAACTAAATTTATCTCTAAAAAAAGTAAAAGACTTTTCAGATTCTTCTATATTTGATAGAGAAACACTATCTTTTCTTTTTCT
>MDSV01188592.1_pt1 | contig 16485 bp, 16 predicted proteins | sample 810851 | NCBI WGS metagenome assembly MDSV01 (sample SAMN05326640, study PRJNA326480) | marine metagenome | isolation source: seawater | place: Atlantic Ocean: North East | collected 2012 | reverse complement strand
ACATCTGTAGTTACAGAATCTCCCCAGTAACCAGGATACTGTAAATAAATCACGATAAAGCAAAGTACGTTGACCCACAGAGACAATATCGTCAAAGGGAATCTTAGTAAAGTCATATTTACTCCATTTCAAATCTTCATTCATAAGTTATTATAACACCTTTCACTAAAACTGTCAATAAATTTAGGTTCAAGTCCGTTTACTTTTTCTGCAAAAATATTTTCTGCTTCAAACTTTTCTTTTGCTTTTGGACTACATAAGCCACAACCACAATGTGTTTTAGGGCATCTTATCACCGGCACTGTACCATTATTAAACATATCAGTATACTCATTTATAATTTTTTTAAAATTACTTGCTTTACCTATTGGTCCTATTTCGCTGTTTAGATTTACCTTGCAAGTTTGATGAAAATATACCGTATCAAACTCGCTGTTAATAAAAAGGAAGTCCCAGTTTACCATACAACTCCAATTAAAAAAATTTGTGCTGGGAACATATGGTTGTTTATTCCATTTATTATCTATTTTTACTGACAAACATTTTCCATTACAGCATGGCCTTCCTATAGTTTCAATACTAGTTTTAGGTACCATTGCCATTACATCTGTTTTCCAACCTTGATGTATGTAATTTAATTGTTTATTTGAATATGTATGAGCAGTGCCATCTATTACATCAGTATGGTTATTACTATCTCCTATTGGTCTTGGAGTATATTTTATTCCTAGTGTTTTACAATACCTACATACATTCTTACATTCTTCAAAGTAATCTTTGTGAAACATTACATTTACACTTACACTAAAATTAGCATCAACCATTCTTTGTATATTATCTAAGACTAGTTCTTTCTCTTTAACACTTGCTTCTGGATGGTAACTTATTGCGGCACTATCCATATTATTAATTATTTTTTGACATTTTTTATCATTGTAGCAACCATTTGTTGTTACGTGTGTTCTAATAAGTGGATACTTCTCTTTCATATGTTCTATAAACGGAAAAAAATCAGGATGTATAGTAGGCTCTCCACCTGTAAATGATATAGAAGTAATTTTTTCTTCTATTCTGTATTTGTTTAGTAACATTGAATACTCAACTAAACCATCTAAAGTATTTTTTAATTTTTCTATATCAATTAAAGGTGATGTTTTGTTACTATGATGTGGGCCGCAATATGAACAAGCGTATGTACATCTTCTACCAAGATCCCATACAACTTGAAACTTTTCATTTTTTGAATGATTTATTGCGGTAAACATTAAACTATTATTTTTTTGTACGGTGCCTTAGAATAAGATTCTTTTTGACTTTTTCCATTATTAAAAACTTTATGATCATCTAATAAAGGATATCCAACACCTAGCATTACCGCTAGATCTTCAGGTTGTACATTCCAATCCTTAGTCCATTCATTTGGTATTACATCTTTCCATATGCAACCACAGAAACCTGTACGCATACCTAGTTGGTTTGCCGCAATACCTATAGCACTTGCAGACAATCCTACTTCTAACATTTTATCTCTATACCAAGTTTTAGAATTAGGATCTGTTCCTTTTTCTCTTTCTTTGCGTAGTTGACTATATCTTTCATGATCATTAATAAAAAACAAAAATAATAAATTTGCATCAGTTTGTGGATTTTGTAATACACCATTTTTGACTTCTTGTTGTACACCAGTCCAATGAATTGTGTCATCGTCATTTCTTGCAATCGTTGACCATTCTTTTATTTTTTCTCTTGATTTAACACATACTATAGTAAAACTATTCAAATTTTGTTTAGTTGGAACATTATATCCTGCTTCTAATAAAAAATCTATTGTTTCATCACTAATAGACTTTGTTAAATCCCAATTACGTTGGCAATGTTGAAAATTTTCTATAGTTTGTAAATATTCTTTAATCATTGATTAGTTCCTTTAAAGTTCCTTCAAATTGTATAAGCAATCCCATTTTCCAAGGACCTATTAGTTTTCCTGTACTGTGAATATTGTTACTGTTAAACACAACCATATTACCTGGTGTGAAATCATATGCTGTACCTGTTAATCCATAAAAAAGTTCTGGTGTATGATTTGCAAAGTCTAGATATTCATTATAAAATTGTTCGTCTATTGGTGCATCAACACAATCATATACTCTTTCATCTTGCCACGGCGTCATTGGAATTTTATGGTTTCTATCAAAGTCTCCGTGTTTTGCTATATCTTTTCTTTCTCCATACCAAGTTTGTCCGAATCCGTTGTCAGTCCATTGATCAAATACTATTAATTGTTGCTTAGGTTCTGCCTTTTCTAAATGTATAGGAATAGTAACATTCATTAATTGCCACGGTTCATCGCTATCTACGTGTAAACTATAAAGATTGGTGTGTTTGTAAATATTACCTCCTTGGCCTTTGTTAGTTTTAAAATACTTACTAAGAATTGGATTTAATATTTCATGTAAGTGTGACCACGGGCTATTAATTTTAATTACATCAGGGTTGTTTGGTTTGTGTACCTGTAACTCAGGATGACTATCAAAAAAATCTTTTATATATTTACATACATCTAATGGTATGCTATTTTCAAAACAAGTGTGTCGCATTTTTTAAAACCTATATGTTACTACATCATCAAGATGTGCTCTTTTGTGATGGTGCTCCCAAAATACTTCTTTCATTGTGTTTGTATTTGGGTCTAAATATTTGTCTGCGTTACTAGGATATCCTACTCCCATCATTAAGTCGACTGGATACTCTAAACCCAGTTTATTTCCTAATTGGTCTTTACGTTCAATACATTGACAGAATCCTGTAGAAAATCCTTCTGCTTCTAAAGCAAACATAAGTGTCATTGCCGCTATTCCCATTTCCATGTAAATTACTCTATTGTCTTTGTAACCATCAAAATCATGTGCTAACGGCGCTCTATCTAATTTTCTAATTGCTTTGTTACTGCTCCTCATACTAAAAATTAATAATATAGGTGCTAAAGTTTGAGGATTAAAAGGATCTTCCTCTACTGTAGTTTCTTCATCTCTTTTTGTATGTAAGAAAATTTCTTTTCGTAAATCCTTGTTGCTGTAATCTAAGACTGTAACTTTGTAAGGCATTCTTTTTTGCTTACTAGGAACCTTAAGCAATGCATTGTTGATAATATGTTTAATTTTGTCTTTATCTACTGGTTCATCTGTCCAAGTAAAATTTGTTTTTCTACTTTCAAGTATAGTGCTAAAATCCATAATTATGTTCCTTCAAATGATCTGCTAGTTCAGGATTATATTCATCTAGTTTTGTTTTATAAAATACATCTAATTTTTTTGATGTTTGAATAAATTCGTTCCATTTATCTGCATCATATTTGTTTCCTTTAACAAACGTATTTAATAGTTTGTATGCTGTGCTATTATTTTTATTTTTATCTAATATCCAATTGACTAAACTTTTAGGAGCATATAACAAAGATAAATGCTCTGGGTCTCTTACAAAATCTACACTTACATGATATTTGTGTATCTTTATAAGTTGATCTAAAGAAGTTGCAAGTTTATTTGCAGTCAATGTACTAATTGTACTATGAAACGCAACATGGGCATTTGCAAATATTTTTTCGTACTCTTGTGCATGTTTAAAAACTTCTTTATAATTACTACCAAATCTTTGATAATCATTTGCTTTATCCATAACATCTAAACTTACATTAATATACAAAGCATCAAACTTTTTTAACTTATCTATTAATTTTTTATTTGGCATCTTCGTAGCATTAGTAGCAATTTCTATCCCAATTTTTTTTGTATCTGTCCTTGTTTCTAACCATTCAATAAATTTTATAAAATTAGGTGTTATAAATGGTTCTCCTCCTAAGATTTTTACATATACTAATTCGCTTAAATCAGTGTTATTAAATTTATGAAAACTAGGTTCTAATTTTTTGTGTGCAGTATTTCCTAAATATTTGTCTCTCAATTGTAACTTACTGCTAAACTTACTATCACACATCTTACACTCTAAATTACATACGTTATCTACACTCATCTCAATATATCTAACTTTATCAAATTTATTTGTATAAACGTCGACCATTTCATCTGCAAATCTTTCATTTAAAAATAAGCGTAATGATGTTCTATCTCTCAATATATTTGTATTCTCTTCTTGAATATAGCATTTTTTACATTCAGGACGTTTATTACCATCTAACATATCCTGCCTTAATTTTTTTAGATATGTTTCATTTAAAGCATTTGCACCTTTTTTCTCTATATCATTCATATCCACAGTAGAAGAATCATCTTCTTCATACTGATATCTACAGCATGGCTTAAGACTTTCGTCTGTTCTTACACATGCATGTATCCAAGGAAGGATACAAAATGTTGAACTATCTAAATAGTCAGTTTTTTTCACCTATTGCAAATCCTTATCTATATCTATACTAGCAAATCCAATAATACTTCTTTTATATTCTGTAGAAACATCTGGTAACATTTTTTCATTTAAGAACCAACTGCTACTATGCCATCTAGAAGTATCAAAGACTACAGCATCTCCTACTTTCCATTCAAATACACTATCTACTTTTAAGTCAGCATATTCTTTGTAATACTCTGTACCTTTAGGATTATATTTTAAAACTTCCTCATCGAATTCCCATTTGTCTCTATAAGTAAATATTTCATTATTGTCAGTGTATCTGACTTCTCCTTTTCTATATAATAGTTTCCGAGGAACATTACTTACTTTATTATAACTTACTGTATAAGGTTGTTTGCAATTCCATTCCAACGGTATTATTATTCCTAATACAATAGTACAGTCATGTGTAATACTATTTTCTGGATCATCCGGTTGCCAACGTTTTTCAGATCCATCATCATTCCTAATTTTCCATACATTAGGAAACGCAGTATAATCTGTATGCAATCCTGCAGGTTCACCACTGTGAAAATATTCCCACTTCCAATCGTATAAAAATCCAAACTTATCATTCCAGTATTTTGTTAGATAATCTCTTGCATAGTCGTCTACTGATTTGAATTTATTAAAATTATTTCTTCCAGCAGTTTTAACATCGTCAGAATTATATGCTAAATGTGCTTCTGGTAGAAACTGTAATGGATCAAAATCTAATTTCCATGTTCCAAATTTTGTTGGATATTTTTCTCTATACTCTTCAATTGAAAAAAACCAATTTTGTTTGTCTGGTGCTGTCATTAAATTATCTCCTTGTATATTTCATTTACTGCATGGATACTGCCTGGTCTAGTTTGTTCTAACATAGAAGTTGCATATTTTAATTCTTGGTTTAGTTCAGGATTGTATTTTGCTATCTTAATCATATTCATTAAATTATTCACCCATGCTACACTTTTATAACTTTTTAAGTATTCTAACTTTTCATCAAGTATACCTGTTGGTATTGCATCTAAAGTTTGATGCGGAATACCTTCTACAGGCCAAATAGTTACATTATTTTTATTTAAAAACCAAGGTGCCCAATCTTCTACATTAGGTATATTATACACAGTTGCAACTATGCTGTATTCTATTTTGTCTTTACCTAATACTTCTTCATACACTGCACAATTTTTTTCTATAGCGGACCAACTAGCACCATGTCTAATATACTCCATTGTTGATCCTATTCCATCTAAACTTATTTCTACCTTAAGTTTTTTCCATTTGGATAATCTATCCATCCATTTTTTATTTGTATTTGTACCATTTGTTGTAAATGATAAATCTAATGTGTTGTTTAATCCTAACTCGCAACAATAATCTAAAAAATCATAAAGGTCTTGCTGTATACTAGGTTCGCCTCCTACTACCATTACTCCTTTTAATTTAGACATATCTAAATTTTTATAATCTTTTGCCGGTACACTTATTTCTAATTCTATACCTTGTTCCTTGGCAATCATACTACTGTTTTTATAACCGCACATACGGCATTTTAAATTGCATAAATTACTAGGTCGATAATCTAAGTAAACAATATGATTTACATCTGGTTGTAAAATATCTTTATCTTTCCAACTATCCGCTACAACTTGTACATATCCGTCTTGATGTAATATCTGCCGTCTACTTAAATTTCCTATTTTTTCATTCATAATACATACTTGGCAACTTTTTTTAAATCCTTTATACTTAATCATACTCTTTTTTATTTTTTGTAAATGATCACTCTTAAGATAATCTTTTATAGAACCTTTATATGTATCGCCATTCCATTCGCAACAAGGCGTATTACCTTCCATAACATTTCCATGTTGTAAGTTTACCCAAGGAGCCCAACAATATGGTCTATGCACGTTCTTCCCTTTCAATCTTATTCAATCCTTTATCAGTTCCTCTTTCATCAAAAATACCTTCAATTAAAAAACGCAAAGGTGTGCGTACACCAAACTGATGTTTGCCATTTTTATCTGTTAGCCAACCTACATGAATACTATCCGTTTCTTTTAAGTTAAAATCTGCACACACTTTAGAATATAAATCACTGTAATTTGCCCACCAATAATCTGTTCCAAAATGTTTCATTGCTTCAACACCTAACCACATATCACTTACATTTGCATAAGCAAAATCATTCATAATAGAAATAGGTCCATTTATACGTTCTCGTGTATAGCGTATACCAATACGTTGACTTCCCATTCCTAATGCTTTACTTAAACTTACACTTACACTTTGCACAGCGGGGTGGGTTACATCAAATTCAAAATTACGGCATTGTCCAAACCATGCTCCGTCTATATGTACAGGAATATCATTGTCATAACAATGATCTAATAACTTGTCAAAATCTTTGTGGTAATTTGTAGTGATACAACTAGGGTAACTTACTATGAAAACATCACCTTTTTTAAGGTCACTATAGTGTGTAATTTCGTTTATTTTGAAGTCTGTCAAACGCCTATGATACTTGTATTCACCCTTGTAAACCGCTATATTAAGCCCGTACAGTTGGTGTAATTCATCTAGTTGATGTGTAGTGCCATGTATTGCATCTCTGCGTGTAAAGACGTCTAAACCGCAGTAACGGGCATATTTATGGGCATTTATCCATTGATCTATTTCATTTAAAAATACTTTAGTATAGGCATGTGGATCTTTTGGATAATCCTTCATACTGAGGTTTTGCCTGAATTTTGTAAATTTACTAAGATACATAGGTCGCTGTCGTCTTGTTCCTAACATTTCAAAAGTAATATCTTTATACTGCATTTTCTAACTTTCTAAACAAATCAAATGTTTGTCTCCAATTTGTATTCCTGCGAACATCTAATTGGTCTAATGTACTAAACAATTCTTTTTGTAAATCTTTGTTTTCTTTTTGTTGTATAGATACTGCTCTTAACCCCATCAGTGAGTCACGGTTTTCACTAGGTGCAAGATCAAGCACTAATCTCCAAAATTGATCCATAACAGTATTATCCCAAATACCTGGATGCATTGATTCTCTTCCGTCGGCAATAGAAAAAGACATTCCAATATATCTTTTCTTTTTCCACTCTATTACCTTTCTAAGCAAATCAGGCAATGTTGGTAATCCTAAACTTATAATAGTACTATGGATCATTAAATTAAAATCTGGGTATTCGTCTAATATTATATTAAAATTAGTTTCCCAGTCTTGTAAATTTAATCCTGTCCTTGTATATTCCTGTTCAGGTCCCCAACAATCTAAACTAAAAACCATAGTAAATTTTCCAATGTGTTTTTTGTCTAAGCATAATTGAATCTTATCTAATATTCTACGCATCTTATCAGGTTTTACTTTTAGATTTGTAAAAATACTAAAATACAAATCTGGACTTGGATTATCCAAAAAGAAATCTACATTGCGTTCAAACTCAGGTTGGAAAAACGGCTCTCCTCCTAAGACATTATATCTCCTTATATGCAAATGATTTTCTTTTAACCATTCAAAATGTTTTTCTACCCTGTCAAGATAAAGTTGTCGATCATTAGTTGCAGGAAGAGGAAAATCAGAAGTGTGATCTAATTCAATTATTGGTTTATGTTTTTTATTTTCTACTTCCCAAACAGTGCTATATTCTGCACTACAATATACACAACCTAAATTGCATAAATTATTAAAGTAAACTTCTACCATTTTAGGTGTAAGTGAAGTTTCATATCTGTTCTTGTCAAGTTCTTTAGGGTAAACCTTGCTAGGAGGATCACTATTCATTAATGTACGTTCACTTTCACCTCCTGCACGTTCAATATCTCTACAGTATTCACATCCTCCACCAGGCCATTGTCCTGCAAGCATTTTTTTCCTGTCTGCAATTTTTTTTGGAGTATTATGAAAGTCTGCGTAATTTTCAGGTATTGGATCACTTTCCACTCTATGACAACTATTAGTTGTACCCTCCCAAAGTCTAATTGTACTCCATGTCCATTTGTATAAACAGACTGGACTATCCAACATGAAGTCTTCTAAAAAGTGTCCTGGATTATCATGATCAATCATACTTTTTTCTGCTTCTTGTTTCTTTTTAAGTTTTACTAGATGTTTAACTTTCATTGTATTCACCTATTAATTCCATTTCTCTACTACTGCATCTAATTTACAAGGACATGCTTCGTAATTACAAAGAATAGGATCATCTGGTAATGTATATCCTGTAAATAAATTACCAATACTACCACCTACATTTTTTGTGCAACGTTTCATATTACCATTCGGCTCTATCATAAGTCTTCTTACTCCAGCAGTACACGTAAACCCTTTAAACTTATGTAATCCTTGATCTAAAACTGTCATAAACTTTTTCTTTTCTCCGTTGAAGTGTAAATTCCTTGGTATTTCCCAATCAATTCCAAAATCTCTCATCTTATTATAATAGTTATTTTGTATCCAATCACGCTGTTCGTCTGTGTAATCAAAATAACTATGTCCATGAATACTTGTACGTGTAAACTTAGGAGTTATTTCAACGTTTAATTCTTTTAATCTTTCATATAATACTTTAGCACGTTCAAAATTATCCGGTACGATCATTAATGGTATACTAACACTTGCTTTATGTTGCATTATTTTTGCAACTTCATAGAAATGATCATCATTTGCTTCTTCGTAATGCCAACTTAAAAATACAAATGCTTTACGTGTTTTAAATTTTTCCCAATATCTCAACGTTCTACTTGCGTTAGTTCCAAATTCAACAAATACTCTGTCATCACTAATAGTATCAACAAAGTCTTGAAACTTTGGCCATACTGTAGGTTCACCTCCTAGTACTTCAATATATAAATTCTTATTACGTTTTTTGAGTTTTTTTATTAAATCTAAGTAAGCAGTCCAGTCTTTTGGCCAACGACTAGTACCATCTCTATGATAGTCGCTACAATAACTGCAATTGAAATTACAAACATTGTGTACAAATAAAGTGACAACACAGCAATCAAGATTTTCACTTGTAATATGCATCTATAATTACCTTCAGTTCATTTGCATGTTTTTTATGTGCTTTAGGACCAGCATGGGATCCATCACATGCTCTATTTTGTGTTTTCCAATCAGTGAAATCAGTTAAAATCACATCAACATTATTCCATTGAGGAGGATATGCTTGTAAGAACTCTGTTTTATGCACATGGCAATGCCAATTAGGTATATCTAAACTATCTAATAACAATTTTGCATGATTAATATTTTGCCACATAGAATAATTTGAATCAAAATCATTGTGAAAATGCCTATAGTATTCTTTACTATCATCAAACATAGGCAGTAATTGTCTAGTGGTTCTCCACTTACTTCCTTTACCTTCAAAAATACTCCATCTATCTGCATAGGTCCACATAATAACACAAATATCATTTTCCTTAAAGTCAAAAAGTAAAATATTATGCATTATTTCTTTATTAGATGCTCCTGGACTACTATTATTAACAAGTGATATATTTGGATCGTGTGTTTGTCTAAGAAGTTCTACAAGTCGTGCAGGCCATGCTTGAAGACTAGGTTGCGGCCCTGGGTGACCAGTAAGTGGATCGTAACAATCACGTAATCCGTGTCCATATGTATGACTACATCCAAAAACTACTAACCTACTCATTAAATAATCCTTTATATTGAGGAACAATGTCTAATATATTTTGATTTCTTACTTCATCTAGTTTGCGGGTTTGATCAATAAAGTGTTCAAGCCATTGTTCAGAGTAGTCTTCGCTCATCATAAACTTTTCAACACCATTTAAAACTTTTGCATAATTTTCTTTTACATGATCACTAAAGTCTGTTGTTAAAATCCAATCTTTGTGTTGTTGATAATAATCTTTTACCTGTTCTTTCAATTCAGGTGGTAACACTTTTACATTAAAATATTTTGGACTATGGCACATATGATGCGTAATAATAGGTCTAGGTCCAGTAATTGGATTAAATTTATCTAATCCGCTTTCAGTTAATTTCCATTTCATAAAATCTGCCATATGAAACACATTGTAAGGTGTAACTGTATAAGCAAACCATGCTTTGAGATTAATTTTTTCGTTCTGCTGTAATGTCATCATATGTTGATATACTGCATCAAACTTTGCAGGAGTACGTTGATAGTTAAACACATCACCTATACCATCTATACTAACACCAATTCTAATTTGTTTAAACTGTTCCCATAGATAAACTAATCTATCTGGAACCATTGTAAGATTACTGTTATATTCTAATTGTATTTTGCTTGCTTTACCACTTGCAACAAGCCTTTCAAGGCTTTCTTGATGCTCTTTGATTATCAAAGGCTCACCACCAACTATGTAAAGTTTTTTTGCGTTTGGACCATACTTTTCAAAATTGCTCCAATATCTATTATTGTTCTGGAACCAATCATATTGATCAGTATGCCATTTTCCTTTTTTATTTTTTGTAAGTTGTATTGTTTCGTGTGTATCTTTGTAATGTGTTCTTCCGGTTGTTGCAACAAAATCATCATACCATTTATGACTATCTGTAGGTCCACACATTCTACACTTTAGATTACAAAAATTACCGTATCTAACATCCATAAATTCTATTGGTAATTTTTCAGCATCAATAGTTCCATCTTCTTTAGTATGCGGTAGTACTTTTTCTAAACTTATATCACCAAACCATTTACCCCAATCATCATTTTCATATTCACGTCTACTACGAATGCCGTTAACTTCTTCTTGTCTACAACGTTCACACTCAGGATGCCATTCACCCTTCATCATTGACTTTCTAACTTCTTTTAATATTTCAGCATTACGGGCTTCGTTCCAATCATCTTTACCTGCATTGTATGGTGTGCCATCTTCTTTAGACATAATTCCACGTTTGGGACTATAACTATTGGTATTACAGCAAATACGCAAGTCACCATTGTTACGCATATTGATGCTATTCCAAGGAAGTGGACAAAAAGTACAACCGCTCATTTTATATCCTTAAAAATATCCTTCATTTCAGGAAAAGTTTCTGCAAAAGAAATACCACGTTGTTGGTCGCATAGTGTTAAAAATTCTTTCATTTCAGGCAAGCGTTGGGTCCAATCTTCACTTTCCATAAATTTTAACATACCTTCTAATCTACTTATACCGTAACTTGCATTACGCCATGTATTATAATCAACTTTTCCTTTGTGCCAACTAGGAACACCTTTTTCCCAGTTTGCCTCCCACCATGGGTACCATGCTTCATATTTTTCTCGACATTTTTCTTTAAACCATTTAGGTAATATTTTTACATTTAAATGAGGTGGATGATAAACAAAGTGATAGTTTATAGCACCTGCTCCAAATGGCCACATGTTTATTTTTTTAAATCCTTGCTCTAGTTTCCATTGTATAAAGTCTGGCAAGTAATATATGTTCAACGCTTGTACTGCACAAGCAACTGTAACTTCTGTATTGTTAGGTGTTTCATTATCTAAGATATGAAATACTTCTTCTTGGCGTTTCCAGTTACTAGGATAACGAATATAATCGTTCATTTCTTTAATACTATCTATTGAATAATGAAAACGCACTAATTTAAATTCTTTCCATAAATCAAATAAATCTTCTCGCCATTCAACACCATTAGAATTATAGCGTAGTTCTAAATCCTTAGCGTATCCCATTTTTATTGCATGTTCAAGTATTTCGTAATGTTCTTCAATAATTAAACTTTCGCCACCTGCAAAATAAATTTGTTGCATACTTGGCATTTGTTCATAAAATTGTTGCCAGAATATAGGATTTTGTTTGTGCCAATTATAACTGCTACCGTTAAAACTACCTTTGTCTTTCCATTGCATAGTTTCTTTAAGACTTTCATCTTGTACTGCTGGAAAAATTGCTTTATAATCTTTTATCCAACCAGATGAATCATGTGGTGAACACATAACACATGCCAATTGACATTTAGTTCCAAAACGCAAATCAATATATGCTAATTGTGGAGGTACTGAACCATCTTCTTTTGTATCTGCAATAATTTTTTTTACATCAACACGCTGACTCCAGTAGTGTGTTTCCCACATACGCTTTGAATTATGTCCTGCGGCTTCTTCTTTATAACATTTAATACAACTAGGAGGCATTTCACCATTTAGCATTTGCTTACGCACATTTTTCATATATGTGCTATTCCATGCTGTTTCAAAATCACTTACATTTAAGTTGTTTGGTTTTCCGTCTTCTGTTTTTAGGATACCAACTTGTCCGCCGTGTTCTTTATCATTTGTAGGACCAACAGAACTAGCATTAGCAGTACAGCATACTCGCATACTACCGTCTGGCCTTGTGCTTAAATGTACCCAAGGTAATAAGCAAAAGGTTTCTGATGGATACTTTATATTATCAGTCATTATATACGTACTTATGCTTTTACGAAACCATGGGTTTTATGTATGGTTTAAGCCATTTATATATTGCTTTATGCCCTTCTTCGTTGAAATGTAATACTTTATCAATGCTGTATTTTTCCATATCTGTGCCAAATTTTTCCTGTACGCTTCCTACATAATTTTTTGGTAGACTTACACTTTTACGATCTTCTTTTAACCAACTAAAAAATAAAACATTTTCTTCACCATACTTGCTATTAATTAAATCTATTTCTTTTTGTATTTGCCAAAAAACATCATATGAGTTAACCCAAGCATGAAAATAATCTATTGCATGATAACGTGCTTTAAAATATTTTTTCCAATTAATTAAAAAAGAATGTTCTCTAATACTTCCTGGTGTAATAAAAATACAACCTTTTATTTCTCTCCGACTACTCTGCCCGCTGTAATAATAATTATTTTCGTGTTCCCACTGCATAAAACTTTTTATTGCTTTTTTATTTAATACAACAGTTGATCTATAAGGTAAAGTTAATTGCACAATAATTTTATCTATAGAACCAAAGTTTTTTTCTATATTTTGTAAACGCAAATAACAACTATCGTTTCCTGCTCCACCTAAACTAGCATCATATATATTAATATCAGGATAATCATCTGCTATTAATTTAGGATAGGTTTTGCCGAAAATATCACCGTCCCAAAAGTTAGAATAACTACAACCTATTATTGCTAAGTTCATTTAAATTGCTCCGCATATGGATCAAATTCACTTCCACACTTTTGAGCACACACACCTAATTTGCCTTTTGATACGCTATCTAAATTCCAACTATTTGTTATACTTCCAATTAGTTTTCCATTGACAACATCTTCTATATCATTTTCTATAATGCTAATCCCTTCTTTACCGCCAGCATTATCTATATGGTCCCATATTTGTTCAACTTTAGGATCTGCATGCCACCATTTATACATTCTTCCTGCTGTCCAACAGCAAGGCATTAACAATCCTTCTGCTGTAACAAATATACTACCTTGCTTTGCAACTTTGCATTTTATAGAACATTTGTCTAAATATTCTTTCATACTACCATAGGACTTTACTATTTCTGCTTGTTTAAGCAATGCTAAATTTTTATTTTTTTCTTCTTTTGGTTGTTGAAGTTTTTGTGTTTCAGCACCTTTTCGGTTTACTGCTTGATGATGATATTTAGGTTTTATATCAGTGGTTATGAATCTACCACTTTTCTTTTTAATAAATTTTTCACATCCCCATTGATTAGCAAGTGCTTCTGCTTCTTCTACTTGATGTTCGTTATGCTGAAATATTAAGAAGTCCCAACGTGCTCTACCGCCAGCATCGATAAATGCTTGCATGTTCCTTTCCACATTCTCCCATACAACGTTTTGTCTGTATAGATGATTTGTATCACGTAATCCATCAACACTAAAAATAACAGCACCTTTTCTGCCTATTACTTCTGCTAATTTTGCCCACCAATAAATATCTTTGGCGCCAGCATTTGTATTCATACTAAGCCAAATGTTAGGATTGTTTTCTCTAAAATATTCAAATATTTCTAAAGTGTCTTTTGCAACTATAGGATCTCCTAAGTTACCACACATATACATTACATTTAATTGTTTTATAAATGAAGGACTAAACATACGCTTTGCATCTTTAATACTTAATTCTGCATTTGTTATGTGTGGATTATCAGCACCACCATTCATATTACGATCGCACATAGGGCAAGCCGCCTGGCAACGTTGAGTCACTTCTAAATGAACTTCCTTGATATCTTTAAATCTATACATCGTATATTAGTTTAATATCCTTACCGGGACCTGCTTTACTAGGTAAGTCTCCGTATGTATTTACATACCAATCAATTACAGCAATATACCAATTTTGGCTATTATGATGTGCTTGTTTGTTAAATTTGTAAATATTATTATTAGTTGCTTGCATAGTACTCAAGGCTCTAGCACTTTCTGTTTGTAACTGTCTTAGTGTAAGTTTACTTGTATCCAATTCGCATATACCTCTTATACTGACCTAGATCTAATTCTCCTTCATATAATAATTTATTCATAGGAGACATATCAGCAAATTCATCTAAATTATTAACACAATTTACATGTTCTTTAATTTTAAAAAAATTATTTGTTTGTAATATAATTAACTTTCCTTTTGGTATTTTATTGTACCAATCTTTAAAATTATTAATATGTTCACAACTTGTATTAACAATGGTATTAGGAACTTCTCTATTGACTGCTGTAACTTCACCGCCTGGTTTGAGTGTGTCATATGTGTGTTCATTATAATCTATATCCATTATATCTTGTGTACTTGCTTTAAATTTCCATGCATTGCTAACTAATTCTGTGTTGAATATTTCTGCAATTTCCCAAACTTTAGGGTCTATATCAAAACTTCTAATCTTTTCAAAATTAAGTTTTGCTTCTTGCATCAAAGGCACAATACTTGCATACCAACCTGCACATAAAAACATAGTTCCTAGTTTTAAATCTAATTTTTTTAATTCGTCAACTAACCATTTTTTACTTTTCAATTGACCTCTGCTCATTACATCTTTATCATACTTTATTTTGTGCTTATCTAAAATCTCTAAAGGTTTCACTAGAGGACTTCCTGTATGTTTTTCAAGTACACGCCATAGTGCATGTCTATTATTGTCCATTGTTAAATTAACTTCATCTGCTACACTTGGTTCAATTCTTTTAATGCTCCAAATATTTTTAAAGAATCCTGCTTTTTTAATATCTTCAACTATAGTATCTTTACCTTCGATAAGTCTAAATAAACTCATTTCGTTTGAATCTACTAACGCTTTGCGTAAGTCTTCTGTAGTATCTGTTTTTTCAATAAGTCTAAAAAGACTGTGGATATTTTTTCCTGTAACTGCTTTACGTAAATCTTCGTACTCGTCACCTAAGACCCTAAACAATCCGTATAAGTTTTTATCTATCATTGCTGTTCGTAAGTTATCATAATTTGGTCCTAACAATCTAAACAAACTGTGTAAGTTTTGTTCTAGCACTGCTTTACGTAAATCTTCGTTACTATCTCCTAATACTCTAAACAAACTGTAAATATTTTTATCAAATATTGCTTTACGTAAATCCTCGTGTTCAGCACCAAGCATATCAAACAAGTATGCAAGATTTTCTTGTATAACTACTTGTCTTAAATCTTCGTGTTTTTCTCCTAGCAATCTAAATAAACTATGAATATTTTCTTCAACTACTGTTTTACGTAGGTCTTCATGTTCTTCACCTATAAGTCTAAAAACACTATGAACATTTTTTTCGATATACATTTTTCTTATATCTTCAATATCTTCAATACCTTTATCTTCTAAGTATCTAAACAGACTATGATAGTTTCTTTCTTCTACAAATTTACGTAAATCTTCGTTTCCAATTATACGAAGTATATCTAGCATATGGCCAGCATTATAAAATCTTCTAAGATTAGATACTTTATCACCATAAAGTATTTCAAATCTATCTAGTAAATCTACAATAAAATTATCTCTAGGCGGTAATGGTTCATCGTCTTTGAAAGGTACTGTTTGTTTCCATCCAGTGTCTGATTGGATTTCAACAGGTTGTGTAATAGGCGTACTTTCTTTATCGCCATACATTT
>MDSV01136324.1_pt1 | contig 16488 bp, 19 predicted proteins | sample 810851 | NCBI WGS metagenome assembly MDSV01 (sample SAMN05326640, study PRJNA326480) | marine metagenome | isolation source: seawater | place: Atlantic Ocean: North East | collected 2012 | reverse complement strand
TTCAGCAGGTGCTGCTTCAGCTGCTGTTTCTTCAGCAGGTGCTGCTTCAGCTGCTGTTTCTTCAGCAGGTGCTGCTTCAGCTTCTTTAGCCATTAATTTTTTATTCTTCAGCTTATTCAGAAGAGTGGTTTTAATTTTTTGTCTTTTTTCTAAATTATTTGGATCTAGAGTATATTTTTGTAACAGCTTAACTCTGTTAGACATTTGTGCGCCAAGACTTATCCAATGCTCTAATCGATCATGTTTTAGTATTATCCGTTTTTCTGATTCTAGGTTTGGGTCGTAACTACCAATTCTCTCAATACATTTTCCATCTCTTTTTGCTTTTTGGTCAACGACCACAATGTGGTAGTATGGCCTTTTTTTACCGCCGCCTCTTGATAGTCTTACTCTTACCATTTAATCCTCTTATTTTGAACATCGTGATTATAGCACCACATAATAAAAAAACTCAGCTTTTTGACTAAAAAAGATAAATTATTGCTCTAAAATAGTATTTTTTATATATAATCATCAAAGATGAACCTCAATATCAGATGTGAAACCGAATTAGCGCATTTCAGTACCTTTCAATAGGAAATGTCTTATCTACCTCATATTATTGGAATAATTTACTTTGCGATGTCCGCCTGCTTATTAAATTTATATATGGGCAGAGATTGTAAAATACCGTTAAGTATCTCTTATTTAAGAATTATCGGATTATTTCTATTTGGAATATTCGTATTTAATATAGCTTATCCTTTTAATAATTTTAGCTTTGCAACTGCCTTATTTATCACACTCTTCATCATTAATATATTTTATATTATTTTAAACTATTATAGGTCTATAGATTACATAGGTTTAATGTTAAATCCTATAATATTCATATCTATGGTTTTGTATCTAACTCTTAATTTTTCATCTAGCGGGACTGAAGTCGAGAAAAATCTATATATTCACATAATTTTTTCTCTTGCATCATATGGTTTCCTAGTACTTGCAGGCATGCAAGCTTTTATTTTAAAATATCAAATAAATAGTGTAAAAAATATTCATAATACATCAATATTAAACTCCTTTCCCTCGATTGAAGAAATGGGGAGTATTATGCACAAGTTAATCCTTGTAGGGTTTATATTACTCACTTTGTCTCTTCTCTCTGGGCTTCCATATATTTCGAGTAGTATTGATTTAGATATAGAACAAAAAATATTATTTTCCATAATAGCGTGGCTGACATTTTTATATCTGATTATTAAAAAATCTTATTATGGGATTAAAGATATTGCATCTGCTAATATGACTATAGGAGGTCTAATATTTTTACTCCTGGCATATTTAGGTACAAAATTACTTATTAACTAATATATTAACAAATGACTTCTTTACCTATAGATAGCTTATTTATAATTTTAATAATACTACTAGTATTGTCTGCTTTTTTCTCGGGGTCAGAAACTGCTTTGATGAGTGTTAATAGATATAAACTCAAGCATCGTGTTAAAAAAAATGATGAGTCTGCATTAAAAGTGAATTATCTATTAAATAATCCTGATAAGACATTAGGTTTGATTCTTCTACTGAACAATTTTGTAAACATATTAGCGTCAGCTATCACAACACTTATTGCTATAGAGCTATATGGTGATAAAGGAGTTGCAATTGCTGCAGGAGTATTAACATTTATTATATTAGTTTTTTCAGAAGTTACGCCGAAGACATTCGCATCTCATTACTCAGATAAGATAGCTTATAAGATATCATTCGTTTTTTATTATGGTCTAATAGTTTTTAATCCAGTTGTAAAATTTATAAATTTCTTTTCTAGATTGATACTGATGATATTTGGTTTTGATAAAAAAAGAATTCTTCAAGATGATTTATCAAATGAAGAGATTAAGACAATCATACAAGAGTCATCAAATAAAATTACTGAAAACTATGAGGAAATGGTTTTAAATCTCCTTGACTTACAGAAAGTGACAGTAGAAAACGCCATGATACCAAAAAATGATATAAAAGGGTTAGATATTAGTGAAAGTGAAGAAAATATAAATTCTAAGCTAATTGATGTCAAACATACTAGGCTTCCGGTCTACTCTGAATCACTAAATAATCTTAAAGGGTTTATTAATAAAAAACATGTTCCAGTTTTACTCAAAGAAAATAATGTCATTAATGTTAATCAATTAGTCTCTTGTTTGTCTGAACCATATTATATTCCAGAAGACACATCTCTATTGAGTCAACTTATTACTTTTAAAAAAGAAAAAAAACGAATAGGCTGCGTCGTAGATGAATATGGCGATATAAAGGGTATTTTAACTTTAGATGATATACTTGAAGAAATTGTAGGTGAATATAATGCGGATCAGCAGAAGAAGAATAGTATAAAAACTATTTCTAAGAATCAGATAGAAGTTCACGGATCTGTTCAGCTTAGAGAAGTAAATAAAATTCTAACACTAAATCTCTCTGAAGCTTCTATCACGACGATTAATGGGTATATACTTGAGTCACTACAGGAGATACCAGAAGTGGGTATGACTTTTAAAAAAGATAATACTATTATAGAGGTAAAAGAAGTTAATAATAACTTTGTTGAAAAAGCATTAATTACAAAAAAGATATGAATAAAAAAAATAATAAAATAAGTAGCTTTGAAGAGGACTTAAAAAAACTTCAAGGTATCCTCGATGACATTGAGTCAGATAAGCTTTCTTTAGAAGACTCCATCCAAAAATACAAGGAAGGTATGGAGCTCACAAAAAAGTGTCAAGATGCTCTTGATGAAGCTAAACAAGTAATAAAAGTACTTGAAGATGAAAAATAAAAGCTATCCTATACTTGATCAGGTTGATTTGCCATCGGATCTTAGAGATTTAGATTTAGCAAAACTTGAAAGTTTAGCCTCAGATGTAAGAGAGTATATTTTAGATACAATCTCCAAGACTGGTGGGCACTTAGCTGCTGGATTAGGTACGGTTGAGCTCTCTATCGCACTTCATTATGTTTTTAACACTCCTATAGACAAAATAGTTTGGGATATAGGTCATCAGTGTTATCCGCACAAAATATTAACTGGGAGAAAAAATAAATTGAACTCTGTGAGAAAATATAATGGAATCTCGGGATTTTTAAAAGTTAATGAAAGTGAATATGATGTCTTTGGTGCCGGACATTCAAGTACGTCAATAAGTGCTGCTCTCGGCATGGCCATTGCGAGAGATATTCAAAATGAGAAACATAAAATTATTTCTATAATCGGTGATGGAGGTATGACAGCGGGAATGTCATATGAAGCGATGTGCCATGCAGGATATATGAAAACAGATATGCTTGTTGTACTTAATGATAATGAAATGTCAATATCACCAAACGTTGGGGCTCTAAATAAGTATCTAACAAGATTACTATCTGCAATAAAAGAGAGAGGTAATAACTTATTTGATGAGAAAAACCCTATCAAGAAGATCGCAAAAGCTATCAAAGATAATGCACAGAATATTTTAACGCCTGGACATTTATTTGAAGAGATAGGCTTCAGTTACCATGGTCCCATTGATGGACATGACCTAAGGTCCCTAAATGAAGTATTAAAAAACTTGAAGAATAAGAAGGGTCCGATATTGCTGCATGCTATTACAAAAAAAGGTAAAGGTTATAAAATTGCCGAAAAAGATCCAATTAAATATCATGGTGTAACACCTTTTAATATTGTTACAGGTGCTGTAGAAAAACCCAAGCTTAAAAACTCTCTGACATATACGAACATTTTTACAAAGTGGATTAATTATGCTGCACAATATAATGAAAATTTTGTAGCTATAACACCGGCAATGAGAGAAGGTTCTGGTCTAGTAGAATTTGAAGAAAATTATCCTAAGAGATTCTTTGATGTAGGTATTGCAGAGCAACACTCTGTAACTCTAGCTGCTGGTCTAGCTGTGGGAGGATTGAAACCAATAGTCGCAATTTATTCAACATTTCTTCAAAGAGCATATGATCAATTAATTCATGACGTAAACCTTCAAAACTTAAATGTTATGTTTGCCATTGACAGAGCAGGCTTGGTAGGAGCAGATGGAGAGACTCACCACGGCGTGTATGATATCTCATTTATGAGAGTGCTTCCTAATATTATTATCATGACACCATCTAATGAAAATGAAATGTGGAAGATGCTGAATACAGGTCTACAGTTCGAGGGGCCAACAGCAATTCGATATCCGAGAGGTAATTCTTCTGGTAACGAAGTTATAATTACAGATGAAGCTATCGAAATTGGCAAGTCACTAACTGTGTGTGAGGGAACCTCAATTGCAATATTGGTATTTGGAGAACTAATAAATAAGGTCGTTGATATTTCTAAAAGACTATCATTAACACTAATTGATATGAGGTTCGCAAAACCTTTAGATACAAAAAAGATAAGTGAATTATCTAAAACTCATAATTATTTTATTACATTAGAAGATAATGTAGTTGCAGGAGGCGCAGGTTCCGCAGTAAATGAATATATAATTGAGAAAGGTTTAGATATTAATATTATAAATTTAGGCATACCTAATAAAATTATTTCACATGGCAGTCAGGATGAACTTTATGCAGAGATTGGTTTAGATAAGAAATCATTAGAAATTAAAATAAATGAGTTATACAATCACATCTCGAAAAATGAGAAAAGTAATTAATTAAATGTTTAAATTAGTTGTAAAGAAAGAGTTTTCATCTGCCCATATACTTAATGGTCATCCAGGAAACTGTAAAAGAATGCATGGTCATAATTGGCTTGTTGAAGCAGAAGTTCAAGGGGATAATACCAATGAAATAGGTATGGTAATAGATTTTAAAGACATTAAAAATTACCTTAAAGATATTATTTCAAGGCTAGATCATCAATTTCTTAATGATTTGGAGCCTTTTTCCAATCAAAATCCAACAGCAGAAAATATATCAAAATATATTTATAAAGAACTATCAAATAATATTAATACTGATAATATTAAAGTCAGTAAAATAAAACTTTGGGAAACTAACAATTCAGCAGTAACTTACACAGAGTGAAAAATATGTCGACATCAAAATCAAAATTAGAAATTTCCAGCTTACCTGATACACAAGGACAAGCTGATACAAGAAATATGCCTATAAACAAAGTTGGAATAAAAGACATTCTTCATCCCATGGTAATTAAGCAGAGGTCTGGAAAAAAACAATCTACTATTGCTAATTTTAATATGTATGTAAATTTACCTCATGATTTCAAGGGTACTCATATGTCTAGATTTGTTCATATCTTAAATAATCATGAAGAACAGATAACAGTCGATTCATTTAAGAAGATGATAGATGAAATGCTGATATTACTTGAAGCTGATTCAGGTCACATAGAAATGAAATTTCCTTATTTCATAAATAAAACAGCTCCTGTCTCTAAAGTACAAAGTCTTCTTGATTATACAGTTTCTTTTATAGGTGAAATAGAAGATGGTAAATCTAAACTAAAAGTCAAAGTGATGGTACCTGTAACAAGCTTGTGCCCATGTTCGAAAAAAATATCTGACTATGGAGCTCATAACCAAAGATCTCACGTGACAATTACTGTTGCGATAAACGATTTTATCTGGATTGAAGAGATAATTGATATTGTAGAAAGTGAATCTTCATCTGAATTATACGGTTTATTAAAGAGACCTGATGAAAAATTCGTCACTGAACGAGCTTACGATAATCCAAAGTTTGTTGAAGATATGGTCCGCGATATAGCGGTCCATTTCAAAAAGGATGATAGAGTAACAGAGTATACGGTTGAATCAGAAAATTTTGAGTCGATACATAACCACTCTGCATACGCACAAATTCATAAAGTTAAAGAATAAAGTCTATTTTAGATTAACGTATAATCCTCTAAGTACCTCATCTGAAGCTAGGGTTTGTATTTGAGTGAAAAGATTATCCTCGATAGTAATAAGCGTTGATTCACGATTTTCTCCACCTTGAGCTATCCTCAAAGAAAATGTCTCTGTGTCATCTTTACCAAAAAATTTATCAAAGAATCCTGTGCTCTCATTTTTCGTATTTTTTCTAATAATAATTTTGCTTTTCTCAAGATATTCGCTCTCAGTTATAATTGACCTATCTCTTAAAGATCGTAATTTATCTAGCTCCTTAGATGCCTGTGGGCTAGTGGCAGATACAGAATCGCCAAATGAAACTTGAATTAATCCTTCTGAGGAGCTCTCAGATAGGATATTAATACCAAGGATATCTAAACTCGAAATGATTTTTGGATAAACTCTTTCATAAATATCTGGCACAAACAATGTTTGAAGACCTTGCTCATCGGTATATATGGACACACTATTTCTTGCACCCGATATTTTTGCAACAATATATCCAGAATTTTTAGCTTCATTACCTCCGAGAAATATATACATCCTACTAATCATTTCATTTTGAAATTCCTTATCTCTAGGTCGATTTTGCCATCTAAATTCTGTATCTCCATCTGACATGAACTCCTTACCGTAGTGTGAAATAACTATATCAAATCCATTTTCTTTTTTTACTAGCCTTGTCTTGTAACTATCTCTTGTTTCTGGAGACACTAATAAAGGTACGTACCGACCCACAACTCTTTGAATAGTTCCTAATTGTACCTCACTAAGATTTTCAAGATAGTTAGTTCTCATAGATGATATAGTTAAATCTTCGCTAAGGATTTGAAATCCTTGATCTAGCCAGAATGATTTAATTCTATTCCACAGTAGGATTTTGTCTTCGGTTTTTACCGATAAGAACGTATCCTGGCCTTGCTTATAAATTTTTATACCTTCAAGCTTAGTATCAACCGTAAATAGCTTGTTACTATCATTATCTATAATCTCTGGTAATGATAATGCATTTATTGTATTCGGTTGATTAAGATTTGGTGGTATAACTAAATCTATCTGGCGTGATGAATAATCTTCATCTGTTTTATATACAAGCTTTTCATTTCTAGGATCAGATATAATATCTTTAACATAGTCAGACATACCTGCGCATCCATTTAATATAAATATTAATATACAACTGAAATATTTATTCATTTATTATGCCTGCTTTGATAAGGGCGTCATTTAATATTTGATCATACTTCTCATCCATCCATGTTAAAGGTAATCTGATGCCTTTTTTTATTAAACCCATTCTATTCAAGCACCATTTCACTGGAATAGGATTAGATTCACAAAATAAAATATCATGTAAAGTTTCTATTTTTGAATTAAATTCATTAGCTTTTTCAGTATTGCCCTCAGCAGCATATTTACACATCATATGCATTTCTAGTGGTGCAACATTTGCAGTTACTGAAATGTTTCCAGAAAAGCCATCAATAATATCCAACATCGAAGTCTTGTCATCTCCAGTAAATATCTGAATATTTTCAGAACATAATTTCATAAGCTCTGTAGATCTGTCTTTATTTCCGGACGCCTCTTTGATACCCACAATGTTTTTATGTTTAGATAATCTCTTTACGGTTTCTGGTAGCATGTCTACAGATGTTCTTCCAGGTACATTATATAATATTTGTGGAATAGCGACTGTATCAGCAATTTTTTTATAATGTTGAAAAAGCCCCTCTTGAGTTGGCTTATTATAATACGGGGTTACCAATAGGCAGCCATCAGCTCCGTTATTTTTAGCACTTTCAGTAAGCTCAATAGCTTCAGATGTAGAATTTGCTCCTGTGCCTGCAATTACTGGTATCCTGCCTTTGACCAATTCTATAGTTGTTTTAATTACACTGGAATGTTCCTTAAAATCTAGAGTTGCAGATTCGCCAGTTGTCCCTACAGAAATTATTACATCTGTTTTATTATTCATATGAAATTCTATTAGCCGATCTAATGAATTAAAGTCCAATGAACCATCCTCGTTCATAGGTGTTGCGATTGCAACCATACTTCCTTTAAAAATACTCATATTCAACCTGAGGTAGCCTTTTGCGGCCATACATTCAATATTGTACTAATTAACACTGCAAGTGGAATTGCGAAGAAAACTCCCCAGATACCCCAAACAGATCCAAAAAATAATATAGATAATAATATAGCAAATGGATGGATGTTTACAGCATCAGAGAATAAAATTGGAACAACTACATTGCCATCAATTGCTTGTATAATTAAGTGTCCTACGATGATGTACCAAAACTCTGATGCTAATGCCCATTGAAAGTATGCAACAAGAACTAGTGGGATAGTCACTGCAATCATTCCAACATAAGGAATGATTACTGACAATCCACATAGAAAGCTCAAAAGTAATGAATAATTTAGGCCTAGTGATATAAATAATACAAAAGATGCTACCCACACGATAATGATTTCAATAAACTTACAACGAATATAATTCCCAATTTTAAGATTTAATTCTTTATAAGCTTTTTGAGTGAGATCTAATTTTTCCGGAAAGAATTTTGAAATCCAACCGTTAATTGTTTCCTTATCAAATAGCATAAAGAAAATCATTATTGGTACTAGAATTGCATAAACAATTACTGCAAATAACCCTCCAGCAGAAGCCAGAGAAAAAGTAAATATAGAGTTTCCTACCTTTGATGTTTCGCCCTGCAAGCCTAAAAATATACTATCAATATAATCTTTGGGCATATACTCATTTTCATCATATAACCCTAATATAAACTGCTTACTTTTATTAAATATTTCTGGGAGTGATTTTACGAATAATGTAAGTTGGTCCAAAAGTAAGGGTAACAACATAAATAATGTTAGAATACTTAAAACTAAAAATACAAGAAACACAATTATCACAGAAAAGTTACGCACTAAATTACTTATCTTCATTAGATACTGTACTAATCCTTCCAACATATAAGCTAGAACTATTGCAACTAATATAGGAGCTATCGTGTGAATAAGTATGTACGTTATCAGTACAGAGAATATCAATACCATTGCTAAAGAAACTTGATTCGGATCAGTAAAGTTATTTGTATACCAGTCTTTTATTAACTTTAACATTATTTTAGTTTTATTTAATTATTGATATATGATACATACAATCATGGTAAACTTAAACACATAATAATTACATAATATATTCCTCATGAAAGCATCGAAATATCCATTGTTTACTCAGAAAAATAATCCTTCCGATGCAGAAATTATAAGCCATAAATTGATGCTTAAAGCCGGACTCATCAGACAGCAATCTTCTGGTCAATATAGCTTTCTCCCGCTTGGATGTCGTGTGCTAAAGAAAATTGAAGATATTATAAGAGAAGAAATGGATGCTATAGGCTCAGCTGAAATACTTATGCCTTCAGTCCAGCCCTCAGAGTTGTGGGAAGAATCCGGTAGATGGGAAACATATGGTTTAGAATTGCTTAGACTTAAAGATAGACATCAAAGAGATTACTGCTTGGGTCCAACATTTGAGGAAGTAATAACAGACTTAGTTAGAAAAGATTTAAACAGTTATAAACAATTGCCTATCAACATGTATCAAATCTCCTCAAAATTTAGGGATGAAATTAGACCAAGGTTTGGAATAATGCGTGCAAGAGAGTTCATTATGAAAGATGCATATTCATTTCATTTAAATCAAGAATGTCTTGATGAATGGTATGAAAATTATAAAAAAGCGTACAATAGAATTTTTACTCGTTTACAACTTGAATATACAATGGTTGATGCTGATAGTGGTAATATAGGTGGAAGTATATCAAATGAGTTCCATGTTATCGCTGATACAGGTGAAGATGATATTCTTATTGATCAAGACGGTATAGGTGTAAATTTTGAAATTGCTAGAACAAAATATAAATCTGATGATATCAAGAAAATTATTAAAGAAAATAATCTAGTTCAAAAAAAAGGTATAGAAGTTGGACATATTTTCAAACTAGGGGATAAATATAGTAAATCTATGAATCTAGCTATTGCTAATGCTGAATCAAAGATATGTACTTTACAAATGGGCTGTTATGGTATCGGTGTTTCCAGAATTATTGCCGCTGCAATAGAACAAAACCATGATAAAGATGGAATAATTTGGCCTGTCGCTATTAGTCCGTTTAAAATCGTAATAATTGAAATTGACGGCCATAAGGATGAATCTATAAGATTATTTACGACTGAAGTTTATAAAAAACTCGATAAAAAAGGGATTGAAGTTATTTTGGATGATAGAAATGCAAAGCTTGGAAATAAACTTAACGATTGGGAATTAATTGGTATACCTAATATTGCGATAGCTGGAAGATCAGAAGCTAAAAACAAGCTTGTTACTTTCAAAAAAAGAGGTCAAAGCGAGAAAAGTAGTTTAGCGATAGATGATTTAATAAAAATAGTTTCTAATTAATCTAGAAATCTATAATTATTCTTTTGCTTTTCATATTGTTCAATGGCCATATTAGCCTCATTGAGAGCTTTCTTCGCAAGAACAGTTGATTCTTTGTATTTTTTTTCACTATGAGCTTTCTTAGCTTTTTTGATTATTTTTTTTGTATCTCTCCAAGCATTTTTTAATTTAAGCGCTTTTTTGTAGTTTATTTCGGCTTCTTTAATTATCTTTGATGATGTTGCTTCATCATAGGTGTTTGCGCTTATATTTAGTGTTGGTGAAAAAAAGATTAACGCAGTTATTATAAAAAGCCATCTCATTAGTTGTTCTCCAAAAATTTAATATCTGATTCTTCTCTGTAGCCTACTACCCATAGGCCACGATTTCTTGCATGGCTCTCGGCTTTCCCTTTCGCAATAGAAGAAATATTTTTATGTATTATGATGCTTTGACCTGGCAAAATCAAATCCGCGTCGTATATTTTATTAGTATTATTTTTATATATATTCGGCCAATAAAATGGATTTCCATAATATATTAAAGATATACTCCATAATGAATCTCCATAGTTCACAGTATGATATTCGAAAGTCTTAGCATTTGACTGAATTGTTGAAAAGTTTGATGTACCCTCAATTTTTGCAACATTCGTAGAACAAGAAGAAATAAATAAAAAACAGCTAAATGAAAATATTTTAAAACTATTCTTTTTAATGCTCATTATAGGGTATCCTATTTATATGAAAGACATACTAATTTTATATTATTCAAAAAATGATTCAACAAAAAGAATGGCTCGTGCAATATCAAGAGGTGTAGAGTCAGTAACAGAAGCAACCGCAATAATCAGAACAGTCAAATCAGCACATTATTCAGAGAGTGATGATCTCCTGGTGACAAAAGATGATTTAAGAAACTGCTCTGGTATGATTATCGGCAGTCCAACCCATTTTGGCAATATGGCAGCTCCATTGAAAGAATTTTTTGATAATACAACAGATGAATGGTTTAACTGCACACTTGAAAATAAACTAGGAGGTGTATTTACCTCAACATCAAGTATGCATGGAGGTCAGGAAACAACTCTTTTGAGTATGATGCTTCCATTACTTCATCATGGCATGTTGATTGCAGGTGTACCATATAGCGAAAAAGCTTTGTCTTCAACAAAGTCTGGCGGGACACCATATGGGCCAAGTCATGTTGCACATGATCAAAAAAGTGAATTAACAGCTGAAGAAAAATTAATATGCATATCGTTTGGAAAAAGATTTGCTGAAGTTGTTGTTAGCCTAAATAGCTAGCTTGCTAAACTACTAACGGCTTTTTTTATAAAAGGAATTGTTACTCTTTTTTTCATAGATAACGACGCTTTGTCTAGTGTCCTTATAAAAGCGCAAAGAAAATATAAATCACGACTACAATTATTGATAATGTAATTAATAACTTTTTCAGGAATTACTAATCCTCTTTCTGAGCAATATAACATCAGCAGTTTAATCTTATCTTCGTCATTAAGATCATTAATATAAAATATTTTATCAGATAATAGTCTTGATACTAAATCACTCAAACCTATGCCACACCTTTCAACATTATTAGTTGATGTAACAACAACTGACTTTTTATGTAATATTTGATTATTTATCAAAGTAAACAGTAATTCTTCAGTTTTATGATCGAAGATAATCTTATCAATATCATCGATTACTACTAAATCATAATGATCACATATCGATAAATTAGAAAAGCTAGTATTTTGATTAATGCTAATGGAATTATTTATCTGTAAATTCATTAAAGCCTCGGCGATGTGTGATTTACCTGAAGATTTTGAACCATAAAGTAGAATAAGTTGGTTCGCGTTACTGATAGTTTTTAAGGAGACTATTAGGTCTTGATTGTTGCCAACAATAAAGTTATCAAAGGTTTTTTTTAAATAAAACCCAAAGTTTATCGGTATTTGATCATATACAAGGTCTTGTGTCATTTCAGTATCTATAGTAATTTCTTTGAGCTATAATTATAACCTATCTGATGCAATGAGTAATAAGCAAAAAAAGAAAATAAATTACCAAGGTTCTGGAGTCAGTATTCAAAGAGCTGATAAGCTTATAGACTCAATTAAATCTAAATCACTAAAAAAAGATAAGAATGTGTTATCAGGTATTGGCGGTTTTTCCAGCCTTTATAAAATAGATAAAAAAATTATTAATCCTATTATAGTCTCTGGAACAGATGGTGTAGGAACAAAGCTTAAGATAGCTAAAGCATTGAATAATCATAAATACATTGGACAAGATCTGGTGGCAATGTGTGTTAATGATGTTCTAACGAGTGGAGCAAAACCATTGTTCTTTCTGGATTATCTAGCTACTAGTAAAATAAATCATATAGTTCACTCTGATGTACTCAAAGGTATTAATAATGCATGCAAGAAGTGCAGCATGACTCTGATCGGTGGGGAAACAGCTGAAATGCCAGGAATGTATAATAATAAAGACTACGATCTTGCTGGTTTTTGTGTGGGCATTGTTTCTCAACACGAAATTATAGAGAACAGGCGCGTAAATGAGGGTGATGTTATTTTTGGGCTATCTTCTAGTGGGCTTCATTCTAATGGCTACTCACTTATTAACAAACTTATTGAAAAAAGAAGGTTATCATTAAAAAAAGTGTTCGGTACGAAGCCTATTGGTGATTATTTAATTAAGCCGACAAAGCTATATGTGACAGCAATCTCTGAACTACAAAAAAAGATTAAAATAAACGGCTTAGCACACATCACAGGTGGAGGTATTACTGATAATATTCCTAGAGTTATACCTGATAAGTTTTCTGCTTGTATAAATCTTAAATCTCTAAAGATTCCAAAAATATTCCGTTATATACAAGAATTATCGCATATAAATGAAAAGGAACTATTGAATACTTTTAACTGTGGTATTGGTATGGCAGTAATCATAGACAGAAAATATATAACAAAAGCCCATACAATCTTAAAAAGAAGTAAAATCCCGCATAAAATAATTGGACAAATTATAAGAAAATCTGCTGATTCTAAGATAATTTATGTCGACTAAGAAATGTGTAGTTTTATTCTCTGGTAATGGTTCTAACCTTGAGAACCTTTTAAGCAAAAGTGGTGCAATTAAAGATGAACTAAATTATATCTCAGCTTTTACAGATAATCCAAAAGCAGGAGGTACTGAGGTTTGTAAAAAATTAAACTTGGATATTTGTGTAGGTAAAAAAGATACACTCAATAAGGATCTTAGTGAATTTCTTCGCAATATTAACCCTGATTTAATAATTCTTTCAGGCTATATGAAAATTATTCCAGAATTGATAGTAAATATGTATCTAGGAAAAATAATTAATATACATCCCTCTTTACTTCCTAAATATCCAGGATTAAATACGTACGAAAAAGTGATAAATAATGGAGATCATGAACATGGTGCTACAGTTCATTTTGTAACAAAGGATTTAGATAAGGGCCCCATAATATTACAAGGAGTATTCACTATTACAGATAGAATGACAGAAGTCGAACTAAGAAAACTAACACATAAAACTGAATATATAATATTTCCGATAGTGGTCGAATGGTTTGCTAAAAACATAATTGAGTTTAGAGAGGGATGTACGTATATAAAAGGTAAGCTGTTAAGTGAACCTATAATCTATCAATTAAATGAGAAAAATGATTAGTTTATTTCAAAAACATCTACTAGTGCTTATAATGCTTTTCTTTGTAAAAACGATAGATGCCTCACCGTATAAATATAATGCAACATACAGCTTGCAGAAGAATGGAATAGAATTTGCTTACTCAAAACATAGCTCCAATTACAATGCGCAGTCTAAGGAATGGTGTCTGAAAGTCGATAGTTATACTGTAGGAATATTTAGTTTAAAAAGAGATAATAGAACTGAAACTAGTTGCTTTAATTATGATAAACAAAAACACTTAGAAAGTATAAATAATAAATCAATAGAAAATGACTTCGCAAAAACAAATAGTTATACATTTACGAGAATTAATGCTAAGAAAAATCAATTAGTTGAGATAAGACGAATCAATAACCTTCTTGTTACTATAGAAAATGACAAACAAACAACTCATGGAAGTGATATCAATATTGATAGACTGGTTGCGCAACTGTTTGGCTATACATATAAGAGTGTTTTAGTTAATGACAAAGGAAGAGAGCGTGAATATAAATTTGAGGTACTTGGTAAAGATATTATATCATCACCATTTGGATTAACGGAAGCCCTTGTTGTTAAAAAAAAGATTTCCGAAAGTAAAAGAAGTACTATTACTTGGTATTCTATTGAAAATAATTACATACCAATCGTGATAGAACAATATAGATTAGATGAACTTAAAGTTACTGCAAAATTAATTAACATACAATAGTAATTAATTTTTTCTTGTTTTTAGCCTGAGTGCATTAATTTTAATGAATCCTTCAGCATCCCTTTGGTCATATGCACCTGAATCGTTTTCGAAGGTAGACAAGTTTTTAGAATATAGTGAGTACTTCGATTTTCTTCCATCAACAATAACATTGCCCTTGTATAATCTAAGCTTAACATCACCAGAGACTCTTTTTTGAGATTGATCAATCAATCCTTGAAGAGATTCCCTCTCCGGGCTGAACCAATATCCGTTATATATTAGTCTTGAATATCTATTAGTTAAATCTTCTTTTAAATGAAGTATTTCTCTGTCAAGCGTAATTGATTCCATTGCCTTGTGAGCCTTGAAATATATTGTACCACCAGGAGTTTCATAACATCCTCTGGATTTGATACCTACGTATCTATTCTCAACAATGTCATCTCTACCAATGCCATGATTACCTGCTAGTATATTAAGCTGATTCAATATCCTAGAAGGACTCATTTTTTTATTATTAATTGCGACTATGTCACCTTTATCAAAGGTCAATTGAATTAGTTGAGGCTTCGATCTACTTTTTTCGAGAGATTTTGTTCTTAGCCACATTGCTTCTTCAGGTCTTTTCCATGGGTCTTCTAAAATACCTCCCTCATATGATGTGTGAAGAATATTAGCATCCATAGAATAAGGACTTTTTTTCCCTTTATCAAAATCTACTGCAATTTTATGTTTCTTTGCATAACCCATTAAATCCGATCTAGATATGAAATCCCATTCTCTCCATGGCGCTATGACTTTGATTTTAGGGTTCAAGGCATAAGCTGCCAGTTCAAATCTTACTTGATCGTTGCCTTTACCGGTTGCTCCATGACAGATATATGAAGCTTTTTCTTTCCTTGCTATTTCAATAAGTCTCTTACTTATAAGAGGGCGTGCTATAGATGTGCCAAGAAAATATTCTCCCTCGTAAATAGCATTTGCCCTAAACATAGGGTAAACATAATTTGACACGAAATCTTCTCTCAAATCTTCGATATAGATTTTTTTTATTCCAAGCTTTTTAGCTTTCGCCTTTGCATCTTTAGTTTCCTCGCCTTGGCCAATATCTGCAGTAAAAGTTATAACCTCAAGGTCATAATGTTCCATAAGCCATTTAGCTATTACAGAAGTGTCTAAACCTCCTGAATAAGCTAGTACAACTTTTTTAGGCTTCATTCATTTCCTCTGATGTTTGCGTTTCAGGCTCTACCCATCTGAAACCTTTATCAGTTGATTCCTTTTTCCAAAATGGTGCTTCACTTTTGAGTGATTCCATAATTTCTCTTGTTGCTTTAAAAGCTTCGTCTCTATGTTCAGACCATGTAGCAACAAGTACAATAGGATCTGAGGGGCTGACTAGTCCTACTCTGTGCAATACAATAGAATCAATGGTTTTAAATTTCTTGGTAGCGTTTTGAACAATTTTCTCAAGATAACCCTGTGTCATATCAGGATAATGTTGTAATTCCATTGATTTAATAGAATCTCCAGAGTTGATATCTCTCATAGTTCCTAGAAAAACACTACAAGCGCCTATATTATTTTTTTCTTTCAGTTGAGATTTTTTATACTCAACTAGTTTTTGCCATGGATCAAATTCTTCATTTATAATTTCAATATACATTTTTAACCACCTGTTACTGGAGGAAAGAATGCAATTTCATCATTTTCACTAAGTAGATATGACATATCTA
>MDSV01142604.1_pt1 | contig 16491 bp, 12 predicted proteins | sample 810851 | NCBI WGS metagenome assembly MDSV01 (sample SAMN05326640, study PRJNA326480) | marine metagenome | isolation source: seawater | place: Atlantic Ocean: North East | collected 2012 | reverse complement strand
TCCAAAATTGGATAAAAAACCTATAGTTATTTTATCAAACAATGACGGCTGTGTAATCTCTAGAAGTAACGAAGCTAAAGCACTTGGAATTCCTATGGGAGCTCCAGCGTTTAAATACGACTCCATTTTTAAAAAAAATAAAGTACATGTTTTTTCATCTAATTTTCCTTTATATGGTGATATGAGCAGTAGAGTTATGAGCATCTTATCAAGGTATACTCCAAATATCGAAATATATAGTATAGACGAAGCGTTTTTGGAATTCAAAGGTTTCGAAAACTATGACTTAGAAAATTACGGTAAAAAAATCCGAAAAACTATTTTAAAATGGACTGGAATTCCAGTTAGTATTGGATTTGCTCCTACAAAAGCACTAGCTAAAGTAGCCAACAGAATATCAAAAAAATTCGATAATAAAACTGGTGGAGTTTATGTGATAAGTTCCAAAGAAAAAAAAGATAAAGCTCTTAAATGGCTTAAAATTGAAGACGTTTGGGGAATTGGCTTCAAACATGCTGCGCGCTTAAAAAGTTATAAAATAAATAAAGCCTATGATTTTACAATGCTGCCTGATGGTTGGGTTAGAAAACAAATGAGTGTAGTAGGCTTGCGATTAAAAAAAGAATTAGAAGGAGAATCTGTTTTGTCTCTTGAAGAAAGTAGATCTCCTAAAAAAGCAATAGCAACAACCAGAAGTTTTGAAAAAAACATAACTGATTTCAAAGATTTAAAAGAACGTGTCTCTACTTTTTCAATATGTTGCTCAGAAAAATTACGACATCAAAAAAGTAACTGTAACTCTATTTATGTCTTTGTAAAAAGCAATAGACATCAAAAAAATAAATTACAATATCGAAATGGAATAGTTATGACTTTACCTTACGGATCAAACTCTAGTATAACGATAAGTAAATACGCTATTGAGGGACTAAAAAAAATTTACAAAAAAAATGTTGATTATAAAAAAGCCGGAGTGATAGTAATGGGAATAATTCCAAATAATAGAACACAACTCAACATCTTTGAAAAAGAAAATCCTAAACATCAAATACTTATGCAAACGTTGGATTTTATAACAAAAAAAGAAGGAACTAGCAAAATAAAACTAGGTAGTCAAGACCTTAAAAGAATTTGGAAAATGAAACAAACCAAATTATCTTCAAGATATACTACTGATTTAAAAGAAATAATATCATTAAAATAAAAAATTGAAACAAAAAAAGATACTTAATTTTTTTATTCCCAAAAAAGAAAATGGGATTGGGCAATGGCTTGCTGAAGAAAGAATATCAGCAGGATTTCCATCACCAGCTGACGACTTTAAAGAAATTAGAATCAGCTTAGATAAGGAGTTAGTTAAAAATAAGGATGCAACTTTTTATGCGAGAGTAGATGGAGATTCGATGATAGGAGCAGGACTAGACCATGGAGATTTAATAGTGATAGATAGGTCAAAGAGTCCCGAAAATGGGAAAATAGCAATTTGCCAATTAGATAGAGAATTTACTGTTAAAAAAATAAAAAAGGAAAAGAATAGACTTTATTTAATGCCTGAAAATAAGAAATACAAACCAATTGAAATTAGAGAAGAAAATGAATTAATAATTTGGGGAGTTGTTACGTATGTAATTAAAAAAGTTTGATTTTTTTAAGAAATATTTATTTTTTCAATGCAATATTTAAATTAAAAATTAGAATTATTAGAACATATGGCGTTTAAGAGGATTAAAAGTGGTTGATTTAACTGTTAATCGCATGCCTATGGATTAGCTATTTTTGCATACTTGATTTTTCTTGTTAATATTTCGTTTACAACAATTTTTGTTACGGAATCATTACTATGAAAAGGATCTTTAAATAACTTTTTATTTTTGGTTATTTCGTTCGGGTAATCAAAATCATAATAAAGTCCTAATTTTGACAAATCATTTTTAAACTTTAGTTCTTCATGGACAAGTTTAAATTGTGTTACTTTTGACTGTAAATCAATGTGAGTAGGGGGTGTAAAAAAAACAAGTTTTATGTTATTTAATTTACAATATTCTGCAATTTGCGAAAGTTGATACATGTATTGTGTTGGATAATCCCAAATTCTGTAAAAGTTATTTGCAGATGATTCAATTTGATATTTCCAAAAATCTTCTTTACTTGATTTAGGGTTTTCAATATTAATTTTTTCCTGTTTAAATAATAAAATTTTTAATATTAAAAAGGTTGATTTCAAACAATCCTTACTGAAAATATAATTCATTGGAGATTGAATTAAATCCAAAGATTCATTTACTAAATTTAAATTATTGTGTTTATTCCAAAGATTAAAATTAATACCAATATATACTTCTTTGAGATTATGAGCATTTGAAACAAACCAAAATGATTCTATTATTTCAGAAAGACTTCCTCCTCCATAGGCAAGGTTGGTTGATTTTTTACCATTTAAATTATTGAAATAATTTGTGTCTATTGCATCAACTCTTGAATCACCTAACATAATAACGTCTGTAGGGTTATTTAAAAAATTTGATAGTTTATAGAGTCTATAATTAAGAGGCAATGATGTTTTTGATTTAATTTCACTTAATTTTATATTTTTCTCGATTTGTATCAAGTTATAAGGATCAATATATAATACCATCAGAATATAAATTATAAAAGGAAGAGAAAACCTAAATATATTTATAAAAAAACTTTTCATATGCTATTTAATATCAAAACTGAAAATAAATAAATTCTTGATTACCTCCACCAAAAAGTATAATTAAAACAATTAATACATAGTAAAAAATATTTCTTAATATTCTATGGCTATTATCGCTGTTAAACTGAAGAGAATGATCTTTATTTCGCTGTACCCATTCAAACATAACAAAACAAAAAACTAACAGAACTACATAAATTATATGTGCGCCAACACTCAAATACTTAAGATCCTGAACCGGAATACTAAATAAAGTGTTTGAAAACATACTCTTAATATAACTAAAAGCGTGATATATATTTTCAGCTCTAAAAAATATCCATGCAAACACAGTTAAAATAAATGTTGTAAGCATCCTAAAGAATTCCCTAAATGTGGGCAATAATCTTCCCTCAGCTACTATTCCTAGGTTCTTTCTATTGTTATTAGTTAATAATAAAGGTAGAAAGTAGATTGCATTTAAAGCGCCCCAAACAATAAAAGTCCAATTAGCTCCGTGCCAAAATCCACTAACTAAGAATATTACAAAGGTATTTCTTACTTTCTTTCCAACATTACCTCTACTTCCACCAAGAGGTATATATAGATAATCTCTAAACCAAGTGCTTAAAGAGATGTGCCATCTTCTCCAAAACTCAGCAATATCTCTTGAAAAATAAGGATTAGCAAAGTTCTGCTTTAAGTTAAAACCAAAGATTTTTGATGTTCCAATAGCGATATCAGAATATCCTGAGAAATCGCCGTAAATTTGAAATGTAAAGAAAATAGCACCAAGAACTAAAGTACTTCCGTTCATGTCAGCTGAGTTATTAAATATCTGATTTGCAAACTCTGCACAATTATCAGCAATAACTACTTTTTTAAATAATCCCCATAATATCTGTCGCATACCATCAACAGCTTTGTAATATTCAAAGATTCTTTTATTATAAAATTGAGGTAATAGGTTTGTAGCTCTTTCAATAGGTCCTGCTACAAGTTGGGGGAAGAAACATACAAACGCTGAAAAAGCTATAAAGTCTTGTGTAGGTTCTAACTTCTTTCTGTAAACATCAATAGTATAGCTCAAGGTTTGGAAAGTATAAAAACTAATACCAACTGGAAGAATAATATCAAGACTATTGGCATTAATCTGCATTCCAAATAAACTAAACGCATCTACAAAGTTTTCTAAAAAGAAGTTATAATATTTAAAGAATCCTAAAAAGCCAAGGTTTACTATTATACTTATCCATAATAATGTTTTCCTTTTAGATTGTTGATCTTCAGTTCTGAGCTTCTGTCCAACTAAATAATCAACTACTGTGCTGAATATGATTAATGATAAAAATCTCCAATCCCACCAACCATAAAAGATATAACTTGCTACAACTAATAAAGCATTTTGAAATTTTAAATTCTTTTGTACAACAAACCAATATAAAAGAAATACTATTGGTAGAAATAAAGCAAAATCAAAGGAATTAAATAACATTCTTAATTTTCATCAATAATTAATTCATAATTAAGTTTTCCAGTTACTAAGATTTTAATTTCTTTAGTATATCGACAATACGCTGAGAGCAATTACCATCCCATAAATATGGAATACTTCCCTTTTTCCATTTGCCTGAAAAAAGTATTTTCATTGCTGGTTCAATATTTTTTGGAGAAGTACCTAAAAGTTCATTTGTTCCGATAGTTATCGTTTCTGGACGCTCAGTATTATCTCGTAATGTTAGGCATGGCACACCAAAAACAGTAGTTTCTTCTGTTATTCCACCAGAATCTGTAATAACAGCTAAAGATCTCTCAACCAAATAATTAAATTCTAAATAACCCATGGGGCTTACTAAATGTAATCTTGGATGCACAACTTCAAAGGTTTTTAATATCTTTTCTGTTCTAGGATGAACAGGAAAAATCAAAGGTAAATCTTTTGTAGTTCTAATAATTTCATTAATAAGCTCTACAAGTTTATTCTCTTTATCAACATTTGCCGGACGATGAAGAGTAATTACAAAAAAATTTTTTTCTTTTAAATTCAGGTCATTCCAAATATTAGGTTTTCTAAATCTTGATTTATTTACTAAAAGAGTATCAATCATTGTATTACCAACAAAAAAAATTTTATCTTTTGAATGACCTGAATTTATAAGATTTTTATTTGCTGTTTCAGAGGTTGTGAAAAAATAATTTGAAATAGAGTCAGTTACTAATCTATTAATTTCTTCAGGCATTGACCAGTCATTAGATCTAATCCCTGCCTCAACATGTGCTACTTTTATATTCATTTTTTGAGCTGTGATTGCACAAGCCATTGTGGAAGTTACATCACCAACTACCAAAACCAGATCAGTATTATTTTTAAAAAGATATTCCTCGAAACGAAGCATGATAGCTGCCGTTTGCTCTGCCTGTGTACCTCCACCAGCATTTAAATTCAGAGTTGGATGCGGTATATTTAATTGCTTGAAAAAATTTCCTGACATCTTTTTATCATAATGTTGTCCAGTATGTATAAGAGTATAATCTATATCGAAACCATTCTTGTGTTGTTTAATAATTTCATTTATAATTGGAGCTACCTTCATGAAATTTGGGCGAGCACCTGCAATAATTGTTATATGTTTCATATTAATTCTTTGTAACAATTAATGATTTAAATTGAAAATTATAAAAAATTCAGCGCATCAATTGCAATACACTTTCAGAACCGTATTATTAAGTTAGATGTTAATTTTAAGTCATTTAATCTTAATTAAAATAAATTACTGTAGTATACTATTTAAACATTTTTAATAATACAATATTATAAAAATTAAAGACTTCTTTTTATTTTATTTAAAAATAGAAGTGAAAATTTTTTGATTAATTCTATTAATTAAATCAATATATTATTAATATATTTGGATTAATTTAATATAATTAATGGAATTTCTAGCAGACATAATAAATTTTTTAAAGGAAAGAAAAAAATTTTGGTTAGCACCTATAATAATCATCTTGGTTTTAATTGGTTTCCTGCTGGTTTTCGCTGCAAATTCTGCTTTAGCTCCTTTTATCTACACATTATTTTAGGCATATGACATCTAATCCTTTCAAAACAATACTAACTATAATTAGCGGCCTTTTAATTTTTTATTTTTTTTTTAGATTAGAAATACTATTATACTCATCATTATTTTTATGTATAACATCAATTGCATCAAAAAAAATTTCTATTTTCTATGAAAAAATTTGGTTTGGAATAGCCCACATACTTGGTCTTTTTATTCCTAATATTATTCTGTCTATTATATTTTATTTGATATTAACTCCTATTGCTTTTTTATATAAAAAATTTAATAACGATCCTCTTATGCTAAAGGATAAAACCTACAAGTCATATTTTGTTGATTCTAAGTATGATTTGTCAAAAAATAGTTTTGAAAAAATTTGGTAGTTTCTTTCATAAATAAACATGTTATTTAATACTTTAGATTTTTTTCTTTTTCTCTTTATAACCCTTTTTACTCTTTCATTTGGGTCTAAAAAATTTAAAAAATTATCACTCCTTTCAATAAGCTATATTTTCTATTCGTTTTGGGATGTGAGATTTTTATCACTAATCTTAATCTCTACAGTGGTAGATTATTTTATTGGAATTAAAATTTCTAAAAATACTGAAAATAAAAAAAGAAAGTTTTTATTATTTTTATCTCTGTTCGTTAACTTATCTATTCTTGGTTTTTTTAAATATTTTAATTTCTTTGCTGAATCATTTTCATCACTTTTTTCAATTCAAAATGACTACTCACTAAATATTATATTACCTGTTGGAATTTCTTTTTATACATTTCAAACAATTTCATATACATTTGATATTTATAATAAAAAACTAAAACCTACAACAAGTTTTATAGATTTCGCAAACTTTGTTTCTTTTTTTCCTCAATTAGTAGCAGGTCCAATAGAAAGAGCAAAAAATATTATTCCTCAACTGTCAAATTTTAATGGTATTACTTTTAAAAATTTAAAAATTGCAATTTGTTTAATTTTTATGGGGTATATAAAAAAAGTATTGATTTCAGATAATATTGCCCCTTATGTTGATTATAATTTTTTAAATTTTCAAGACTTAGATTCATTTTTTGCTTTGTCTGGTTTAATTTTTTTTTCATTTCAAATATATTTTGACTTTTCAGGCTATACCGATATAGCTAGAGGAATTGCCAAATTATTTAATATTGATTTAATGATTAATTTTAAGCAACCGTATTTTTCTAAATCTCCATCAGATTTTTGGAATAGATGGCATATTTCTCTATCAACTTGGTTAAGAGATTATTTATACATTCCTTTAGGGGGAAATAGATCAGGAAAAGTTAGAACATATATTAATTTAATGATAACTATGCTTTTAGGGGGGTTATGGCATGGAGCTAGTTGGAATTTTATTATCTGGGGCTTTTTACACGGAATTTATCTAATAATATATAGGTTTCTATTTAATGGTAATCATTTTATTATTCCTAGAATTTCAACATCTCTTAATAATTTTATAAATATTATTTTCATATATATAATCGTTTTATTAACATGGATTCCTTTTAGATCACCTGATATAAACACTTCTATTGAGTTTGTTAGCCATATTGTTAATTGGGTAGGCTACATAGATAAATCAGAATTATTAATTATTATTTATTTAGTTATTGCTTTATTAGTTATCGACCTTCCATCATATCTTTTAAAAAATGAATTGTTTCTGTTAAAACTTCCAAAATGGATACGCAATCCAATATTTGTTGTTGGTTTTATTCTTATTTTTATTTTTCTATTAAGTAATTTTAATGATCCAAAACCTTTTGTTTACTTTCAATTTTAATTTATTAGTATTATGTTAAAAAATATTTCTTTATCTATATTCTCTGTTATTTTTATATTATTAATAATTGAAATTTTGTTTAGAGTCTTCTTTAGTTTTAATATGTCATACAATATGGAAATGCATAAATATGCGTTATCACTTAAAGAAAGGAGTTCTATTAGTGGTTTATCGCACGAACATAAACCAAACTCATCTAAAGAACTAATGGGAGTCAATATCTCTATAAACGATCTAGGAATGAGGGATGATTATCTTTTAGCTGATAGCTTAAAATATAAAGAAAAGGTTCTTGTTTTAGGAAGCTCAATAACTATGGGTTGGGGAGTTGATAATGAAAATGTTTTTACAAGTCTTCTTCAAAATGAATTAAATAAAGATAAAAATGAATATAATATTATAAATTCAGGGATTGGAAATTATAATACGAAATTTGAATCCATATTATTTAAGAAAAATTTTAATTTGATTAATCCCAACAGTGTTATACTGCATTATTATCTAAACGATGCCGAAATAATTAGTAATAAATCTTCTAATTTTATAATTAAATACTCATATTTTGCAGCATTTTCATATTTGATATTACAACAAGTTTTATATAAATCTAAAGAATATGATTCTTTAGGTGAGTATTACTTGAACATGTATGATGAAGAAAATCCAGGCTGGATCGATGCCCAAAATTCTATATTGGCTATAAAAAAGATTTGCGATGATAATAATATACCATTACTAGTTTTAGTGCAACCTGATCTACATAATCTTTCTATAAACAGTGATCAAAAAAAATGTCATAATATTATCAATGATTTTTTAAATTCAAAAAAAATAAAATTTATTGATTTGTTTGAAAATTATAGAGATACATACGAAAATTCTCCACAAGAATTATGGGTAAACAGTGATGATCCTCACCCAAATAAATTTGGCCATGAAATTATTTACAAATCATTACTAAACTATTTTAATAAATGAAAAAAATTCTAGGTATTTCTGCCTTTTACCACGATTCTGCTGCAGTACTTTTACATGACGGTAACATAATAGCTGCTGCTCAAGAAGAAAGATTCACACGTGAAAAACATACTGCAAAATTTCCAACTAAATCTATTGAATATTGTTTGGAAGAATCAGGCTTTAATTTAAATGAGTTGGATGCAATAGTTTTTTATGATAAACCATTGCTTAAGTTTGAAAGATTACTAGAAACGTACTATACATTTTCACCAAAAGGAATCATGTCTTTTTTAAAAGCAATTCCTATATGGATTAATGAAAAATTATTTTTAAAGAAAAAAATATATGATTCTTTAAAGGAAATTTCTTCTTTTGACAAAAAAAAAATAAAATTACTTTTTACTTATCATCATATTTCTCATGCGGCTAGCTCTTTTTTTTCGTCGAATTTAGATGATTCAGCGATTCTAACAATTGATGGAGTAGGAGAATGGACTACAGCTTCAATATGTTACGGAAAGAAAAATAAAATTAAAATGCTAAAAGAAATGAAATTCCCTCACTCATTAGGTCTTCTTTATTCAGCTTTTACTTTTTACCTCGGTTTTAGGGTTAACTCCGGAGAATATAAGTTAATGGGTTTAGCACCTTACGGAAATCCAAAATCAGAACAGACAAAAACATTTATAAATAAAATAAAAAATAACATAGTTAAAATACATGATGATGGGTCTATTTATTTAAATCAAAAATTTTTTTCTTACAGTACAGGTTTAAAAATGACAAATGACAAATTATGGGAAAAACTTTTTGGTTTAAAAAGACTAGAGCCTGATAGTAATTTGAATCAAACACATCATAACTTGGCATATGCAATTCAAGATGTCACTGAAGAAATTGTTCTAAAAATGGCTAAATATGCAAAAAAAATAACACAAAGTGATAATATTTGCTTATCAGGTGGTGTTGCTCTTAATTGCGTTGCAAATGGTAAATTAATAGAACAAAAAATCTTTAAAAATGTTTATATTCAGCCTGCATCAGGTGATGCTGGGGGTGCATTAGGTGCAGCACAAGCAGCAAACTATATGTATTTTGATTCTAAAAGAACTACAAATAATGATTATGACATAATGAAAGGATCATACTTAGGTCCTGAATACTCAGACAAAGAATCGGAAATTATATTTAAAAAATACAAAGCAAAATATAATCATTACAACGATTTTAATTTGTTAACAAATAAAGTTGCCAAATTAATTGAGGATGGAAATGTTATTGGTTGGTTTCAAGGAAGAATGGAATTTGGTCCAAGAGCTTTAGGTAATAGAAGTATTCTTGCTGATCCAAGAAATTTACAAATGCAAAAAAAATTAAACCTCAAGATAAAATATAGGGAGGGATTTAGACCTTTCGCTCCTTCAGTTTTAAAAGAGCAAATGTCCAAATTTTTTAATATTGATGTAGAATCACCATACATGCTTCATGTCTCAAAAATTAATGAAAAAATAAAATATAAAATTCCTAACAATTATTATGATCTTGAACTTTGGGAAAGACTTTATTGTAAAAGAAGTTCACTTCAAGCAATAACACATGTTGATTTTTCAGCTAGGGTTCAGTCTGTTGACAAAAATATTAACTTTAAATATTGGTCATTGATTAATGACTTTAATAAATTAACTGGAATTCCAGTTTTAGTTAATACAAGTTTTAATGTTAGGGGAGAACCTGTTGTGTGTACTCCAAATGACGCATATAGATGCTTTATGAGAACTGAAATGGATTATTTGGTAATAAATAATTATTTATTAGATAAAAAAAATCAAACATTAAAAAAGATAGATTTTAATGAAAAATTTGATTTAGATTAAATTTTATGAAGAATTTTTTAAAAATTATATTTACAAATATTGGAATCTTAATTGCTTTACTAATATTTTTAAATATTGCTACAATTTCAGCATACAAGCTACGCGGTTTAATTAAAAAAGATGTTAGTGATTTAAGAGCAGACCTGCCAAATTACAATGGATTAAAGTGGGCTAAAAATCATTTTAAAGAGTTATCTAATTTGGAAACAAATTACAGTTCTTTCATAGGTTGGAGAAGAAATGAATTTGTAGGTAAAACTATTAATATAAATAGTGAAGGAATTAGAAAGACAATTCAAAATGAAAAAATTACTGATACTTCAAAAGTTGCAATCTTTTTAGGTTCGTCTTTGATTTGGGGAACGGGTGTTAATGACTCTACAACAATTCCATCTTATTTTTCAAAATATTCATCAGGGAAATTTTATACATACAACTTTGGAGAATCGGAATATTCTCCATACCAATCCCTTCTAATGTTAAAAATAAAACTAAAACAAGGTTATAATCCAGATTTAGTGATTAGTTATGATGGCCCTAACTTAATGTTTTCTTTAATTGAAGGAAATGATATTTATTCACATTCAAGAGAAAATCAAATTAAAAATATTTTAACTAATTATATCAAATATGATAATACTAAAATCTTCTCTTTTTATGATTTTTTCATAAAAAAACCCGAAATTTTTATTAAGAGTTTTTACAATAAATATTATAATAAGAAAAAAAATAAATTTTATGAAGACCATGACAAAATTAAAAATGTAGCGACTTTTTTATGTGATGTTTGGTTAGAAACTTATAATTTGTGTAAAGAAAATAATTCTAAGTTCTTAGCAGTATTAGCTCAAAATTATAGTATCGGCAACCCTAATCTATCTCATTTAAACATTGATAATTCTAATAATGTTTATCCGCTATTATATAATGAAATAAAAAAAATATTATATAGTGATGACAAGTATACTAATTTGTCTGAAAACATATTGATTCTTGAAGATGAAATGTTTTCTACTGATGAGTATTTTTATATTGATTCAAGCCATATTTCACCAAATGGAAATTCTTTAATTGCAAAAAATATTTACGAAAAAATAAAAAAAATATTTTAAGTATTTTAAAAAATTTATTTAGTAATATTATTTATAAGTTGAGTTGCAATTTTTTTTCTATCAAAATCCTTTGCTAAATTTGCTGAATTTAATTTTGCTTGATTGTAAGTGTTAAAATCTAATATTTTTATACATGCTTTAATAAAACTTGATTTATTTCCAGGTTCATAGCAAATACCTGCTCCATAACTTTCAACAATTTCTTTTGCTTCTCCTTCAACACCAAGTAATATGGGTTTTTGAAGAGCTGCTGATTCAAATATTTTACTAGGAATAACTGATTTAAAAGTGTCGCTTTTTTTAAGATTGACTAATGCAACATCAATAATTGATAGATATTCAAGAATTTCATTTTTTGGGACAGATGGTAGGAAAATAATATTTTTTAATTTTAATAATCTTGCTTCCTCGACTAAATTATCTTTTTCAGCACCATCACCAATAAATAAAAATTTTACATTTGGTAATTTCTTATTTATTTCGGGAAGTGTATTGACAATGAATGACAGATCATGGGCCATTCCATGAGTTCCAATGTAAGCGAATATTATTTTTCCATCTAAATTTAAACTTTTTATTAGTTTTTTATTCTTATTCTTAGCTTTAAATTTATCTAGAATAACACCATTTTTATGAACAAAGATTTTATTAGAATCTATTCCATTAGAGTTGATGATTTTTTTGAAAGTGTCAGTAACTACAATTATCTTGGTTGCTGAGACATATAGTTTGTATTCAATCCACTCCAATATTTTAAAAATTAAACTATTTTTTTTTATTACTCCAACAGCAGCAATTGATTCTGGCCAAAGATCGCGTACTTCCATAATCCAAGGCTTAATTTTAAAAAAAGAAAGTAACCTTCCGCTTATTGCACTAAAAAATTGAGGAGATGTAGCTATGATTATATCTGTTTTAATAAATAGTCCGACAATAAATGAAGTTATTCCAAAAGAAATATAATCTATAATTCTTTTTAAAAATCCTTTATTTGGAGAAATATATGTCCATACTCTAATTACTTTTATGCCCTCAATAATCTCTTTACTAAATAATGAATTTTTATAGCCAGGAAATACTTTACCAATTGGAAAGTTAGGTGCACCTGTAATAATTGTAACGTCATGACCTTTCTTAACCCATTCAACAGAATGTTCAAATGTTCTTATTGACGGAGCATTATGCTCAGGGGGGAAATTATCAGTAATAAATAGTATTCTCATAGTGAGATTTTAGTTTTTAGTATTTGATCAAATATTACTACAATTTTGTAAGCCAAACTAGATTTATTAAAACCCTCTGATAATTGATATTTCTCAATTTCTACACTAGATGCTTTATCAAATTTAATTGACAACCCTAGAGACTCTAGCATAACATAGTTACCTTCAACTAGAGGTTTAATTACTGAAGAATGCAAATGAAAAAAAGCTTTTGCATTATTACTTGTTGATTTATTTATTTTATCAATTAAAATCAACTCTTTTTCTCCCCACAAAAACGATCTTGTATGGTTATAACCATCACTTAAGTAACCATCGTGACTGGCTTCAATAAGATTAGTTTTTTCTATCAAATGTGTAATTTTAGCTCTTTTAGCTACACGAAATCCTCCCCAAACTTGAGTTTGGTCTTTAGACCCTATCTTAACTGTATTATGTGAATATGTCGATCTTTGTTTTTGTCTATTAGAATTCTTTTCATAAGTCGATATGCCAGTATCTACGAAAACAGGAATACCGTTTTTTATCAATTCAAAATTAAATGTATCGCTATGGGCGTGACCTGGTTGATAGGATGGTCCTACTTTTCCAATATCGATAAGCAACTCATAATTGATAGAGTTAATTTTTCGATAACCTGAATCTGAAAGTGGTACATCTTGACTGTTAATTCCTAAGTATTCCGCGTAAGCAAATAATTCTTTGGAATTTGGTGCAATCTTATATGTTGCATCATTTACCATAGGAATCTCTCCGTTACTATATGTTATATTATAAAGCCAAGAAATCATTAAACTTGATTTCTGTTTTAAAAATGATATTAAATTATCCTTTTTCCATGTATTATTAATTTTAATTAACTGTATACTGTCCAATAATCTTGATAAAATAATTTGGTGATACATCGGAGACAGTTCAAAATGAGCACCGTCATTTAGTATCTGCTCGTCTAATTGTTTTAAAAGAATTTTTTTTGAGCATTTATATAATTTTTTGTCTTGAAAATAGTAAGCTCCAAATAATAATGAAAATGCATTTTCAAGAAGATGGTTTCCAAGTAAATGATATTCTAAATTTTTTAATAAAATCTTACAGTGTGTGTAAAGAGTATCATTAATAATTTTATTATTAATTTTTTTTTTCGTTAAAAACTTAATCCAATTAATTGTTCTTAAAGAAATTGTATAAGGCTCTTTACCTTCTTTTAATATTTTGTCATTTTTTACATAATTATTTATAAGTTCAAGACCAACTTTCTCAGGTAAATTATTTTGATTTAAAAAATCAAAATAATTTAAGTTATATGTCCATAACTTTCCATAGTTACTATAATTCCAATCTGTATTATCTAAAAATTTGTGTGAAATATTTAAAAACTTAAATGTTTTAGTTTTGTATAAATAACTTGTATTACTAAATAGTTTATCATTCCAATTAATCGGTTTTCTTTCAAAGTTTAATTTTTTATAAACTTTAACATTAAAAAATTTATTTCTTATAAAATAATATGTCCTGTAAAAAACCTGGACAGGCTTTAAGTATATTACAGTGTTGAAATATAGTTTTAACTTATTGAAATCCATTTTCCTTCTTTCAATGATTTTACAGCAGAAAAAGAAGCCTTTGTAGTATTTACAATCTCATCAAAAGGGATAATTGCTTCTCCTCCTTTTTTTTGTTGAGTCAACAATTCTTGAAATTGATTAAAATGTCCTTTATCTTGACCTGATTTTGCACTAGAAAACCCTTTAAAACCGTATCCTTTTAATTTTCTCCAATTATCCATAATAAGTGTTCGTTCTTGAGAGTAGACCTCAACTCTTTCTTTTGAATAGCCTTTACTTCCATTTGCAAAATAATTGATTACAGCATTGCTTCCGTTTTCATATTTTAATAAAATACTTACATTATCTGTATTTTCTTCAGGGTTTTCACCCATAGCATTCATGCAAACAGCGGAAACTTTTGATTTTGCTAAATAAGAACATAAATCTATATAATGACAAGCTTCTCCTATAATTCTCCCTCCTCCAATTTCCATGTCATGAACCCAAAGATCTTTTGGAATAAATCCTGCATTCATAGTAGCTATAATATTAATTGGTGTTGTTAAGTTTCCTAAAACTTTCTTCATTTTCTTTGCTAAGGGAGCAAAGCGTCTATTAAATCCTACCGAAACATTTACATCTTTTGCATTATAATTTAAAATAATTTCATCCAATTCATTTTCATTGAGTGCCAGTGGTTTCTCTACAAAAACATTTTTCCCTGCATTGATTGCTTCCAATGTCATTTTAGCATGCATGTGATGTTTTGTTGTTACAAATACAAGATCAACCTCTTCATCTTTTAAAATTTCATTATAATCAGTCGTCGAATTTGCGATATTATGTTTCTTTGCCATAATTGTTGAAGATAGACCCCCTGAGCTTGCAATATATTTTACATCTGCATTACACTTCTTGAGGCTTGGAAGTATTGTAGAACTTGTAAAATTTCCAGATCCTATTATTCCCAAAACGCCTTTCTTCCCCTCAAATAATTTGTTGTTAATTTGGATTGTGCTTTCCATTTTTTCATCTGCATTATATTCAAGAATTGATGCAATTGACTTTGAATTAGACATATTTCCATATATTTTCTGGAAGTCGTTCAATGAAACTCTGTCAGTAATTAAAGGACTTACATCCAAAGTTTTCTTTGAAATTGCATTTAACACAGCTTCAAAATTTCTTTTTTCTGTCCAACGAACATAACCAATAGGGTAATCGTGTCCTTTTTGTTCATATTGTTCATCGTGCCTTCCTGCTCCATAAGAACAAGAAACTTGAAACGATATTTCTTTTTCATAGAAGTCTGCTCTACTAATGTCTAAGCCAACAACTCCAACAAGAATAATTCTTCCTCTTTTTCTACACATCTTTGCAGATTGAGAAATGATTTCATTATTTTTATTTGAAGCTGTAATAATTACCCCGTCTGCTCCGACGGCACTCGTATAAGATTTTACAAATTTTACTTGATCAGTTCCCTCCCCCGGATTAATAGCGATAATTCCTTTTAATTTTGCAATTCTAATTTTTTCAGAGTCAAAATCAAAACCTATAACATTACACCCATTTGCTAAAAGTAATTCTGCTGTTATCAACCCAATTAAGCCTAAACCTATAACTACAATAGTTTCCCCAAATGTTGGTTGTAATAATCTTATTCCATGAAGACCAATAGCTCCTACAACTGTAAAAGTAGCTTCTTCATCTTTAACATTATTAGGAATCTTAGCCACTAAATTTTTTGGAACACAAACATACTCTGCATGATTTCCATTAGATGCTACTCTGTCTCCAACAGAAAACTCATTAACATTTTTTCCAACAGCAACTACTTTACCCACATTACAATAACCAAGAGCTAATGGTTGTCCAAGTTTATTAAAAACTGATTCCATTGTTGGACGTAAGCCATCTGTTTTAATCTTATCCAAAACCATTTTAACCTTATCTGGTTGTTGCTTAGCTTTCTGTAGAAGATTCGCTTTTCCAAAATCGACTAACATTCTCTCAGTTCCTAATGAAACTAATGTTCTAGTTGTTTGAATTAAAACTGTTCCAGATTTCACTCTTGGAACTGGAACTTTTTCTAAAATAGTATCTCCTTTTTTAAGGTCTTGTATTATTTGTTTCATATATTTTTAAACGTTCATTCCTATTTGGATAATTTATCAAAACTGCTTTAAATCTACCATTAAAAACAAATAAACTTCCTGCCGCTGCTC
>MDSV01022294.1_pt1 | contig 16491 bp, 14 predicted proteins | sample 810851 | NCBI WGS metagenome assembly MDSV01 (sample SAMN05326640, study PRJNA326480) | marine metagenome | isolation source: seawater | place: Atlantic Ocean: North East | collected 2012 | reverse complement strand
GCTATTATGATGTTATTAAAACTGATTACAAATAGTGATATTGCACAAGCAGCCAATGAAGCGATTGAAAAGCCGATTATAACCCACCGGCGGTCATACTTGTCGGCGAGCCAGCCTGCTGGGTATTGAGAAATAGCACCGGCTGCGAAATAGCCAGCTAAAAATAAACCAATTTGTGACGCGGTCATGCCAAGCTCAGATCCGTATACCGGTCCCACCATGCGGTATGCAGATGACGTAAGTCCAGCCACTACTACAGCTGACACAGCCAGTGGTGAGCGACTAATTGCTAGCAGTGGACGTAGTCTGGGTGCACGTTTTGTAATCGGAGGACTGGCTTTAGTTAAGGCCAGTGGTAGCAGTGCCGCACAAAAAAACAAAGTTAGTAAGTTGTAAGCAAGGTAAGTTTCAAGGGAAGCTAGGATGCCAATCATCATTTGAGCACCGAGAGATGCAGAAATGTCAACAAACCGATAAATTCCCATTGTCCGTCCACGGTTTTCATTTGTAGCTTTCGATTGAAGCCAGGACTCAACGACCGTGTAACATCCTGCTACACATATACCTGAGGCTATTCTCATGATAGCCCAGGCTGCAGGGTCGTATAATAAGGTATGGCCCAGCATCCCAATTGCGCCCATAGACGAAAAGACTGCGAATGCGCGCGAATGACCAACAGCGCCCATCACGCGTGGCGCCCACCAGCATCCTATAAAAAAACCAAAGAAATGTGATGAGCCTAAGACCCCTATTTGACCCTTGGTGAAACCTTTTTCAATTCCGGTTAATGCGTCTAATGGACCAACGCCACCAGAAGCGAGTTGCAATAAAATAATGGAAAGAAATAAAGCTGCTAGTGAAAGTATGAGTCGCATGGTGAAACTCTCTGCCTCAGATTAGCTAGAGACAAGTAATTTTCTGATAATTGGTGATTAAGAATTTTAATGTTACCGACTTTAAATAAAAAGTTGGTTTAAGTTCATAAAATTGAGGTTTTATAGCAACCATTTTCATAAGATAAAGACCAACTTTTGGGAGGTTCGCGACGACTACGCATACGTTTTAGCTGCCAGATGTTTTTCATACCTTGATGGTGAGCAGAAAGATACCATCTACTTTCAATTCCGGGCGCTCCCCCATTGCCAGGAGTTAATAATAATCCAAGAGGTGAATGCTTGCCCTCTCTAGTACCGGTTTCTGCCGCCAGGTTTAATCTTCTTACAGGCGTCAATGCTGGTAAGCCTGGTAAATCAGCAATAATAAGAGGTACGACCCCACTTCGCAAAACCTCCTCCAAAGTCCATAAGATATCTTCAGTACGCTTTGGGTTTAAGAAAGTGAGCCGACCAGGATTAATAAATGATATTACCCCATCAGCATGAAGACAATCGATACTCCATTCTGGGGCTACCCAAAAGATATGCCCTTTAGTTTTTTGTGCAATCATCATGGCTAAGCTGTGCCGGTTTGGACCACAGGCTTCATGAACTCTCCCTAATGCTAAGTTTATATTTGGCCAGAGTTCAAGTAGGGGTGTTGAGTATTTATTTTTAGTTAGAAAAAAATCAGAATCAGATTGAACCATAAAAAAAATATACAGTGTTCACTTTTTGTTCTCAATACACTTTTAACTTGCAGCTCAATATTGTTTAGCTAGCCTATCGGCAATAAAGGGAGCTAAAAATGAAAACAAATGAGCTGGGGAGAACTGGCATAATTATATCGGACTTGTGTCTGGGTACAATGACATATGGAACCCAAACTACACAGGACGATGCCTTTACTCAAATGGATATGGCTCTAGAGGCTGGAATAAATATTTTTGATACAGCTGAAATGTACCCTGTAAATCCAATTGGGCCTGAAACTCAGGGCGCCAGTGAAAAAATTGTTGGAAATTGGTTCAAAAAAAATGGGAAACGAGAGCATGTTGTCGTAGCTACAAAACATTCTGGTGAAGGCTTGTCCCATGTTAGAGATGGCGCACCTATAACCTCGAATTCAATCTCGCACGCTATTGATGGAAGTTTGAAACGTTTGAAAACAGATGTGATTGATTTGTATCAGTTTCATTGGCCAAATCGTGGATCCTATATGTTTCGAAAAAATTGGTTTTACGATCCCTCGAAACAAAACAAAAATGAAACTATTCAGAATATGCAGGATTGTCTTGGTGCATTACAATTAGAAATTGATAGAGGAAGAATTAGGGCTTTTGGACTTTCAAATGAAAGTGCTTGGGGAACGGCTCAGTGGTTGCGTGCATCAGAGGAAGGGCATGGACCTCGTGTGGCATCTATCCAAAATGAATATTCATTAATGTGTCGAATGTATGATACTGATTTAGCTGAATTGACAGCGAATGAAGATGTAGGGCTTCTGGCTTTTTCACCACTAGCCGCTGGGCTTCTCACTGGAAAATATGCCTCTAATTCTATTCCTGAGGGAAGCCGAATGAGTATTAACAACGATCTTGGAGGACGGAATACCGAACGCGCGCATCAAGCAACTAATGCATACATTGAAATCGCAAAAAAACATGAACTTGACCCAACACACATGGCTTTAGCATGGTGTGCTGGTCGGCCATTTATGGCCTCTGCCATATTTGGTGCAACTAATTATTTGCAACTTGAGCATATTATAAAAGGTAAAGATCTCATCTTATCAACGGAAGTTATGGAAGAGATTAACAATACTCATAGGCGCTATCCAATGCCGTATTAAAAAACATTTATAAAATAATTCAGTTACTGATTATTAAAATACAGATGAGTTTCGTATTTTTTAGAATTTTAGGAAATGAGAGGAAATAAAAGTGCCATTAGCGATGAATAGAGAAGTCTTTATAACCTGCGCCGTCACCGGTTCTGGCAGCACACAAGATAGAAGCCACTACGTTCCACGGAGTCCTAAACAGATTGCTGATAGTGCAATCTTGGCTGCAAAATCTGGTGCAGCCATCGTACATTGTCATGTACGCGACCCTGAGACAGGAGCGCCAAGCCGTGATAAAAAAATGTTTCGTGAGGTTACTGACCGAATACGAGATTCTGAAGTAGATGTAGTCCTTAATCTTACTGCAGGTATGGGTGGCGATATGGTCTTTGGTGGTGTTGAAAGCCCACTTCCGCCAATTAAGGGTACAGATATGGCAGGCGCTACTGAGCGTGTTGCACATGTCGCTGAATGTCGACCCGAGATTTGTACTTTAGACTGTGGGACCATGAATTTTGCTGAGGCTGATTACGTAATGACTAATACGCCAGGCACTCTTACTTCAATGGGACGAATGATGACTGAGCTCGGTGTTAAGCCAGAAATAGAGGCATTTGACACTGGGCATTTATGGTATGCTAAGCAATTGGTAGCCGATGGAGTATTAGAAAAAAACGCGTTAGTCCAGCTGTGTATGGGAGTTCCATGGGGAGCACCTGACGATCTTAATACCTTTATGGCAATGGTAAATAACGTTCCAGAAAATTGGACGTTTAGTGCTTTTGGATTGGGACGAAATCAGATGCCATATGTAGCAGCGTCAGTCTTGGCCGGTGGGAATGTTCGTGTTGGATTGGAGGATAACTTGATGTTGGATCGGGGTGTGTTGGCTGAAAATTACCAGCTTGTAGATCGTTCTGTAGAGATTATAGAAAAGTTGGGCGCTCGGATTTTAAATCCACAAGAAGTTCGAGAAAAATTAGGCCTCGTAAAACGTGCGCCTTTGAGTGATTTATAATGAGTTAATTTTTATAATCTAACTTGTTAGGTTCCATCGTGATTAAACACTTTATCAGATTTTGGGGACATTAATATGGTACGAACAGCTGCTATAATTGGTGGTGGTGTAATTGGCGGAGGTTGGGCTGCGCGATTTCTGCTTAACGGCTGGAATGTCAGAATCTTTGATCCAGACCCTGAAGCGGAAAGAAAAATTGGTGAAGTTTTAAAAAATGCGCGAAGATCTCTACCTGGACTTTATGAGGCGCCGCTTCCAAAGGAAGGCTTGCTCAGTTTTTGTGATGCGATTTCTGAGGCAGTAAATGGTGCCGTTTGGATACAAGAAAGTGTTCCAGAAGAACTGGCTTTAAAACAAAAAATTTATGGAAATATCCAAGAGTATTGTGATCCTAATGCTGTGCTGGGCTCTTCGACTTCGGGATTTAAACCATCCGAATTACAACGAGGATCTACACGCCCAGATCAAATTATGGTGTGTCACCCTTTTAATCCGGTTTATCTGCTGCCGTTGATTGAAGTGGTTCCTTCTAAAAAAAATGATCCAAAAATCGTAGACCGTGCGGAGGACTTGTTAAATAGTTTGGGTATGCATCCACTGCGTGTCCGTAAAGAAATTGATGCGCACATAGCGGATCGATTTTTGGAAGCAGTTTGGCGAGAAGCTTTATGGTTGATTAAAGATGGAGTCGCTACCACGGAAGAAATAGATAATGCCATCCGGTATGGGTTTGGTATTCGCTGGGCGCAGATGGGTTTATTTGAGACATATCGCGTGGCTGGTGGCGAAGCAGGGATGAGACATTTTATTGCTCAATTCGGGCCGGCTTTGAAGTGGCCATGGACTAAACTAATGGATGTACCAGAATTTACTGATGAGTTGGTTGATATAATTTCGGATCAATCTGACACACAGTCTGGCATGCATTCAATACGTGAACTAGAACGTATTCGTGATAATAATCTTGTTGGCATGATGCGAGCTTTGAAAGCTCAGGACTGGGGCGCTGGAACTCTTTTAAAAGTTCAGGACAAACTTCTAAATCAAAACGCTGGAATGGCATTTTCTACAGACTCATTGGATCTAAACGTTCCAATCGAGACTGTTCGCCGGGCGGTACCTCTGGACTGGACTGATTATAATGGTCATATGAATGAGGCTCGATATTTGCAGGCTTTTGGCGATGCAACTGATCGATTTATGCATATCATAGGTTGTGACGCTGAATATATTTCTTCCGGTGGCAGTTACTTTACCGCTGAAACTCATATTAGGCATATAGATGAAGTGCATGCTGGACATTTGATCCGAATTGAAACTTTCTGTGCCGAAGGCGCGGGTAAAAAAATGCATTTGTTTCACCAAATGTTTGAAGGTGACCGACTTTTGGCGACCGGCGAACATATGCTTATTCACGTATCTTTGGCTACTCGTAAAGCGAGTGCGCCAGCGGATCATATTGCAAAAGCTTTGGAACAAATTTTTTATGCTCATTCATTGATGCCGCGTCCAGAAGGTATGGGCAGAATGGTAGGTAAAAAATGAAACGAGTACTTATTACCGCCGGTGCCAGTGGAATTGGTGAAGCTATGGCACATGCATTTGAGTTAGAAGGCTCCAAGGTTTGGATAACGGATATTAACCCTGACTATTTAAATAATTGTCCTCAAAGCTGGGAAAAAACTCACGTTGATTCAAGTGATGAAGCAGGTATGCGTAAATTATTCTCTGAGATTGAGACCCATTGGGGAGGCCTTGATGCCATCTGTGCTAATGCAGGTATCGCTGGGCCCACAGCGGTTGTGGAAGATATAGAGCTAAACGATTGGCAGCGTTGCGTCTCAGTGAATTTAGAAGGCGCATTTCTTGCAGCCAAATACGGTGGTCCAATGTTAAAAGAGACTAAGGGTGCGATTGTTCTGACTTCATCTACAGCTGGTATTTATGGCTTCCCAAACCGTGCTCCATATGCAGCGGCCAAATGGGCGATCATTGGCCTTATGAAAACCCTTGCCATGGAGTGGGGTCCATCAGGTGTACGAGCCAATGCAATTTGTCCAGGTGCTGTGGAGGGCCCGCGCATGCAGGGTGTAATGGAACGTGAAGCAACCGCCAAAGGAACCTCCTATCAAAATATTTATGAGGGATATGCGGCGGGTAATTCGATGCAATCTTTGGTCACAGCAGGCGATATTGCTAAGATGGCGACGTTTTTATGTGGTTCGGGTGCCCGCATGGTTTCAGGGCAAGTTATTGCGGTAGATGGGCATACCGAAAACCCTGACCCTAAAGTTTAATCTAGATTGAACCCAGTAGAAATTTTCTGCATATCTATTTGTGATTTATATTCAATGTAGTATTTGTCCGCAAACATCTGGACGACAACTAGTAATTTACATTTTAGCTAGCTAAAGATTTCGTTATGGTTTGGATACCCATCACCTTGTTTGCGGCCCTAGCACAAACATTTCGTTTCATGTTTCAAAAGCGTTTGCGAATTCAGACATTGTCTACTGGTGGCGCTACTTTTTCTAGGTTTCTTTTTGCTGCGCCTGTAGTTGCGATCTTAGCGCTCTGTTATCCATTGGTTCGTGGCTATGCTTGGCCTCAGCTTGATGCAGTCTTTTTTTTATATGCTGCAGTTGGTGGATTCTGCCAAGTTAGTGCAACGATGTGTGTGGTAGCATTGTTTCAACAACGCAATTTCACGGTAGGAATTACTTTCAAAAAGATTGAGGTTTTGTTTGCGGCAGGGCTGGGCTTGGTGATTTTGGGTGAAGGTGTGAGTTTGCATGCACTTGCAGCCATACTTGTTGGAGTTTTGGGAGTTCTTTTTCTATCTGACTCTCCAAAGCAGTCAAAATTTGAAGGACCACGATTTTTTAATTATGCTACTGTTTTGGGTGTTTCGTGTGGGGTTTTATTTGGAGCGTGTGCTGTTTTCTACCGTGGAGCGACGTTGCATATATTTGCAGAGGATGTCTTTGCGCGCTCCAGTTTTACACTTGCAGTCGTAATAGCAATGCAATTAATCGGTATGGTTGGTTTTTTATCATGGCGCGAACCTGGGCAAATTAGGGCGGTTGTCAGGGCTTGGCGCACATCGGTTTGGGTAGGTATTTTATCATTGATGGGATCACTTGCCTGGTTTACCGCGTTTGCATTGCAGAATGCAGCTTACGTTAAGGCTCTTGGACAAGTTGAAATTTTATTCTCTTTTGCAGTTTCAGTATTTGTATTTGGTGAAAAACTAGGTCGCATAGAAGCTGTTGGTATATTATTATTAACAGGTTCAGTTGTCACATTAATTTTTTTATTATGATGTTTTTAATCTTAAGAACAAGTTTTCTTCGTCTTGGTTGTTAAAAAATGGCACTGACTCTGGAGGGCCAATTGAGGGTAAGCCCACTAATTCACTCAAAACTATTGACGTTATAAAGGGAAGATCCAACCTGCGGACTTCATCCAAAGAAACCCATTGCAGATGTGACAACTCATCAGACGCGCCTGAAAAATCATCTAGGTCTCCTGATATCTGATTGGCGTCCACAAGAAAGAACCGGGCATCAAAGCGTCGTGATTTACCTGGTGGGGTTACCGCACGGAAGAAAAAATACATGTTTTCGGCTGATGGCCGAAAGCCAGAATTTGCAAAGTCCAACCACTCTTTTGGGGCTTCATGCCATGTCTCTTTTGATCCCAGGATTAAACCAGTTTCTTCCCAAAGCTCACGGATTGCGGCTATGGCCAGTGTTTCGGGGGCAGGGCCCATATTGTCTTGCTGCAAACGGGCATAGCATTCTGTTCCCAAAGTGTTCGCCAAGTGGATATGATTATCAGTTTTGTCAACTGCTCCTCCAGGAAAAACAAATTTGTTTGGCATGAAGGCCGCTTTTGATCCGCGCTGCCCCATAAGAACCCTTGGTTTAGATGCGAAATCCCGAATTATAATAACGGTTGATGCGGATCTGATAGAGATATCTGTCATCTCAATAATCTTAATTAGTTTTTGTCATTTTACCACAATTATCATTGTTAAAACCATTTAAGTTTCGTGCCCATTGAAAGGCGATAATTACACCCTTGATACGTGGTAACAGATATAGGCTCAGAGCTACACATCCTGTTCCAAACCCTAATGCCATAATCCAAGGTTCTGGCCTGAAGGTAACAAATACAACATGCAACAAAGGTGCTAAGATATGTCCAACAATTAAAATTGTTATGTAAGCAGGGCCATCATCTGCGCGATGGTGGTGCAAGTCCTGACCACAAATACGGCAGTTATCATGAACTTTTAAATAATTGTACAGAACCGATCCCTTGCCACAGTTAGGACAAGAGCGACGCCAGCCTCGCATAAGTGCTGGTCCGAGAGGGTGATCTAATGACACATAACATTCCTTCCACCTTTTGAGTCTATTGAAGGAAACTGAAATCAGCACTGAGGCGTACCGCCACAATATTTCCTGCTTAGATGAGATAGGGCACGAGTAGGCGCTTCTTTACAATACTAACTGCGACTAGTGAAGGTAAATAGATATATTTAATTGGCTTGTATGCTATGGTATGCTTGTCTTAAAAAGTGCCTAACACTCTAATGAATAGGCTCAGATATGACACCAGACTTAGCTCAAACTATGGCACTGCAGGCGCTAGCTTGGTTGATTGCTGAGGAGGATTTAAAAGATGTGTTTTTGGGGGCCAGCGGGGCTTCTGAAGAGGATTTGAGAAATGGGGTTAGAGATCCGGTTTTTCTGGCGTCGTTATTAGACTTTATTTGCTTGGATGATAATTGGGTAATACGGTTTTGCGATGACAATGGGATTTCTAATTATATGCATCCTATGATGGCAAGACAGGCTCTGCCTGGTGGTGAAGAGGTCAGTTGGACGTAATGAATATCAAAGCCGTAATCTTTGACAAAGATGGAACCCTTTTCGATTTTCAAGACACTTGGGGAGCCTGGATGGGAAAGATCCTTGAACGGTTGGCGGGAACAGATAAAGTAATGTTTGAAAATTTAGCACAAGCTTTAAAATATGATGCTGAAACCAAAACTATTTTACCAAATAGTATAGTTATTGCAGGTACACCTGTTGAAATTTCCACAGTTATTCAAGGCTTTAAATCAGAAATGTCAGTTTTAGACATATTAAGCTTGATCAATAAGGAGGCTGAGTCAGCGCCTCAGACTTTAGTGACAGACTTAAAATTATTAACTAAGCATTTACGAAGCCAAGGTTTGAAGATTAGTATCATGACAAATGATGCAGAAAGACCAGCGCAGAGGCACTTGGAAGCTGTAGGGGTTTTAGATCTTTTTGATTATGTCATTGGTAGTGATAGTGGGTATGGTGCAAAGCCAGATCCAACTCCTCTTATTGCTTTGGCTAAAAAGATGGATGTTTTAGCTTGTGATTGTGTCATGGTAGGCGACAGTACGCACGATCTGATTGCCGGCCGTTCAGCGGGAATGCTTACGGTTGGTGTTTTGACTGGATTAGCGAAGCACGAGGAACTTACCAATTTAGCCGATGTGGTTTTACCAGACATATCACATCTTGTCGCTTGGATGGCAGGACAAAATAATTAATTTGTATCTTAGCATGGAAATGTCGCATTCAGACTGTAAAGTTTTATAGTCTCTCGCACTCTAGATAACAAATAAGTGATGAGGCCTGTAATGAGTGATAAACCAAGACGTCGAAGTGGTGGTAGGGCTGGCAATACCCGTGGTAGTCGTGGCGCCATCGAACAAATGCCATGGCGCATTATAGAAAATACAGACCGACCAATTGAACCTTTGAACGACGAGGGTATTCTTGCCATCCACGAAGGTGCAATGGAAATTTTGGAAGATATTGGGGTAGAATTTCTAAACAAGGAAGCTTTAGAAATTTTTAAAGAGGCTGGTTGTAAGGTAATCGAGGAAAAGGTTTACTTAGATCGCCACTGGGTAATGGAGATGGTGGCAAAGGCACCATCAGAATTCACCATTACGCCACGAAATCCAGCACATACTTTGCACGTTGGTGGTAATAAAATGCTTTTTGGCAATGTGTCTTCACCACCAAATTATTGGGATATGGAGCTTGGCCGAAAGGTGACTGGCAACCGCGAGCAATGCAAAAATTTTTTTAAATTAACGCAGTATTTTAATTGTATTCACTTTGCAGGAGGTTATCCTGTTGAGCCAGTAGATCTCCATGCATCTATTCGCCATTTGGAGGCTACTTATGATAAGCTTACTCTGACAGATAAAGCGGCGCATACGTATTGCTTGGGATCTGAGCGCGTAGAAGATACGATGGAAATGGTGAGGATTGCGGGTGGCCTTACCCATGAAGAATTTGAGTCAAAGCCCCACATCTACACCAACATTAATTCGACCAGTCCTCTAAAGCATGATTGGCCAATGATTGATGGATGCCTGCGTCTTGCGCGTAGGGGACAGGCTATCCTAGTGACACCATTTACCCTAGCGGGTGCTATGGCCCCAGTTACTATGGCTGGAGCGGTGGCTCAGTCTATTGCTGAAGCCCTTTGTGCTATAGCACTTTTCCAGTATGTACGCCCCGGAATTCCATGTGTTATTGGAACCTTTACTTCAAACGTAGATATGAAGTCTGGGGCTCCTGCTTTTGGTACTCCAGAGTATATGCGTGCTACTCAAATGACGGGTCAGATGGGGCGGTTTTATAAACTACCGATCCGATCATCCGGAGTGTGTGCTGCAAACGTGCCAGATGGTCAGGCCATGTGGGAAACATCAAATTCACTTTGGGCGGCAGTACAGTCCGGAACTAACATGGTTTATCACGCTGCTGGTTGGTTGGAGGGAGGTCTGATTGCTTCGCCTGAGAAATTTATTATGGATTGTGAAATTCTTCAGATGATCCAGCGCTATTTTGAACCAGTAATTACTCAAACAGGCGTTGATGACATCGCGATTAATGCGATTCGTGAAGTTGGGTCGTCGGGACATTTTTTTGGGGTGGAGCATACTCAGGAGCGCTATGAGAATGCGTTCTATCAACCATTTATAAGCGATTGGCGTAATTATGAGGGTTGGGAGTTAGCTGGTGGCGTTTGGACTGCCGATCGTGCACATCAAAAATACAAAGAAATCTTGGCTGATTATCAAAAACCTCCAATGGATGAAGCTATTCACGAAGAACTGCGAGCGTTTGTAGATCGTCGAGTTTCAGAAGGTGGTGCCCCAACTGACTTCTAACGTTAACTGGAGTGAGGCTCTACAGTTTTTGTTTTTGAATTTTATCCTAAATTTAAAGAATAGCCAAAGTAACTACTCGTTTTTTTAACTGCCCAAAAGTCTTGGTAGCCATAAGACCAGTTGTGGAAAGATAAACAACAGTACCAGGCCTATCAACTGTACTACCATAAATTGCATCATGCCGAGGTAGATGTCTTTAAGATCCCAATTAGGGACTACACCCTTCAGGAAGTAAGCTGAAAGCGCAACAGGTGGGCTGAGCCATGCTGTCTGTAAGTTAACTGCAACCATAATACCGAACCATACTAATTTGTCGTACTGACTCTCAAACCCCGGGAGATCTAATGCCATTACCGTAGGCAGTAAAACTGGTATTACGATCAAGACAATCGGGACCCATTCCAATGGCCAGCCAAGCAGAAAGATTAGAGCCATTATTAATATCAAAATCATATAGGGTGAGAGGTCTAACTGAAGCAATGTTTCTGTCATCATCTTCGGGGTCCCAAGGGACGAGAATTCGGCTCCAAAGAAGTTGGAGGCTGCGACCAAAAACATAATTAAAACTGTAATTTCCAAAGTTTTGACCATACTGTCAAAGAAGCCAGTAAATTTAAATTTCCCATATGCCAATGATAAAAGAATTGCTCCAAAAGCGCCCATGGCTGCGGCTTCTGCGGGAGTAGCAAATCCGAGCAAAATGGAACCAAGTGCGAATGATATGAGAATTGTTGGGGGCATCAATCCTGCAAAAAACTCATCCCAAAGCTCTGAGAAGTAGAAATTTTCTGCAGCACCAGATTGAAATAATGCAAGACTTTTGTATGCACAAAAGACCATAAAGATTAACCACATCGAGTGATAAAATACTCCAAAGCCAAAAGTATCAATGGTCGCCAATTGCATTATTGCCCATGCGGCTTGGAGTGCTATTGCGATGGGAGCGAAAATACGCAAAATATTCAAATTTCTGTAAGCTCTGAAAGCAATAATTAAGACACCCGCAAGAATGAGTAATCCGCCAAATGGTATAAAACCAAAGTTGCCACCCAAAGCTAACCCAAAAACACGACAAATAGCCAATACACCCATACATATAAGCACAACTTCTAAGCTATAGTTTTTGGAGGTGTCTGGTTGGTCTTCCTTTGGAAGAATAGGGCCCAAATCAGGGTTTAGCCAGCAGCGTCCCAGAGTATATACCAAATATAAGGTTGCTAAAATGGCACCTGGAATAAAGGCACCACGAAATAAATCGAGTGTTGATACATCGAGCACAGGACCCATCACAATCAACATAATTGAGGGTGGGATTAATATTCCTAATGTCCCACCGGCGGTAATTGTTCCAGCGGCAAGCTGCACGTTGTATCCTGACCTGCTCATTGTTGCTCCGGCCATAATGCCCAATAATGTAACAGATGCTCCAACTATGCCAGTTGCTGCGGCAAAGATTGTTGAAACTATTAACACTGCGATATATAAAGAGCCTCGTACCCGCGACATAATCATTTGAATTGATGAAAACAAACGCTCCATTAAGCCGGCGGCTTCCATCACAATACCCATTAAGATGAAAAGTGGGACCGCCATTAATTGGTCATTTAACATGGTCGAATTCGTGTTGAGTGTCATCAGCAGTGTGGTTAATTTAAAATTTGAACCCCAGATGCCGAATACAAAAGCTAAGAAAATTAAAGTAAATGAAATTGGAAAACCAATAAAGATTACAAATAACATTGCTGCTAACATTATTAACCCAATTGTTGGTTTTGATAGCCCAGGCCCGCTACCAAACGTTGATGAAAACCAATCTGAAATGGGTAATGTATCGGGATAAAATACCGCGATTACTAATGCAGTTATTATGACTAAATATGGTATTAGGGCCATTGAAAAGATTGCCTCGCGCTCTTTTCCCATTTTGTGAAAGGCACGAAATAGTTCTGGAAAGCCCTGCAATAAGAGAAGTAAGCCACCAACAGGCATTGCAAGTCGAGCAGGCCATAAAATTGGACCCCAGGTGCTGTCGAATGCTGTTTCACTTGTCGTGTAGGCAACCATCCAATATTGTGATGCAATAATTGTAAAAAAGATCATTGATGGAATGAAAAACGCCATATAAAGTATAGCATCAACTGTTGCTTGGGTTTTTTCTGACCAGTTTCGATATAAAAAATCAGCTCGGATATGAACGCCTCGCATCAAACCGTAACCGGCTGCGCCCATAAATAAAACTCCAGCAATCATTCTACTGATATCATAGGCAAATACCGTTGGGCCTAAGCCCAAATTTCTGGCTAGTTCATCCCAACCGTAGCTAGACATAATAGCAAAAGAGTTTCGGACGATAACTTCAAAGACAACAACGGCGATGAGAGGAACCATCAGAAGACATAAAAGTTTACCAGCCCAATTATTGATTACATCAATACTAGCGGTAATTGGCCTTTGCCATGGTGTCATACCCTCTGGTGTTTCACCGGGTTTCTCTGCGCGACGTTCCGCGATGAGCTCATCCGCTATTTCCAGACTTTTAGGATCAACTTCTTCAGCCATCCTTCCCTCCCATGGGTATTATTGATGGTATATTTGCCGATTTCTTTTTTTGAAAACCAACATACTTTAGTTTTCAAAAAAAGAAATACGGGGCCTTGCGGCCCCGTATTATAGTTAATTTACTTCAGAGTATCGGCATGAGCCTTACCCAAAGCCGCATTTGATGCTTGTGCTCCAGCCCAAAACGGAATCGCTATATCTGCGAAGTCCTTTTGTGATTGCCAAACTTCAGCAAAGAATTCATTCTCAGCCGCTCCTTTTTCAAGCAATGCTTTTGCAGCATCCATATATGCTGGGAAATAATCAGCCGGCGTATCATGCAAAATAACCCCATGGTTCTCAGTTAGGTCTTTAAGCGCTCTACCATTAGCAAGAATTCGATAAGACATGGATTTAGACAAAGAGGCATTAGCTGCTACTTCCAAAGCCTTCTTTTCTGTGTCGGTTAAGCTGTCGTAAAAGTCACCGTTTACATACATATCAGCGTTCACCACAACCTGGTGAAGACCCTGTAGATAGTAATGCTTGAGCACTTTTTGAAAGCCAAAGGCTTGGTCAGCTACTGGGCAGCACCATTCAGCTGCGTCAATTGTACCTTTTTCTAAAGCGGGCAAAATATCACCGCCTCCCATAGCTACAGATGCCACACCAATATCTTTGTACGCTTGTCCCACCATACCTGGAGGCGCACGGAAACGGTACTTTCGAAAGTCGTCCATGGATGCAATTGGCTCTGAGAACCAACCCAAAGCCTCAGGGCCAACAGGCTGCAACATAAATCCTTTTACGTTTACGCCCATTTCATCCCAAAGGCGGTCATATAATTCTTTACCACCTCCGTATTGGAACCAAGATAAGAATGCTAGGTTATCGATCCCAACACCAGCACCAGCAATTGGTGCACCGAATAGGTTTGCTGCTACGTGCTTTCCGCCCCAATAGTGTGTCCAAGCAAAACCACCTTCTACAAGACCAGCATCAACAGCGTCCATCACGTCGCGCGATCCAACAATCGCACCCGCCGGAAGCACCTCAAGTGTCAAAGATCCGCCTGTTAGGGCTGCTACATCTTTGCCAAATTCTTTTACCATTTTAATTTCGTCGCCAGTTGTTGGCAATACGGATTGTATACGCAGTACTTTTGAGTGCCCTCCGGCGAATGCCGTTGTGCCGAACGACAAGGCAATGGCGCTAACCACTGCTGACTTGACGATTGATTTTAGATTAAACATTTCTGTTTTCCTCCCTTAAGTTGTGCCTTCTTTGTCTTCTGTATTTAGACCCGGGCCGAAGGCACACCAGCGGGTCGTAGGCTATTGGCTGTAATTATAAAAAGCCAAAATCCCTATCTTTTTAATGCCCTTTGCTAATTTCCCAGCCCTCTATAAGACCGAGCATGGGCCCAATACCACTTTCGATGTCGAAAAAACCACGATACATCATTTCTCCAGCTACGTATAATAAAACTATTAAACCCAACCAAGATATCCATGGAAATTTTGTTAATAGTTTCATTATGATAGTTGCTGCGAATGCCATCAATATAATTGCTAGTCCAAGCCCAAAAATAAGCATTTGGCGATCACCATCGGCAATTGCAGCGACTGCAAGTACGTTATCCAGTGACATGGAAACATCAGCAATTGTAATTGAAACCAGAGCTGCTCCCATTGTTTTTTGTGGTGTAATTTTCTTTAAATTTTCAGACCCTTCAGATGCCTCAACTGTGTCCGTGCCTAGGCGAATTTCTTTGTATAGACGCCAGCAGACCCAAAATAGCAGCAATGATCCAATAAATAGAATTCCAGGTATACCAAGAAGCGTGGTTGCGATGACTGCAAATATAATCCTTAGTACGGCGGCGATGACCATTCCGTAGAAAATAGCTCGCTTCCTTAAATCTGGAGCAAGTCCTGCTGCGGCCATTCCAATAATGAGTGCATTATCACCTGATAGGATCAAATCAGCTATGATGATCTGGCTGTATGATACTAATACTTCAAGCATTAGATAATCTTTCGGAGTGATCAATAATTAAGTTCATGCTGCGTCTTCCAAAATCATATCTGAAAGTTTTTCGCCAATCATAATAGCTGGGGCATTTGTATTTCCTGAGGTGATAACAGGCATTATGGAACAGTCGGCAACTCTCAAACCATTTATGCCACGTACACGCAATCGTTCATCAACTACAGCCATTTTGTCCTGACCCATTTTGCATGTTCCAGTGGGGTGGTAGATCGTCACACTTGTATCCCGTGCCCACTTTAAAGTCGCTTCATAATCGTCTGGTGCCACATCTTTGCCAGGGATGACTTCTTCAATTATATTGGATTTTAATGGCTCAAACTGGGCTATCTTGCGTGCGATATTTATACCTTTTACGATCGTATTTTGGTCTAATCGGGTAGCTAAATAATTCGGATGAATTTTTGGATGTTCGCGCCAATCAGCTGATTTTAGTTCTAAATGTCCGGTACTTTCTGGCCTCAATTGTAGCACTGAGGCCGTAAAGGCAGAAAATTTGTGGAGTTCTTTTGGTGGTTTTATGGCGCTCCAGGGTTGTATGTGGAACTGGATATCAGGCGTTTCTAACATTGGATCAGTTTTTAAAAATCCAGTACCTAGGCTCGCTGCCATGGTCATTGGTCCGCTCTGTGTAAGCCCATATTGCAGGGCAATTAACCCTTGCTTAATTAAATTATTTATTTCGGTATTCATTGTTGGAAGATTTGTTTTAAAAACTGGCCTTGCTTGCAGATGATCCTGAAGGTTTTTTCCTACACCGGGCAAATTTTTCTCAACAGGGATTTCATGTTTTTTTAGTTCTTTTGCGTCACCAACGCCAGATAGCATTAAGATTTGTGGGGATCCAATAGCGCCAGCACTCAAAATTACTTCACAACGGGCGTTAACAGTTTTGCTTTGTCCTTTGATATTGATTTGAACACCGTAAGCG
>MDSV01036340.1_pt1 | contig 16493 bp, 25 predicted proteins | sample 810851 | NCBI WGS metagenome assembly MDSV01 (sample SAMN05326640, study PRJNA326480) | marine metagenome | isolation source: seawater | place: Atlantic Ocean: North East | collected 2012 | reverse complement strand
TGGCGTCGATGTCAAAAGTTACTTCAATTTGCGGAACGCCTCTCGCGGCTGGAGCAATCCCATCTAATCTAAATGTACCTAGACTTTTATTATCTTTCGCTAATTCTCTTTCACCTTGAAGTACATGAATTTCTACGTTCGGTTGATTATCTACAGCTGTAGAAAACGTTTCAGATTTTTTAGTTGGAATAATTGTATTTCTTGGAGTAATTTTCGTTGTAATTCCTCCTAAAGTTTCCACTCCTAAAGAAAGTGGTGTAACGTCTAATAATAAAATATCTTTAACTTCACCACCAAGTACACCTGCTTGCACAGCTGCTCCTACAGCAACTACTTCATCAGGGTTTACAGATTGGTTTGGTGTTTTTCCTAGGAATTTTTTAACAAGTTCTTGTACTGCAGGTATTCTTGTAGAGCCTCCAACCAGTACATTTTGATCAATTGCCGCCGAAGTTAATTCCGCATCTTTTAGCGACATTTCAAGTGGAGTTTTACAACGGCTAATTAAATCAGCACAAAGTTCTTCAAACTTTCCTCGTGTTAACTCTTTTTCTAAATGTTTAGGTCCTTCTGGAGTAACCGAAATAAAAGGTAAATTTATTGAACTTTGTGTTAGATTAGATAGTTCGATTTTAGCTTTTTCAGCGGCCTCGGTAAGACGTTGTAAGGCTTGACTATCTTGTGTTAAATCGATGCCTTCTTGATCTTTAAACTCTTTAATTAACCATTGAACAATTTTTTCATCAAAATCATCGCCACCAAGTTGCGTATCACCTGACGTAGATAAAACCTCAAAAACTCCATCACCAACCTCTAGAACTGATACGTCAAATGTACCACCCCCAAGATCAAAAACTAAAATTGTTTCATTATCTTTTTTATCTAAACCATACGATAATGATGCCGCTGTTGGCTCGTTAATAATTCTTAAGACTTCTAATCCTGCAATTTTACCTGCATCCTTTGTCGCTTGACGTTGAGAGTCATTAAAATACGCGGGGACTGTAATAACCGCCTGCTTTACTGTTTCCCCTAAATATTTCGAAGCATCATTTGCTAATTTACGTAAAACTTGTGCAGATATTTCTTCGGCAGCAAATTGTTTACTTAATGCAGGACAATCTAGTTTAATGATGTCTTCTGTTTGTAAAACTTTATAAGAAACTTGACGAAGCTCTTCTGTAACTTCTGTTGTTTTTCTTCCAATAAAACGCTTAACAGAATAAAAAGTGTTCTCAGGGTTAATAACAGCTTGTCGCTTTGCTATTTGCCCTACGAGTAAATCACCCTTTTTTGTATACGCCACTACTGAAGGGGTAGTTCTTTCACCTTCAGCATTTGTAATAACTTCGGGTTTACCACCTTCCATAACGGCAACTACCGAGTTTGTTGTTCCAAGATCAATACCAATAACTTTAACCATCTATTCGTTTATTTACAATTTAGACATTTTTAATAGGCCTCTAATTTTAGATTTTAGTCTTTGGGGGAAGAGATTAAAAGGTGTATTTACCGTAGAAACCATTCTAACTGGTCATACAAATATTCAAAAGTTTTCCAGATCTTCATTTTTAAAGACTTTGAAGAGACGAAATTAACTGCATTTTATTCGTTGTAAAAAGCTAAGTATTCGAGCGTACATTTTTTATTATTTGTTTTATCGTTATGATAACCCGTAATAAAACAATTAATAAACTGATTAACGTCTTCTACTTATTACATTACTTACGTAGACAAATGATTGTCATATAAATTATACTTGTTCTACATATATGTTAATTTCTCGGAATAACATATAAACAAAATTTTTTAAAATTGCATTACGTATTCAATATATTCTAAGACCTAATAATTATCTATATGCAAGCAGGCCTATTTGCAAAAAAGGTTGGCATGACCCAAATCTTTGATGAATCGGGTACAATCCTTCCAGTAACTATATTGAAAACTGGATTATGCCAGGTAAGCCAAATTAAAACTGTAACTACAGATGGTTACAACGCAGTTCAAATTGCTTACGGTGAGGAAAAATTAGAAAACATAAACAAACCTACACGAGGGCATTTAAAAAAGGTAGGTGATAAAGGATTTAAATCTTTTGGCGAATTTCGTGTGTCTAAGCCAGAAGAATTTAAGGTTGGGCAGATTATTAAAGTGGACACTTTTTCCGTAGGCCAGAAAGTTCGGGTAACAGGGAAAAGTATTGGTAAAGGTTTTGCTGGTTACCAAAAGCGACATAACTTTAGCCGAGGTCCGATGACACATGGTTCAAAAAACCATCGACTGCCTGGAAGTATTGGTGCTGGTAGTACACCAGGACGTGTCTACCCGGGTAAAAAAATGGCAGGTCAACTTGGCGGTGGAATGGTAACTCTTAAAAATACTGAAATTTTGTACGTGAATTCTGAGGATAACATTATTGTTCTAAAAGGTTCAGTACCAGGTAAAAAGAATACCATTTTAAAAATCCAGCCGCAAAAATATTAATTTTTAAAGCTGTTTAGCATTTTTTTATGTCTTATATTCAATCTATTCAAAGAGATTTACTGGATATTGTAAAATATCCAATTCTTACTGAAAAGACAATACGGTTAATCGAACAAAATCAATATAGTTTTGCAGTTGATTCAAAAGCAGATAAATCTGCCGTAAAATCTGCAGTTGAGCAGTTATTTGATGTTAAGGTCATTTCCGTAAATACTTCTTTATTACCTTTAAAGAAGCGTCGTGTAGGAAAATTTATAGGTAAAAAAGCTCGTTATAAAAGAGCAATAGTTAAACTAGCGTCAGAAGATTCAATTAGTTTATTCGAAGAAGAATAAATTGTTTGTTATCCAAAATAGACGTTCTTAAATAGTTAAAATTATATGGCAATTCGTCTGTACAGGGCTTATAGTCCAGGGACACGTTCTAAATCTGTTTCATACTTTGATGATTTATCGAACGTAAAACCCGAAAGATCTTTAACTTTTGGTAAAAAAGCTTGCGGTGGTCGAAATAATCGTGGTGTTATTACGGTTCGAGGCCGCGGTGGTGGACATAAAAGAAAATATCGTGTTATAGATTTTAAAAGAAAATCTACAATTGCAGCTAAAGTTGCTACGATTGAGTATGATCCAAACCGAAATGCGAGAATAGCATTACTACATTACAAAGATGGTTCAAAAAAATATATTGTTTGTCCTCGTTCTTTAAAGGTAGGAATGGATATTTATTCTGGTAACGATGTACCAATCGAGGTTGGTAATGCTATGCCATTAGAATTAATACCTTTAGGTAGTATTATCCACAATGTGGAGTTAACTCTTGGTAAAGGGGGTCAGATAGCGCGCGCTGCTGGTACTTACGCACAACTAATTGCGAAAGAAGGCAATTTTGTTACTTTGAAGTTACCTTCGAATGAAGTTCGTTTAGTGAATAAAAATTGTTATGCTACTTTAGGCCAGGTGGGTAATGTTGATAGCATTAACATCACGCTTGGAAAAGCTGGTCGAAGTAGATGGCTTGGAAAAAAACCTAAAGTAAGGGGTGTAGTGAAAAACCCAAATGATCACCCACATGGTGGAGGAGAAGGTAGATCTCCTATTGGTAAAACTAGACCAGTAACTCCTTGGGGTAAACCTGCCTTAGGTGTGAAAACGCGCCAACCAACTAAAGCAAGTGGTAAGTATATATTACGTTCACGCCGTTAACGGAATATTAAAAAGAATTTAATAAAATCTAGATTAATTAAATATGCCACGTTCTTTAAAAAAGGGTCCATTTGTAGCTTCTTATGTTTTTGAAAAAGTGCAGCAAATGAATTCCAGTGGGAATAAAGACACAATTAAAACTTGGTCGCGTGCAACCACAATTTTACCTAATATGATTGGGCATACGTTTGCTGTTTATAATGGGCAGCAGCATGTACCTGTTTTTGTAAGTGACCAAATGATTGGTCATAAGTTAGGTGAATTTGCTCCTACTAGAACATTTCGCTCACACGTAAAAAAAGATAAGAAAGGAAAACGTTAGTAGTAAAACGCTATGCAAAAAAACGAAATTCGAGCAGTTTCTAAATATATTAGAATGTCTCCTAGTAAAATTCGTCGTGTTCTTCGACAAATTCAAGGAAAAACATATTCGGAAGCGTTGTTACTTTTAGAATTCATGCCATATGCTTCTTGCGCGCCAATTATAAAAGTTCTGCGTTCGGCTACGGCAAATGCTAGAAACAATTTTGGTAAGGATGAAAAAAAATTGGTAATTAAATCTGCTTTTGCAGATCAAGGACCAACTATGAAAAGATTTCGTCCAAGAGCTCAAGGTAGAGCTTATCGAATTTTAAAAATGACATCACACATAACTATTGTTATGGAATAGGTATAAAAATAAAAATTTTACAAGTAACTAGTTCGTGGGACAAAAAACGCATCCAACCGGTTTTCGAACTGGGGTTAATAAATCACACAATGCTATTTGGTTCGCCAATTATGGTGCTTATAGCGCAGTTCTTAAAGAAGATTACGAAATAAGAAAGTTCTTTGATAAAAAATTTGAATCACTTTTTAGTAAAGCGGGAATTGCTAAACTTGAAATTCACCGAAAGGTAAATCAACTTGAATTAATAATTCATGCAGCAAGGCCTAAGGCTATCGCTTCTGGTGATGATCAGACAAATTTGATTGTTGAACTAAAAGATAGCTTAAAAACTTTAGTAAATGATTCGAAACAGATTCGTATCAAAGTTTTGCAAATTGCAAAAAGTGAAAATGAAAGTAAATTAGTCGCAAGATCTATAGCGGATCAACTGGAAAAGCGTGTTGCTTTTAGAAAAGCGATTCGTCAAACTACTCAAATGCTCCAAAAAAGTGGGGTTAAAGGATTTAAAATTCAAGTAGCCGGTCGATTAAATGGTGCTGAAATTGCTCGTGCTGAATGGGCGCGTGAGGGAAGAGTGCCACTTCAAACCTTGAGGGCGGATATAAGCTACGCTACCTATCGAGCAAACACAATATATGGTGTGTTGGGTATCAAAGTTTGGATCTTTAACAAAGAAATTATTTAACTTACTAATTTAAAGTTTATGTTACTTCCGAAAAGAACAAAGTTTCGTAGACAACATCGCGGAAGATTAAGAGGAGTTTCAAAAGCAAACACTATAGTTTTTGGTGACTACGCTATTCAAGCGTTAGAACCTGTTTGGTTAACTTCTCGACAGATCGAAGCAACAAGACGTAGTCTTACCAGATATGTTCGTCGTACAGGAAAAATATGGATTAGAATTTTTCCAGATAGACCAATTACTGAAAGGGCTGCCGAATCTCGAATGGGAGCAGGAAAGGGTGCAGTAGACTATTGGGTTGCTGTTGTAAAACCTGGCGCTGTCCTTTTTGAAATTAATGGTCTAAATAGAGAAATGGCTTATAAAGTTTTAAAATTAGCTTCTTACAAGCTTCCTATTAAAACGAAAATTTTAGAAAAAGTTTAGTGTATTTATTCTAAAACAATCTTTTCAAATTTTTTAAATTAGATGGCCGTAAAAGAAAAAGTAGGAATTGTCGTTAGTGACAAAATGATGGATACATGTATCGTTGCAGTAAACGATCGGGTTATTCATAAACGATACAAAAAAGTTATTACTAAGACGAAACGTTACGCAGTCCAGGATTCAACATTTAATGCATCCATTGGCGATCAAGTACGTATTCGTGAAACGAAACCTATTAGTAAGACTAAAAATTGGGTTTTAATTAATGTTTTAAGAAAGTCAACAACTTAAAAATGATACAACCGCAAACTTGTCTAAGAGTAGCAGATAATAGTGGGGCTAAAACGTTAATGTGTATTCGAGTTCTTGGTACTAATCGAAGATATGCTTACGTAGGTGATGTGATAATTGGTGTTGTTAAAGACTCGACACCAAATCTTACAGTAAAGCGTTCCGACGTTGTTCGTGCTGTTGTTGTTAGAACTAAGCAATCTATTCGTCGTAAAGATGGTTCTCGACTACGTTTTGATGATAACGCTTCTGTAATAATCAATAAAGAAAATAATCCTCGTGGTACTCGAGTATTTGGTCCAATTGCTCGAGAACTAAAAGAAAAAGGGTTTACTAAAATTGTTTCATTAGCTCCCGAAGTACTTTAGTAAAAATTTAACAACTTTATAGAAGTAAATTTTATTAGCTATGAAATTAGACTTAAAAAGCTTATATAAGCAAAAAATTGTTCCTTCTTTAATAGAGGAGTTTGGTTACAAAAATATTGAACAAGTACCTAAGCTTGTTAAGATCTCTGTTAATAGAGGTGTTGGGGAAGCATCAAAAAATTCAAAGGAACTTGATTCTAGTTTAGAAGAACTTACGCTGATTGTTGGTCAAGCGCCAACAATCAATAAAGCATCTAAATCTGTCGCAGGGTTTAAGATTCGTGATGGTATGCCAATCGGAACCTCTGTTACTTTACGAAAGGAACAGATGTATAACTTCCTTACAAAATTAATTCACATTGTATTACCTCGAATTAGAGATTTTAGAGGCATTAACCCTAATGGGTTTGATGGCCGTGGTAACTACAACTTAGGGTTAAAAGAGCAGTTAATTTTTCCAGAGGTATCTTATGACGATGTAACTCAAATTCGTGGTTTAGATATTTCTATTGTAACTACGGCAAAAACAGACGAAGAGGCTCGTGCTTTATTAAAATCATTTGGAATGCCTTTCGCTAAAGCTTAGTTTTTAATTATCTGAAAAAATTTAAATGACTACTGATACTATAGCTGATATGTTAACAAGAATTCGCAATGCGAATTTAGCGAAACATCAGATCGTACAAATACCTTCCACTAAAATAACGCGAAACATCGCACAATTATTATTTACGGAAGGCTTAATTGATTCTTTTGAAGAATTAAAAAACGGCTTAAAAAGCTCACTTCTTTTATCACTAAAATACAGTGGAAAAGAACGTAAGCCAAGCATCCAAAAAATTCAGCGTATAAGTAAGCCAGGCCTTAGGGTTTATAGTGGCGTTAAAAAAATGCCTAGAATTTTAGGCGGTTTTGGAACCGCCATTGTCTCAACTTCAAGCGGTTTAATGACTGATCAACAAGCACGTAAAGCAGGTGTTGGTGGTGAACTGCTATGTTATATTTGGTAAATTTCAAATAAAGTATGTCTCGTATCGGTAAAAATTTAATAGCTATACCAGAAAAAGTTAAAGTAAAACTGGATGGCCAGAAAGTTTCAGTTGATGGTCCTAAAGGAAGTCTCTCTAGAATTTTGCCTTCTTTAGTTTGTTGTACCTTAGATGAAGGGACTCAACAATTGTTTATAGAAAAAACTCAAGATACAAAATTATCTCAAGCACTTTATGGTCTTACAAGAACACTTGTAGCAAACATGGTGACTGGAGTTTCAGTTGGTTTTGAAAAAAGATTGCAAATTACTGGTGTAGGTTACCGAGCTCAGCTGGACGGAAAAGATGTTGTATTAAATATGGGGTATAGTCACCCAGTAAAAATGGTTACGCCGAGCGAATTATCTGTAAAGGTAGAAAGCCCTACGAGTGTTCTAGTTTGTGGAATGGAAAAGGATCTTGTTGGGGAATTCGCCGCTAAGATACGTTCTGTGCGTCCGCCTGAACCTTATAAAGGGAAAGGTATTGCTTACGAAGGTGAAGTTATAAAACGTAAAGCCGGTAAAACTGGTAAATAATAATTTCACTAAAATATTTTTTATTTTTTATTTTTTAGCATGGGTCCTAAAAGAACACTTAAGTCCAAATCTGAATGGTTAGAACGTGTTGTCGCTATTGAACGTGTAACAAAGGTTGTAAAGGGGGGTAAAAAAATGAGTTTCCGTGCTGTTATTGTAGTCGGAAATGAACAGGGGAAAGTAGGTGTTGGTGTTGGTAAAGCTGGAGATGTTATTACGGCTGTACGAAAAGGTGTAACAGATGGTAAAAAACATATTATCGCTGTTCCTTTAACAAGCTCAAATTCCATTCCTCACCCGACAACAGGTAAGTTTGGTGCTGCAAAACTTGTTTTACGCCCATCAGCCCCAGGTTCTGGGGTAATTGCAGGAAGTTCAATCCGTACTGTATTAGAACTCGCAGGTATCAAAAATATCTTATCAAAACAGCTAGGATCAGGTAACCTGTTAAACAATGCACGAGCGACAATTGATAGTTTAAGTACGTTGAAGTCTTATAATTCCTAAAGTAAATTCCGTCTCTAATGGAAGTATCAGAAACAATAAATTTATTAAAGCAAAAAATCCTTAAAATTTTTGGTTTTCTAATTCTAATAAGGTTAGGGCTTTATATCCCTGTTCCGAGTATAGATTTAGATATTTTTTCACAAAACCAAGTAGCAAATCCGTTATTTGGGCTTGCGAAAAATCTAACTGGAAGTTCCTTTCTTGGTATTGGATCATTAGGGATTTTACCTTATATTAATTCGTCAATTGTAATCCAACTTTTAACGCCGGTAATCCCGTCTTTAGAACGCTTGCAAAAAGAAGAAGGTGAGCTAGGTCGTCAACAGATTACTCGTTATACAAGGTATTTAACTTTAGCCTGGGCGCTAATTTTAAGTACTGGTGTTGCTTTTATTTTAGTGAAACCCGTAGTTTTTAACTGGAGTATTGTTTTAGCATTTAAAATCATTTTTTCCTTAACCACAGGATCGATGCTTTCGATGTGGTTTGCCGAACTTATTACTAAAGAAAATCTTGGGAATGGATCTTCCATGATAATTTTCATTAATATTATCGGTGGACTTCCAGCAAATATTTCGGAATTTCGATCTAGTTTAGAAAATTCATCTTCGACGAGTAACTTTGCAGGACTTTTTATAGCTTACGCAATCTATCTTCTTATTGTAGCTGTAATAGTTTTGGTTCAAGATTCGTATAAAAGAGTTAATATAGTTTCTGCTCGGCAATTAAATTTTAATTACTTAGAGCAATCTTCACCAGATTCAAAGTTAAAAAATAGTTATATTCCGATAAAGCTGAATCAAGGTGGAATAATGCCACTTGTTTTTAGTACAACAATTGCAACGTTTTTATTTTATCCGTTACAATTGGCCTTATCAAAGGTTTTACCTGTTGATCTGTTAACAACTTTTTTAACTTTTGCATCATTTGGTTTAAACTTAGTCCTTGTAGTTTTTTTTAGTACATTCTATGCACTTCTGGTTTTAAAGCCAAAAGATCTTTCGGATAATTTAACAAAAATGACATACAACGTCCCTGGTTTAAAACAAGGTAAAGAAACAACTAGATATTTAGAGCAAGTTATAAGCCGACTAGCCTTTATGGGTGGAATCTTTTTAGCTTTTCTCGCATTTTTTCCTCTTTTAGTAGGAAATATATTCCAGTTCAACATTTTTAAAAATTTAACTTCTCTGATAATTCTAATTGGAGTAATTACAGACGTAACTTCTCAAGTAAAGGGTTATTTAGTATCCCAAAATTATGAGAGTTTTAAAAAGGCGTAGACTTTTTCTTTTATGTAAGTTAGCATAAACTGGTAGAAGTATAGTTAAATTAAGGTTTTTTGAACCTATTTTACGCACCTGATTTTAGATTTGAAATATATTCGAATCTATTTTTTAATAAACTTTAAATTAAAGCCTATGAAAGTAGTAAGCTCGATAGGTAATCTGAAAAACCGATCAAAAGATTGTCAAGTAGTAAGACGTCGTGGACGAATTTATCTTATTTGTAAATCAGACCCTAGACTTAAAGTTCGACAAGGTCGAGCAAAAATGAAACGTAAATAAAACAAAAATCAATGGCACGTATTTCAGGAGTAGATCTTCCACGTAATAAGCGAATTGAAATTGGATTAACATATGTTTTTGGAATTGGTCATGTTAGTGCAGCTCAGATTGTAAAAGCGGCTAACGTTTCTCCAAGTACAAGATGTAATGATTTAACCGACGAGGAAGTTACTCGTATAAGGTCAATCATTGACAATGATTACCAAACAGAAGGTGATTTAAGACGTACTGTTTCTCAAAACATAAAACGACTAACAGAAATTGGTTCGGCAACAGGAAGACGTCACAGGGTTGGGCTTCCGGTACGAGGCCAAAGAACTCGCACAAATGCAAGAACTAGAAAAGGGAAGGTTAAAATTCCAGTTGCAAAGAAAAAATAAAATTTTTTTATACATATTAGCTTAATATGGTCAAACAATTAAAGAGGTTTTCTGGAAAAAAATCTAAAAAAACAATAACTACTGGGGTTGTGCATATTAAATCAACCTTTAATAACACAATTGTAAATATAACCGATCAACAAGGAAACACTTTGTTTTGGGCGTCCGCAGGTGGCAGTGGTTTTAAAGGGGCAAAAAAAGGCACACCTTTTGCTGCTCAATCTGCTGCAGAAAAAGTAGCTACTATAGCTTATGAACAAGGCATGCGCCAAGCTGAAGTTGTAGTTAGTGGTCCAGGTAGTGGTAGAGAAACGGCAATCCGTGCATTACAAGGATGTGGTTTACAAGTTTTAGTTATAAAAGACATTACTCCAGTACCTCATAATGGTTGTCGTCCCCCTAAAAAACGTCGAGTTTAATTACATGGGGAGCTATTACCAGAACGTTTAATCGTACGAAATTATCTAGAAATCTTATCTAAGTCATGTTTCAGGTTCAGTGTTTAAAATCTACAACGAACAAGGCAACGGAATTTTATTCTAAGTATTCGATTGGTCCTTTTTTAAAGGGACAAAGTACGACAGTAGGTAATGCGTTACGACGAGTTTTATTGTCGAACCTTCAAGGTATTGCCATTAGTGGTGTACGTATTACCGGAATTGATCATGAGTTTTCTACTATTCCACATGTTAAAGAGGATGTTGTAGACATATTGCTTAATTTAAAACAAATAATTTTAAAGGGTAACATTACAGAACCTACTTTAGCGCGTCTAAATGTAAAGGATGCTGGTATTATAGTTGCTGGTAATTTGGAGTTACCAAATAACATTACCTTAGTTGACCCACGCCAATACATTGCTAGTTTAACAAGCAAAGGTAATCTAGAAATGGAATTTCTAATTGCTCGAGGTCAAAATTATTTTACAAGTGGAAAACTAGATTACACAATACCAGAACGTTTCCTAGCTGTTGATGCTGTTTTTATGCCGGTTACTAAAGTCAACTTTTTTGTGGAAACATCAAGAAGCAGTTCATCGTTTGAATTGGAGAGCTTAATTTTAGAAATTTGGACTAATGGTAGTATTTCGCCAGACGAAGCGTTAAGCTCGTCAGCAGAAATATTAGAAAATACTTTTGGTCTTTTAAAAGTAACTAATACACTTTCGGCATCATCTGCAAATATTGAAGCACCTGTTCAAGAGGAAAAATCAGAACATCTTGAAACAATTTTCATTGAAGAGTTAGAGTTATCAGTGCGAGCTTATAACTGTTTAAAACGAGCAAATGTTCACACATTATCAGATTTACTACAATACTCTGCCGACGATCTTTTGGAGTTTAAAAATTTCGGTCAAAAATCAGCGGATGAAGTTTGTGATAATTTAAAAACTCGATTTGATTTAGATCTTCGGAAATAAGTTCTAAAAAATGAAATATACGACTGTTAAAAGGCAAGATCTAATTACTAGCTCTACTTACGTTAGTGTAAAGAGAATCTTTGAACCTAATTAAACAATTAAAAAAAAACGACTGCAACAAACTTAAATTAAATTATGTCTTTATCAGCTTCAGAAACGAAGTCGGCTTATTTTGGGATAGGGCGTAGAAAAACTTCCGTAGCTAAGGTTATTTTAGTTCCGGGCACAGGTGCAATGGTAGTAAACCATAAGCAAGGAGAAAAATATTTGCAATTTAATTCGCAATATATTAATGCTTCAAAAGCTCCTCTAACAACTGTTGGCTTAGAAAACATGTACGACATGTATGTTAATACTCATGGTGGAGGATTAAAAGGACAAGCCGACGCTATTAAATTAGGGGTTGCTCGAGCTTTATGCTACATGTCTCCTGAAAATCGCGCATCTCTTAAATTAGAAGGCTTTTTAACTAGAGATTCTCGTCGTAAAGAAAGAAAAAAATATGGATTGAAGAAAGCTCGAAAAGCTCCTCAATTCTCTAAACGTTAAAAAATATCTAAAAATGCCGAAAACATCAATACATCCTGATTGGTACCCTAATTCCAAAGTTTATTGTGATGGTCAATTAGTTTTGAAAGTTGGTTCGACTAAATCACGATTAAACGTAGATATTTGGTCGGGTAACCATCCGTTTTACACAGGTTCTGAAAAAATTCTGGATACAGAAGGTCGAGTACAACGATTTATGCGTAAATACGGTATTGAAAACCAAAATTAAAAGTAATTTTTATGCCAACGATACAACAATTAGTTAGATTTGAAAGGGTAACAAACAAACAAAGCACAAAATCACCGGCACTTAAATCGTGTCCTCAAAGAAGAGGTGTCTGTACTCGTGTGTATACAACAACTCCAAAAAAACCAAATTCAGCTTTACGTAAAGTTGCACGTGTAAGATTAACTTCAGGTTTTGAAGTTACTGCTTATATTCCTGGTATTGGGCACAATATCCAAGAACACTCGGTTGTTTTAATTCGTGGTGGACGTGTTAAGGATTTACCAGGTTGTCGTTATCACATTGTTCGAGGAACGTTAGATGCAGCTGGTGTAAAAGATCGAAGAAAAAGTAGATCAAAATACGGAGGTAAAAAGCCTAAAGCAAGCTAATAGCAAATTTAATATTTAAAACTCAATAATGTCACGTAGAAGCAGAGCTCAAAGAAAATTGGCTGAACCTGATCCGATTTACAACAGTAGACTAGTTACTTTATTAGTAAGTAGAATATTGCAATCGGGTAAAAAATCACTTGCACAGAAAATTGTTTACAATGCATTGGAAATAATTTCTTCAAAAACAGAGGAAAACCCTGTGTTAGTTTTAGAAAAAGCCGTTAAAAACGTAACACCTCAAGTAGAAGTTAAAGCTAAACGAGTTGGAGGATCAACTTATCAAGTTCCAATTGAAATTCGTGCTTACAGAGGAACAAACATTTCTTTAAAATGGATGACTGAGTTTGCTCGAGCTCGCTCGGGTAAAAGCATGGCAATCAAACTTTCAAATGAAATCATTGATGCCGCAAAAGAAACTGGAAACAGTGTAAGAAAAAAAGAACAGACACACAAAATGGCTGATGCAAACAAAGCATTTGCTCATTTCGGGTATTAAGTACCTTATTATCGACGTTTAAAAATTTTAAATTAGATTAATTTTCGCCAAAAGTATTTAAACATAAAAACAAAATTCAACTAACCTTCTAAATTATTTTATGGCACGCGAAAAGTTTGAAAGATCAAAGCCACACGTAAACATTGGTACGATTGGGCACGTAGACCACGGAAAGACTACTTTAACTGCCGCAATTTCAGCAACATTAGCAATCCACAACCCAGGTGCAACTAAGAAATTAGATGAAATTGATTCAGCACCAGAAGAGAAAGCACGTGGTATTACTATTAATACAGCGCACGTAGAGTATGAAACGGCTGAACGTCATTATGCTCACGTGGATTGTCCTGGTCACGCCGATTATGTTAAAAACATGATTACTGGTGCAGCACAAATGGACGGTGGTATTTTAGTAGTTTCGGCGGCGGATGGACCTATGCCACAAACGCGAGAGCATATTCTACTTGCAAAGCAAGTAGGTGTACCGTACCTTGTAGTATTTTTAAACAAGGCAGATCAGGTTGACGATGAGGAGCTTCTAGAACTAGTTCAGTTAGAGGTGCAAGAACTTCTAGAAAGTTATGATTTCCCTGGAGATGAAATTCCTTTTGTTTCTGGTTCGGCACTATTAGCGTTACAAGCTGTAGAAACTGGAACAAAAGAACGTGGCGCGGATAAGTGGGTAGATCTTATTTACGATTTAATGGATGCTGTCGATACTTATATCCCAACACCAGTACGTGATACGGACAAAACTTTCTTAATGGCTATTGAAGACGTATTCTCTATTACAGGACGTGGTACAGTTGCTACTGGTCGAATTGAAAGAGGGGCGATTGGCGTTGGTGATGCTGTAGAATTAATTGGGTTAAAAGATACAAAGGCTACTACAGTTACAGGAATTGAAATGTTCCAAAAAACTCTGGACAAAGGAATGGCAGGAGATAACGTTGGTATTCTTATCCGTGGTATCCAAAAAACGGAAATTGAAAGAGGTATGGTATTAGCTTTACCTGGTAGTATTACTCCTCACAAAAAATTCGAAGCCGAAGTTTATATCCTAAACAAGGATGAAGGTGGTCGTCACACGCCATTCTTTACTGGATATCGTCCTCAATTCTATGTTAGAACGACAGATGTTACAGGTACTATTGTTCAGTTTACTGGTGATGATGGAAGTGTTGCTGAAATGGTAATGCCAGGTGACCGAATTAAAATGACTGCTGAACTAATTAACCCAATTGCAATTGAGCAAGGTATGCGTTTTGCGGTTCGTGAAGGTGGTCGAACAGTAGGTGCTGGTGTAGTATCGAAAATTATCGATTAAATTATTATATATAAAATGAGTTCATTAAAACTCCAAAAACTTCGTATAAGTGTTAAAGCATACGAATCTTCAATTTTAGATAACGCGTGCGTAAAAATTGTTGATGCTGTAAAAGCGAGTGGTATTCAGGCCGTTGGCCCTATTCCATTACCAACTAAACTTAGAAGATATTGTGTCTTAACATCTCCTCATGTTAATAAAAAGGCAAGAGATCATTTTGAAATCAGAACACATAAACGAATCATTGACGTTTATAAACCCACTGATACCACTTTTGAAAATCTTAAAAACCTTGATATTTCAGCAGGTGTTGATGTAGAAGTTAAAAACTTTTAATAAATAAACAAATAGAAACCCCTACAAAATAATTTGTAGGGGTTTCTATTTATTGATATTTATAGCAATTATATGTATATACATATTCACTGATATTCACTGTAAAATATCTATTCTTTACCACTTTATAATTCTAGTCTAAAACCACTCCTATAAAGGTGTAGTATACGCTTAGATTATTTTAAATAAGTGTCATCGAGACTGACGGGACTCGAACCCGCAACTTCCGCCGTGACAGGGCGGTGCTCTAACCAATTGAACTACAGTCCCTTTCTTTACTTCTTAATATAGATACAATTATAGAAACTTAGGAATAAAACGTCAAGTTTAGATATTTACAATTGCATCAAATAGTTATAGTTAAAGGAAAGAAATTTCATCAGATTTTTGCGATTGTTGGTAATTTGTTTCTCGAAGTTTTTTAAGAATTTTACCAAAATATTCTTGAAGATAACTTTCTAGACCAAGTCTACTATTACCTGGCCAAGCTACTTCATTGGACGGTTTAATAGATAAGCTAGACTCATTCGCTATTTCACCAAATTGTAAACGATCCGCAATATTCCAAGTAAACTCAAAGAAACGGAAAAACCTTCTTAATACACTAAACGCAATAACGGGAATATATGAAATTTTTGCTGTTTTACCCGATAAACGTTCGCAAAGTTGAATAATTTCTTTTGGTGTCCAAAATTTCTCACCTATCAGAGAAACTTTGCTCTTGTCATATGCAGAATTATTTAATGTTTGAACAACAGCTTTAGCAGCGTCTTGAGTATCAAGATAAGCTACAGGAGCTGAGTCACCTGGCAGCCAAATTGTTTCGTTTTCTAAAACAGGAAGAGCGTATTGACTTATAAGCCCTTGAAAAAATCCAGAACATTGAAAAATTGTATAGTTCAGGCCGGATTTTTCTAATTCATTTTCGATTCTAAGTTTTAAATCCAATAAAGGTATTGATGGATTTTTTGACGCATTTAATACCGAAAAATAAATAAACTTTTTTATACCGATTAGTTTCGAAGCTTCTAAAAGAGCAAGTTTACCGCGCCAGTCAATAGTTTCAGACGTATAGCTACTTGTAGAACGAATTGTTGCAGAGTCAATTACAACTTTAACTCCTTTTAAGGCTAGTGGTAGTGTTGAAGGTTTAGAAAGATCACCATAAACGAGTTCTGCTCCCCAATCCTTTAAAAAGGCACTTCGACGAAAGTCTCTTACTAGACATTTAACCTGGTAACCTTCATCTAGTGCTTGTTTTACAATTTGGCGGCCTAACGTTCCCGTACCACCAATAATTAGTATGCTCATTAACTTATCTATTTGTAAAAATATGCCTCTATTATAACAGATCACTGAATTTTTATTATTTGTTAGAGATTAGTTATTTCTTATTAAAGAATCTAATTTAACGAATGTAACAACATATAGTAGATAAAGGTAATAAATAGTAGATAAACGTAAAAAGTTCTTTTTATTGCAAGAATAATCGTACAAGCACGGTCCTTTTTAAGATTTAATTTGTAGAAACTATTGACAGAGATGTCGATCGTTTAGTATATTTCTTTTTAGATTAAAAGTTTAATTCAACGG
>MDSV01221984.1_pt1 | contig 16497 bp, 20 predicted proteins | sample 810851 | NCBI WGS metagenome assembly MDSV01 (sample SAMN05326640, study PRJNA326480) | marine metagenome | isolation source: seawater | place: Atlantic Ocean: North East | collected 2012 | reverse complement strand
TCTGCATAAGTTATTTATTATAATTTTATGAGGATAATAAATTGTTAACACAAAATCAAATAGGCGTATTGTACATGGTAGGAAGTGTAATTTGCTTTTCTATAATGGATATATGCGTAAAGTGGTTAGATTACTATCCAGTTGGACAGGTTCTTTTTCTAAGATTTTTTATTGGTTTTATTCCAATTTTTTTTATTATTCCTAAAGATAAACTTTTAAGTTTTTATAAAACTTCTAGGCCCGGATTACATGCATTTAGAGCAATAACTGGAGCTTTAGCAATTATAGCTTTATTTATAGGTTTAAGAGAATTACCATTAGCAGATGTTGTATCATTAACTTTTGGGGGACCAATTTTCGTTACCGTTGCATCGATATTTTTTTTATCTGAAAAAGTTGGCCTTAAAAGATGGTTTGCAGTTCTTTTAGGTTTTATTGGAATGCTACTAATCGTTCAGCCCGCATTTATAGACTTAAATTTTTATTACCTAACACCAATTGTCTTTTGTATATTTTTTGCCTGCGTCGCTATAAGTGTCAGGTCTTTGTCTTCCACAGAAGCAAATTATACAATTGCCTTTTATTTCACTTTGCTTTGTACTTTATTAGGCCTTGGGTCATTATTTTTTGTAGAATGGAAATTACCAACTGCATTAGACCTGATAATTTTTATTGTAATGGGATTATGTGGTAGTATTGCAAATTTATTATTAACACAAAGCTATAGGTTAGCTGAGGCATCTCTAGTTACACCAATTAAATATTTAAGTTTAGTATTTGCAATTATTTTTGGTTTTTTAATTTGGAGTGAGATTCCCAAAATTTTAACTTTGTTTGGAGCTATTTTAGTAATAGCAAGTTCTCTAATTATATTTACTAGAGAAAGACAATTAAAAAAACAAATTGTTACTCCTAGATCATGAGCAAAAAACCAAAGTATTGGAACAAAGCTAAAAAAATTTTATCAAAGAAAGATAAAATAATGAAAAAATTGATAAATAGATATAAGGATGGATCTTTAATTACTAGAGAAGATATTTTTTATTCTTTATGTAAGAGTATTATTGGTCAACAAATTAGTGTTGTAGCAGCTAATTCAGTTTTCAAAAAATTTGAATATGTTTGTAAAAATAAGATTGAAGCTAAAACGGTTATAAAACTATCATTACCTCGATTAAAAAGATGTGGATTAAGTAAATTAAAAGCACTAGGAATTAAAGAACTTGCAAAAAAAATATTAAATAAAGAATTTAAACCTTCATTAATTAAAACAATGAACAATGAAGAGGCCATTGAATATTTATCTCAATTAAGACAAATAGGAAGATGGTCAGCTGAAATGATTTTATTGTTTACTTATAACAGGTCTAATATTTGGCCTGTTCAAGATATTGGGCTTTTACGGGCAATTTCTAATAATTATAAAAAAAGATATTTTCCTCCAAAAATATTTGTGCAAAAACTTTATAAGAAATTTTCCCCTTATTGTTCAGTCGCAACATGGTATCTATGGAGATCGATTGATGAAGAACCTATTCAGTACTAACATCCCTCGATTATATGATGATGCCTTTTGACAGTATCTCCTAAAATTTTGTGTGCGTCCTGATATTCTTTTGAATAAAAAAAATCATTCGCCTTTTTGAATGATGAAAATTCGATGACTGTAGTTCTCTCCCAGTCTTCGCCTTCTGTTGTAATTTTTTTGCCCCCTCTAATTAAAAATTTTCCTTCAAATTTTTCAACTACTGCTTTAGCTTTAATGGCATAATCTTTTAAAATATTAAGATCGTTAATATTTTTATATACACATACTATGTATCCTTTCATTTACATCTCCTCTAAAATCATTTAGTTTTTTCTATGGCTAATAAACTTATCATTGATTGGAAAGAATATAATCTAATTGTAGAAAAATTAGCACTACAAGTTCACAAAAGTGGATATAAACCTGATTTGTTGATAGGCATCGCTCGTGGAGGCTTACCTATTATTGATGTGTTAAGCAGAGTATTTAAACTAAAATGTGCATATTTAGCTGTTGAGTCATATTCTGGAGAAGGCACTGAGGATCAACAAGGTGATTTAGTTTTCTCTAGGGAAATGAGTTCAACAGTCCAAGTCATGAAAGGAAAAATTCTTTTATGTGATGACTTATCTGATACCGGAGTTACGCTTAATAAGAGTATTGATTGGTTAAAAAAATATCCTCCCCTCAAAGGAAATATTAAAGAAATAAAAACTGCGGTTCTTTGGAAAAAAAAAGACTCAACCTTTGAACCTGATTTTTGTGCACAAAGATTGAATAGTAACCCTTGGATTGTTCAACCATTTGAACATTACGAAGAAGTAAGAGTTGAAGATTTAGTTAAAAAACATCAAAAAAATTAGGGGCCAGATTATCTGACCCCTGATTATTAAGCTACGTAAAAACTAATTACGCTGAAAATTGCAATCACCCAAATAGCCGGAGAAGTTTTTCCGAACTTACCAGTGAATATTTGAATTAATGCATATGCAATAAAAGCTAGAGCTATTCCATTGCTTATACTGTAGGTTAAAGGCATAGTAATCATTGCTATTACAGCAGGTCCCGACTCTGCTATATCGTCCCATTCAATGTCTGTAATATTTCTAACAAATAGTATTGCAACATATAACAACGCCGCTCCATCAATTTCTTTTGGTAAACTTGTAGCTAATGGAGAAAAAAATAAACAAGCTAAAAACAAAACACCAATAACTAACGAAGTCATTCCTGTTCTACCACCAGCTTTTACTCCAGCTCCAGATTCTACATAACTAGTGACAGTTGTGGTTCCCATCATTGCACCCGCAACAGTTCCAACACTATCAGAAAGCATTGCTTTATTTATATCTTGAACTTTACCTTTTTTATCAACTTTTCCCGCTACATTGGCGACTGAAGTTAAAGTTCCAGCAGTATCAAAAAAGTCAATAAATAATAAAGTAAAAACTATCGAAGCCATTCCTGCGGATAAAGCAGCTTTAAGATCAAAATCAAATAAATAAGTCATAGGTGGAGGTGTATCCACTAAACCATTAAATTTTGCCAAACCACTTACCCACGCAATTGTACTAAAGACTAAAATACCAATAATTATATTACCTTTTATTTTCATTTTTTCTAAAACAACAATAAAAACAAAAGTTAAACAACCTAGTAGTACTAAAGGATTCTTAATATCACCTAACGTTACGAGAGTAACCGGATGGTCACCTACTACTCCCATTATTTCTAATCCGATAATTGCTAAAAATAATCCTATACCAGCGCCTATTCCAAGCTTTAAACTTCTAGGTATTGAATTAATTAACCAAGCTCTTATAGGTGTTAAAGATATTGCTAAGAAAATAACTCCAGCTACTAAAACTGCCCCTAAAGCGGCTTGAGGTGAATAACCCATTCCTGCTACTACTCCAAATGCAACAAAGGCATTAATACCCATACCTGGCGCAAGACCAATTGGCCAAGTTTTACCGTAAAAAGCCATAATGAAACAAGCTAATGCTGTTGCTACAATTGTTGCAGTAAAAACTGCTCCAAAATCAAAAAAACCTTTTTCTGGTCCAGCAAATTCGCCAGAGAGAATAAAAGGATTCAAAAACATTATGTAAGCCATTGTAAGAAATGTTGTTACTCCTGCAATGACTTCAGTTTTAAAATTAGTTTTGTGTTTTCTATATTCAAAATATTTATCTAACATTGAAAAACCTCCATTTAATGTTGAATACTCCGATTCGTAGAAAAAATCCCTTTAAATGTGGGATATTGTAACATTTTACAACCTGTAGGTAATATTTCTGTTTATAAGTTGAAAGCAAAATTATATTATGTTCTCGTGTTTAAAATTAATTTATACGTAATATTCGTATATTCCTTGTTTTTATCTTTAAATGGTTGTCAATCAGTTGCAAACAAAATCAACGAAAAATCTGCAATAGAAGAAAGAGAATTGAGTAAATGGCTAGATAAAACTGAGACAGAGCTGAAAATAAAATTTGGACAACCAGACAAAGTGGAGTTTTTAAAGTCACGAAATAGAAATTACATTTATTTATCCAAAAAAATGAAAATTGAGTGTCAGAGAACTTTTGAAATAAATTCAAGTAATATTGTAGTAGGATTTAAAAGTAAAAACTGTTTTTAGTTTTTTTAATTAGAAATATTCGCTGTTTTTAGAATAAAACTATACTCTTCGGCTAATTCTTTAATAGAATTATCTCGCCCACTCATTCCTCCATGACCCGCGGCTTCCATTTTGCATTTTAATAATTGAAGATTATCATCTATTTTTAAATCTCTTAACTTAGCAATATATTTAACCGGTTCTGAATAAAGAACTCGATTATCAAAAAGTGAAGTGGTAACTAACATTGGTGGGTAGAATTTTTTCCCTAGATTATCATAAGGAGAATAAGATAGTATATATTCAAAGTACTCCTTATCTTTTACTGGGTTTCCCCAGAGCTCCCATTCAGAAGGTGTTAGCGGTAGTTTTGCGTTTAGCATTGTAGTCATTGTATCTACAAAGGGTACAAGAAGCAGCATTGAGAAAAATAATTCTGGAGCCATGTTAGCAACAGCTCCTCCCGTTAATCCCCCAGCAGAACCACCATAAAAACAAATTCCACCTTTGTAAGTATATCTTTGATCAATTAAATGATTTGCACATGCAATATAATCCAAAAAAGTATTCTTTTTTAATTTCTTTTTTCCTTCTTCGTGCCAAGCGTCACCTAAATCACCACCTCCTCTTACATGAGCAATAGCAAAAGTTATACCGCGATCAATTAAACAAAACTTTGAGGCACTAAAAGAAGGTGAAATACTATGCTTATAAGCTCCATATGCATATAACAAAATTTTTGATTTACCATCTTGTTTTTTATCTTTTAGCCTTATTAGGCTAATTGGAATTAATCTTCCATCGTGAGATTTTGCTTTAATTCTTTCGATAACATATTTATTAGGATTATGACCTGATGGTACCACAACTTCTTTAACTAGTTTTTTTTCTTTTGTTAGAATATCATACTCAAAAACTTTTCCGGGTGTAGCCATGCTTTCCCAGCTTATTCTAATTTTAGATGTGTTAGTATCTTTTTGTATTAAAGAAACTCCTGGTACGCCAATAGGTTCGTTTGAAATTTTAATTTCATGTTCTTTGTTATCATGAATATTTCTTACATAAATTTTTTGAATAGCATCGGCTTTTTCTCCTCTTAAAATAAAATTATCTAGAAATAATAAATCTCCAATAACAGTCTCTCTCTTTTGCGGAATAAATTCTACAAGCTGATTAATATTGTCATTTTTACATTTTAGAATTTTGTAGTCTCTAGCATTTTCATTTGTATGTACGTAAAAATGACCCTTCCAAGAGTCTATAGAATATCTAATATCTTTTTGTCTTTTGAGGAATAGTTTTGGCTTTATATCTATTGCATCTGTTGAAAAAAAATATTCTTCCGTGGTAATATGATCAGATGTCGAAATGATAAAATATTTTTCATCAGAAGTTAAACCTATTCCACAAGTAAACGTTTCATCTTTTTCTTCAAAGACTAACTCATCTTCTTTTGTAGAAGAACCAATTGTATGTTTATATATCTTTCTAGGCCTATGAAATTCATCCAATTTTGAATAAAAAAAACTCTTACTGTCTAAAGACCAAACAATACTCCCACTTGTGTTGTTAATTAAATCCTTATAATTTTTGTTTGTTTCAAGATTCCTAAGATAAATTGTATAATATTCAGATCCTTTTAGATCTAAAGAATAAGCCATAAATTTATCACAATGAGAAACACTTACACTTCCTACCCCAAAATATTCAGACCCTGATTTTTTTTTTTCTAAATCACCATCAAAAAAAATTTCCTCTGGTTTTGAACCATCTATTAACTGTCTTATTCTTTTTCCATAATTTCCTTTTGTTTCAGTTTTTCCCCAGTAAAAATATTTCTTATCTCTAAATTTTAAAGAGGTATCATCTAGTTTGATTTTAGACTTAATTTCTCCAAATAATTTCTTTTGTAGATTTTTTACAACTTTAAAATAATTATCGGTTAGGGAATTATTTTCCTCAATAAATTTTTTAACATCAGGCAACAGTTTTTTGGGATCTTTGAGTACCTCTAATATATTTGGTTGATCAACCCAAGCATATTCATCTACATACGGAATATTGTGATACTTTTTCTCACTCACTTTTTTTTTTAGTTTTGGTATAATCATGATAAAAAATTATATGAATCTATTTTTAATAGGAATAGTCATTTTTGTCATTGTTTATTTGTTTCTTAATTGGTTTGCTCGTACCAGTTCAAAAAAAATTGCTTATACAATAAAAAAAATGGCAGTATATATCTCTTTAATATTGGCTACATTATTTACTATCGGTGGTAAATTCATTTTCTCACTTCCATTTCTATTTATAATCTTAAGTGGACTAAAAATTAAGGGATTAACAGCTTTACAAATGTTTCAATTATGGCGCCTAATACAATTTCTTAAAAATTCTGGAAAGTCCTCTGGAAACCCTTTTAATAAAACACAAGGTTCGTCGAGTGTATCAATTGATGAAGCATATAAATTATTAGGTCTAAGAAAAGGTTGCACTAAGGAAGAAGTTTTAAGTGCTGCAAAAAAACTACAACAAAAAATACATCCAGATATGAACAGGGAAGTGAAAACTGAAAGATTGAGCCAATTAGTTAATGAAGCAACAGAAAAAATAATTAAAAGTGATTTCAGCTAAATTAAATATTCAATGGACTTATTAAGAACTTCATCAAATGATATTTTATCTTTGCCAAGAGTGTTGTGAGTTGTGGTATTTTTTTGTCCCGCAGGTTCTATTGTAAACATTCTAGAAGAATACCTTCCATACGCCATAACCGGTGAGTCCATAAATAGTGTTAGAGTTTTTATTTTTAAAGCTACAGCTAAATGACTCCATGATGTGTCATTAGAGATCATCAAGTCCATTTTGCTAATAATAGGTAATGTTTCTTTAATTCTCAATTTTTCAAATGAGATAAAGTTTTCTTGCGGAAAAGAATTTTTAAACTTATTTATAAGATTAATATCATTTGTTCCCCCAGCTAAATAAAATTTACATTTTATTTTATCATTAATTTTTTTGGCTAACTTGATAAAATTTTCAATATCCCATCTTTTAGTTGGTCCAGAGGCACTTAAGCCTAAGCAAATATGTTTAAAATTTTCATCCACATTAAAACTTTCATTCTTGATTATTAGATTTGGTTCAGATGAAACAATATTATCGACAATCTCTTCAGTAAAAACTTTAGCACTTATGACAATATTATCTTTGCTTCTGAATAATGGATATTGGTAAATTGACTTTATATTAGATAATCTTGCAATTAAATTATATCTTAATGATGAATTAAAAATAAAGGCTTTATCAAATTTTTTCTTTTTTAAAATTTCTACTAATTTAAATATGCCTTTGACACCATCCAAATTTTTTTCAAGTTCAATAATTTCATTAACATGATAATCATCATCATAAATATCACGTGCTTTTGAATTATTTTTAGCAAGAAGTGAAACCGGTGAATCAAATTTTTTTGATATAGCTTGGATGTATGGAAGGAATAATATTTGATCCCCCACACCTTTTCTTGTATTTATACACAAAATTTTCATACTTGATTTTAACTATATAACTTAGATAGAATAAATTGGGTAAGATTATGATTACTAGAGGCGTATATTCAGCAACTTGCAGTATTTTAAATGAAGATTATTCATTAAATGTAGATGCTACAATAAATCATGCAGCTCACTCTATTGATAATGGATTACATGGAGCAATTTTTTTTGGCTCAACAGGCCAGAGTCAATTGATTGATCTAAACTCTAAAAAAAGTTTAATTTCAAAAATTGCTGAACATAAATTTAGAAAAAAGTTTTTTTTAGGAACCGGATGTAATTCAATTAATGAAACTATTGAACTTATCAAATATGCGATGGAATATGAATTTAATGATTTTCTTATTATGCCGCCGGCTTATTATAAAGGTAATACGGAAAAGGGAGTATATGATTTTTATAAATACATTATTAAAAAAGCTCCCAAAATTAAAATAATTTTATATAATTTTGAGAAACTTTCTTCATTTTTATTCACTATAAAATTTGTTGAAAAACTAGTACATGATTTTCCAAAAAATATAATTGGTGTAAAAGATTCAAGCTATAATCTCTATGAGAATCTAGATATAAAAAATTTTTTAGTTTTTCCTGGCTCAGAAGCAAAATTATTTAAAAGCTTGAGTATTGGATGTTCTGGAACAATTTCAGCAATAACTCAAGTGACTCACTCATTAGCGCGGAAAGTATTTGATGATTTTGAAAAAGATAAAAAACAAACTCAAAATGAAAAATTAATTTCTGTAAGAGAAACCTTTGATCACTATAATTTGATTTCAGCTTTACACACTTTTTTTGCATCAAAAGATGATAATTTTTCGAATTTATTACCACCGCTCATTTTATTAAGCCCTGAAGAGAAAAAAGATTTGTTTAAAAAACTGGAAAGTTTAAAATTTGCGTTAAATGAAAACATGGCAGCATAAATATGATTTTAGCAAGAATATTCTCTAATATTTATAAAAAAGAAGGGGGGATTATTTTAGTAGACTCTAAGGGCCAGAAATATTTATGTGGAAATCCAAAAAAAGATAGCCCTATCACTGTAACTTTATTAAAAGAGAATCTAAACTGGAAGCTAATACTTGATCCAGAAATAGAATTTCCAGAAGCGTATATGAGAAACGAGATTGTTATTGAAAATGCTTCTCTTAAAGATTTTTTAATGAGCATCATCAAGAATTTAGGTAGAAGGGAAGTAAATACCGCGAGTTTAGTATCAAAAAAGATTTATCAAATATGGAGATATATATCTAATTTTAATTTGCCTAGCAAATCTAGAAAAAATGTAGAACATCACTATGACATTGGAGGCTCGAAAGGTGAAAAACTTTATGATATATTTTTAGATAAAACACACAGGCTATATTCATGTGCTTATTGGAAAGATGATACAAAAACTTTAGAAGAAGCACAACAAAACAAAATAAATCATATAATTAAAAAATTAGATATAAAAAAAAATCAAAAAATCTTAGAAATTGGATGTGGTTGGGGTGGAATGGCCTTTGAAATAGCTCGACAAAAAAATTGTGAGGTTAAAGGAATTTCTTTAAGTAAAAATCAAATTAATTATTGCAATAATAAAGCAAAAGAGCTTGGATTAGACAATCAAGTTAGTTTTGAATTAGCAGACTATAGGGAAATAAAAGGCCAATATGATAGAATATTTTCAGTTGGTATGTTCGAGCATGTTGGCAAAAAATTTTACAAAGCATTTTTTGAATCAGTGAATAAATTATTAAAAGATGATGGTGTTTTTTTATTACACACTATTGGAGTTGTAGATAAACCATCTCCCCCTAACAAATTTATAAATAGATACATTTTTCCGGGCGGGGTTTGTCCTTCGTTTAGCCAGATAATAAATCCAATAGAAAAAACAGGATTAATTGTGGCAGACACAGAAACGCTAATAAGGCATTATGATAAAACTCTTGAAAGTTGGTTAGAAAGATTTTTAGCTAAGAAAAAAGAGGTAAAAGATCTCTTTGATGAAAGATTTGTAAAAATGTGGGAGTTTTATTTGGCAAGTTGTGCAGCTGCTTTTAGATATAGGGACTTGGCTGTATTTCAATTACAAATTGTGAAAAACTTTAAATCTGCCCACAGAACAAGAGACTATATATATTCATAAAACCTGCTATTTAATAAATTGCAGGGATGAAAAAAAGAAAAAAAAAAAGAAAAAAAACAAACAAAAGAAAATATTCAAAAAAAAGAACTAAAAAGTTCATTTTTAAAAAGAAAAATATTAAAAAAACACATAAGAAAAAAAGAAAAAAAATTAAAAAACCAAAAAAATTTTCAAAAAAAATAAAGAAAACAAAAAAGAAAAGCTTTAGTAAATCTACTAAAAAAAAATCGCTAAAAAAGAATATAAAGACACGAGCTATAGTTTCAGGTTTTTTAAGACTAAACGATAAAATTAAATCTTTATTAAGGTTCAAGTTTAATTTGGATAAATCTCTGCAGAATTTCTTCATCGGTATCTCAAATAAAGTTTCAAACATAAAACAAGTTGTAATTGAAGAACGCGAGAAGCAAAAATTAATAAAGAATAAAGAAATGGAAAGAGAAAAAATAGAATTACAGAAAAAATTAAAACTAGAAAGAGATATGGCTCTGAAAACAAAAGCCGAAGAACTCAAAGATGAAATAAGATTAGAAAAAGAGAGAAAAAAACATTTGAAACAATTTATACGACAGGAACAGGCTGAGGTACGAAAAGAGCAAGCAGAAAGACAAAGGAAGTTTTTAGAACAAATTAAACTTGAGAAAAGAATTGAAAAATTCCGTCAAAGAGAAGCAAACGAAATCAGATCATTAGAAAAATTCGTGCTCGGCCAACAACGAGAAAATTATAAAGAGGTTGAAGAGAGAATAATTACAATTAAAAAACGATATCAAGATTTAAGAGATCAAAAAATTAGAGAAAGAATAGAACAATTAGGAATAAATATTAAAGAGGGAGACGATAGGGCGATTCTTTTAGAAAAAGAAAAAAACTATTATTTAGAAAGACAAAAAATTGAATATGCTCTCGAATCTTTTTTCCGTAGTGCTCATAGTCTTTGCTTTCAATTGAATAAAAAATATGTTCCAAAATATTTAAGTATTTTTCGATGTTTAGATTTTAGAATGGAACGGGGAGAAGTTCTTATTAAATTTGAAGATTCACCAGACGAAGATTGGTTAATATTGATTTATCTAAATTCTGACTCAGCAGATGGTAATATAATTATAGAAGATAAATCTGATCCAGAAAAAAATTTTTCAAAAGAATTTAAGTCTTCAGAAATTTTTAAGGCCAGTGATATGATGGTTGAGTCATTAACACAACTACTTGATCGTGAAAGAAATAAAAGAAAAGCTAGTTAATTAAATCCTCAAGTTTTTTTGTTTCACCTATTTTAAATATAATTGCATCTTCTTTTTTGTATCCAAATCTTTCTGCATTTTTTTTAAATCTAACTGGAGGTTCCCAAATTGGTTCTAAACTTAAAATAGCTGTACCCCAATGCATCCCGATTATTTTTTTTACTTTTAAGTCACGCATTAAAGATAATAATTCTTCTGGATTTGTGTGAAAAACTGACTTATCTTTTTGAGGAATTATCGGATAAAAATTGTAAGCGCCAATATTTCCAAAAGCTAAATCAATTGGACCAAATTCTTTTCCTAACTGTTTATAAAAAGGAGCAGGACCAGTATCACAAGCAAAAAATATTTTTTTATCTTTGTATTCAATTAGAAAACTACCCCAGAGACTTCTGTTTGTATTTTCATCTCCCCAAATCCATCGTTTGCTCCAATGTTGAGCTGGTAATAACGTTATACTTATGTCCTTATTAACCTTAATTTTGTCGTACCAATCCATTTCATTAACATTTTCTTTTTTAAATCCATTCTTGGTGAAATATTTACCAAGCTTTAATGGAACGAGGACTTTAGCATTTTTATATGGAAAGTTTTTTATAGTTCTAACTGAAAAATGATCATAATGATTATGGCTACCTAAAAAAACATCTATCTTGGGCAGATCTTTAAGCGTTAAAGGAGAATTAATATATTTTTTCGGACCAAACCACAAAGGACCATAATTTTTTTCAAAAACTGGATCAGTAACAATTGTTGTATCTCCAAGTTTAATCAAAAAGCTCGCATGATCAATCCATAAAACATATGAATCTGATTTATATTTTTCAAGATTTTTTAAAACTATTTCTCTTTCAGTTACGTGCTCAGGGGGAAAATCTATTTTAATTTTCTTTTTTTCCTCTCTAAAAACTTTCCAATTCCATTTAAAATTAGAATCTCTTTTAGGGCTACCCTCTAAGTTTCTGAAGGCAAAAAGTTCTCCGTCCTTGTAAATATGATGATATGGTTTTTTTTCCATAGCTAATGAGTTTAAATTAAAAGTTAGACAAATTATAAGAGTTATAATAAGGGGTAAAGGCTTATACATAAACCCCTTATTATCATAAATATTTAAAATTAAATATTTATTTAGCTTTTAGAACAATTTGATTTATTTATTCTTTTATCGAACGATTTTATGGCATCTTTACTTATTAACCAAACATAAGAACTCTCTTTAAGGCCATTTTCATCAGCAGATGTACATCGTTTGCCAAATTTTACTTTTGCAACATTACCCCCTGCACAGTTCGTTAAAAGAAACGTTACTAATAAAATAGATAGTATTTTCATATTTACAATATGAGTGAAAAATCTGTGCTTTGATTGGCATAAATTAGTCAAAAAAAAGAAAACAAAACTCTATTGTTTTTATTTGAATAATTGTTAAATTGTTTTGTGAAACTCAATAAAATAAATAATAAAGTTGCGATCATAATGGGGTCACAATCTGATTATCCTATAATGAAAGATTCTGAAAAAATCTTAAAAATTTTGAAAATAAATTATGAGGTTTTCACTGTTTCAGCTCATCGAACTCCTAAAAGAATGTTTGAATTTGCAGAAAATGCTGCAAATAAGGGTTTTGCAGTTATTATCGCAGGAGCAGGAGGAGCAGCACATTTGCCAGGAATGGTTTCGTCATTAGCAACAGTGCCAGTAATTGGTGTTCCAATTGAAAGTAAAAAATTAAAAGGACTTGATAGTTTGTTGTCTATAGTTCAAATGCCGAAGGGTTGCCCAACAGCTACGATGGCAATAAACGGATCTTTTAATGCAGGCTTATATGCAGCTGCAATTATTGGGGTATCAGATTTTAAAACAAGATCTAATTTAGAGAAGTGGAAACGATTACAAACAAAATCAGTTAAAAAAAAACCTAAATAAAATTAATGTCTAATGTTACTTTGGGAATCATTGGTTCTGGTCAATTGGGATCTTTGTTGTGTCAGGCAGCAAAAAACCTAAATATTAAAACAGTTGTTATTTCAGATGATAAAGATGGCCCAGCTCAAAAATATGCGGATAATTTTATATATTCAAAATATGATAATGAGGAAAAAATTAAAAAATTTGTAGATTCTGTAGATATTGTAACATTTGAATTTGAAAATATTCCAATTGAAATATTATCTAAGATTGATAAAGAAAAAACAGTATTACCAAAACCAGAAACTAATAAGATTATCCAAAATAGAAAATTAGAAAAAGAATTTGTTAATAAACTTGATATCAAAACAACTGAATGGGCTTATATCAAATCAACAAATGATATAAAAAAAAATATGAAACTATTACCAGGTATTTTAAAAACTAATACTTTAGGTTACGACGGACATGGGCAATTTATCTTAAATTCACTTTCTGATGTAAAAAAAGATTGGCGTTTCACCGTAGATTATATTTTGGAGAAAAGAGTGAATTTAAAAAAAGAAATATCAGTTATTATCACCCGATATAAAAATGGTGAAAATTATATTTATGAACCCATTGAAAATATACATAAAGATCAAATATTAAAATTTTCTAAAATTCCTGCAAATATAGATCAAAATATTTATAAAAAAGCTCAAGATGTTGCAAAACTAATTGCGAACAAATTAGACTATGTTGGAACGATGTGTGTAGAATATTTTATAGATCACAGCCAAAATCTTTTGGTAAATGAAATTGCCCCGAGAGTTCATAATTCGGGCCACCTTACAATCAACGCATTCAATGTTAGTCAATTTCAAAATCATATAAGAGCTGTCACTGGATTAAAAAAAGAAGAAGTAAAAAAAATATCCAATGCAGAAATGGTAAATATACTAGGTGATGAGATACAAGAATACAGAAATAAATCTTTTAAAGTAGAGGAATTTTTTTTTGACTATGAAAAAAAAGTTATTAAAGAGAAAAGAAAAATGGGTCATTTAACTATTTTAAAAAGATAAATTATTTAATAGTTATACGATGCATAATACGTGTACAATTCTTAATTTCAGTAGCTTTATGCATTACACTTAGATTATCCCAAACCACTACATCTCCCTTATCCCATTTATAAGAAAATATAAATTCATCTTTATTTACATGATCTAATAAATATTTCTTTATCTCTTCATCCTCTTTTTCATTTATTTTTATTTTCATAAGGTGACCAGGAGAAATATATAAAGATTTCTTTCCATTTACTTCGTGAACAATTGAGTGTTGAGCCTCCATTACTTTTGCAGATTTTACACCTGAGCGTGCTTCTAATTCTCTACGAGTTTTTGAAATAGGGCCTGCGGATGAAAAAACACCTTTTGCGTTTTTTATTTTTTCTTTTACGTGTTCGGGCAATTTGTTATAGGATTCAAATCCCGAAGAAAAGATAGTATTACCCTGATTTGAAGGAACATCGATACCCATCAACATTGTGTATCTAGGCCTATCTTTATCCAAATAAGAAGTATCTTGATGTAAAAAAGAACCACCAAAAGCAATACTTCTGTCTGTTGGTTTTCTCTCTAACACGTTTATAAATGGATAATTTTTTAAACCTTTTAGTCTTGGATATTCAACTAGTTGACCTAAAGATTTAGCAAAATTTTGATATTCATTAGAATTTAAATTTTGTTTTTTTATAAAGATAACCCCATACTTATTCAAAATATCTTTAATCTGATTTGCTAAATCTATTTCTAGATTAATTAAATTTAAATTATTGACGTAAGCTCCAACATTGTTTTTTCCAGGTGATATAGAAATATTATTCATTTACTTTTATTTTAAAGGATTAATTATTGATGGATCATTTTTAGCAGGATTATTAACATCTGTCGATATTTCATAAAATTTCATCTTTGGTGGATTTACATTATTTAAAAATTCAACAGCGTTATTATTTAAGTTAAAGTAGTTATTAATTTGAGATTTTTGAATGATAACAGGTTGTCTGTGGTGTATTTCTAAATTATTTTGCTCAGCTTCACGAGTAATAATACAAAATTGACCGTTATCGTGAATACCTGCCAAAAAAATATCTTGATCATCAATCTTGGTGAAATAATAAGGAATTTTTTTATTATCAGTTTTCTTCCATTCATAGTAGCCTGAACAAGGTACAACTGCTCTTGAATTAATAATTAATTTTTTAAAACTTACCTTAGTATCTATTCCCTCCAATCGGGCATTATGTAAACTTCTGAAATCTTCTTTTGCCCATGAAGGTTTTATTCCCCAAGTTGTCATTTCCAAATATTTCCCATTCGTAGCTGATTTAATTACAGGATATTTTCCACCCGGCGAACAATTAAAATTATCTTGCTCTAAGTCCACATTTATATTTTTTTTGACTAAACTATTAGCCATTAATAAAGTTGTTTTTTTGACCGCGTATCTTCCGCACATTACTTATTTCTTTTCTCTTTTTTTATTTTTCTTTTTTCTTTCAATGATAGTTTAGCTTTTTTCATAAAACTTCTATCTTTTTGACTTTTACCTGAATATCGTTTGGACATAATTACAACTGTCTGGCTAATTTTCTTACTTTATCCATGTGTTTTTCAAATTTTTGTTTAGACATACCAGGCAACACTTCATAGTGTCTTGAATAAAAAGTTTTCATTCCGCCCAGTTTTAAAACTCCAGCTTTTATTCTTCTAAAAGGAATATTCTGAAACCATGTTTGAATTGAAAACCAATTTCCTCCATAAGTCATCGACATAATTGCAATTTTATCTTTCATTGCACCAGCTACTGGATATCCCCAGTTGCCAACTAATCTTTTAAAGGAAAAAAACCATTTAGGAGCAAGCGTTAAATCAATCCAGTTTTCTAAAATAGCAGTTGCCCTAAGATTATAACAAGGAGAAATCATAAACAGAATATCACTTTTTTCTAATCTTCTTCTGTATTCTAAAATTTGTTCGCTTGGCGCGGACCCATCGTAGAAAGATATTGGTTTTTCATCATGTAAATTGATTAAATCAATTTCGTGTCCTATTTTTTTTGCTTCTTCACAAAAAGTATTTCTAATTTCTGCGTTGAAAGAATCTTTAGTATTATGATGTCCGTAAACAACAAAGATTTTTTTTCCCATACTATCTATTAATTATTTTTTTCTTCATTCCATAGAAACATACCTGTTCCAATTCCAATTGCTATCGCAGATACAATCCAAGCATATTCTTTACCACTATAAAGCACTAAACCACCAAAAATAATTATGATTAATCCTAATGTTTTATTACTCATTTGAAAACCCTATTGACATTGTACACGCATACATAATAAAGTTAAAACTATCCATATGTCATGGAAAAAAAGACACAGCATTCGACATGCTGGACTCTATAAGGGTTGCAAAGTCGGTAGAACAAAGGAGATGTGATGGATAGATT
>MDSV01078568.1_pt1 | contig 16498 bp, 4 predicted proteins | sample 810851 | NCBI WGS metagenome assembly MDSV01 (sample SAMN05326640, study PRJNA326480) | marine metagenome | isolation source: seawater | place: Atlantic Ocean: North East | collected 2012 | reverse complement strand
TTCGGAGAGCCGGCGACGGACCCGCGGGAGAAGGTCGCAGTCTCGGGACTCGCGGGACCGTCGTCGCTTTCGACGGGACAGGCCGCGGATGGATGGATGGCGGACGAAGTTGTCTCGCGCGAGGCGGAACGCGCGCGCTTGGGAGGTTGCGGGACGTTCGTCCGGCGAAGGGGCGTCGGTGACGCACGAGCGACGTGGAGAGGCTCGGGAGGTGACTCGCGGCGGGTTCGCGATGCGCCCGGTCGTGTGCCGGCGACGGCGGTCGCCGCAGTAAGAATATTACCCTCGTCAGCACGAAAGAGGATCCCGACCGACTGCTGGCGTGTCACGACGCGTCGGATTGGCATCTCAGAAAATGGTGCCGACACGTGCGAAAAGCGGTTGCGTGGAATTCTCCATTCATTGGTCGCGGGCGCGATGACGGCGTCGGCGCGCAGGTTCCTCGAGCGCCGCGCAGAGGCATCGAGCGGAGCCGCGGCGTTTCCGGCGGGAAACGCCTCGTCGCCCCGCGCGTCCGTCCCGGGGGACGCGGGCCGGTTCTCCCCGGGGTCGGCGGGTGGTCGTTTCGGTGCCGGATCCCCCGGGGACGATTCGGCGTCGCCGGGTCGGACGACGCGCCTGGACTATTACCCGGACGATATCGTCCCCACGCCCCGACAGGGCGACGACGCGTCCAGCGACGAGGGCGTACACCCGAACGACGACCCCTCCTCCCCGACGTGGCACGCCGCGCCGCACCGCTCGCCGCTGGCGTTTTCGTCCCGAGGCCGACCCGAAACGTCGTCGTCGTCGTCATTCGCCGAGCGCGAAAAAAAACCCTTCGAGACGTTTCCGAACGCGGGCGGGACGCGCCCCGCGCTGGACAGCGCGACGGCCCGCCGTCCCGCCATCCCCCGCGCCGGCGGGATGGTCGTCGCGCCCGGCCCGCACGCGGACGTGCTGCCGCGCCGGAGGCCGCGCGCGCTCCGCTTCGAGGGCGACGTCGACCCCGCGTCGGCGCGTCGAAGGCTGAGAAGACAAAAAAACCCGGAACAAACGAAACCCGGCTTCGCCGCCGGGCCTCGCGGGTTCGCGCGGGACCACTCGCCCAGTACCGCTCGCGTCTCTTCCTGGGCGTCCCCCGAACGCGCGAAGAGGGCGCTCGCGCGACCCGCGGGACCCAAGTGGGGCGCGCCCGACCGCGAAACGTTCAGCCAGGCGATGCGCGACGCGGAGACTGTCGAGACGCGCGTCGGCGCCGTCGCCGGCGCGCGCGCCAGAGCGAGAGTCCTGGCGGCGCTCGCCGGCGACGTCGCCCTCGACGTCTTCGACGCGGTGACGCCACGCGTCGACGACGTCGCCGAGAGTGGTCACCGGAACCCGAAACGCGCAGCGAAAGTCACGAACGCGCGTTTCGAACCGGGTGAAGAAAGAAAACGCGCCGCCGGCGCGTCGCGTCGCGTCGCGTTTTTCCGGCACGCCTGCGCGCCCGCGGTTTCGGCGGCGCGCGAACGCGGCTGGCTCGCGGGCCACGCGAGCCCGGCGATCGCGAGGCGAGAAGCGCTTCCCCGTCGTTTTTTGCGAGACCGCGATCGAGGAGATCGAGACCGTGACCGGTTCTCCTCCTCCGATCGACGGAACCGCGACCAGTGCGTCGACGCACCGGCGACGGAGTCGGCGGCGTGGTTCGCGGCGCGCGCGGCGGCGGCGGCGTTCGGGTCGGAGCGGCGCGCGCGCGCGGCGATTGCGGCACGCGACGCGCTGGCGCGCGCGAACGGCGGGCTCGGCCGCGTGGCGCTCGACGCCGAGTCCCTGTACGCGGAGATACACTCGTGCGTGTCGACGAAAACCCCGCGGCGAGCGATTCTCGCCGGGGACGCCGACCCGGGCCATGGGAGGTTTGCGGTCGCGCGCGCGACTCGTCATGAGACGTGATGATGATGAATGAAAAAACGAGAAAAACGAGAAGTAACAACGACGACAGTCGCCGAAACACTCGCCACTTCGCCACGGCTCGGAGCGCGCGCGCGTGGGCCGACTCGTGTCGACGCCGACGCGTCTCATGGCGCCCGACCCGCGGTTTCGCGTCCAGCGCGTCGCGACCCTGGCGCTGGTCACGGCCGCCTGTGCGCTCGCGTCGTACCACGACAGGGCCCTCCCCGCCCCCCTCGGCCTGGATGCGCCCGCGTCAGCCTTCTCCGAGGCGCGCGCGGCCGCGTTCGCGTCGTCCCTGGATGCCCCCCGCCTCGCGGGCTCGGACGCCGAGCACGCCGCGTTCGCGAAGCTCGAACGGGCGCTCCGCGAGGTGGCCGCGGAGACGCGCGCCGCGTCCGCCGGGCGGGTGGTGGTGGATGTGCTGCGGACGAAACATTCCGGGACGTTTCCTCTTCTCGGGCCCGGCGCGCGCGAGACGCGCGAGCAGACGATGGCGTACGACCGGCTGGACGCGCTCGCCGCGAGGGTGCGGGTCCGGGGCTCGATCCCGAACGACACGCGCGGCGATTCGTCTCACGACGCCGGTGAAGCGCCGTCTTCGCCGCCGCGGTCTTTGCTGTTCGCCGCGCACGTGGACACGGTGCACGTCTCGCCCGGCGGGTGCGATAACGCCGCCAACGTCGCCGTCGTCCTCGAGACGGTCCGCGCGTTCGCCGCCGGGCTCGCGGAGCGACGCGACTATCGGGACGACGACGTGACCGACGTCTCGACGCCGGGTTCAAAAGGGACGCACGCGAACGCGTCCTCTCTTCGCGAACCGGATCCGCGTTTCTTCGCGCCTCTGATGGCGATGTTCGTCTCCGCGGAGGAGGACGGGTTCATGGGCGCGAGCGGCGTGGTGCGCAACCACCCCTGGTTCAAGACCCAAGTCGCCGCCTTCGCCAACTTCGAGGCGATGGGCAGCGGCGGGCCGCACCGCGCGTTCCGCGCGACGATCGGCGGGTCGAGCTCGGCGTTGTTGCGGCTGTACTCGCTCGGCGCGCCGAGGCCGTCCGGGACGGTGATCGCCGCGGACGTCTTCTCGAGCGGCTTCATCAAGAGCGACACCGACTTTCGCGTGTTTCGCGACGACGGCGACGTGCCCGGGATCGACCTCGCGTTCGTCGAGAAGACGCGGCTGTACCACACGCCGAGGGACACGGTGGAAGCGCTCGTGAAGCACAGACCGGGGTCGATGCAGGCGTCCGGCGCGAACGCGCTCGGGTTCGCGAGGGCGTTCGCGGAGCGCGCCGCGGTTTTTCCATCCGCCGAGGAAAAAAACGAAACGCCGCCGCGTCTCGAAGTGCGACCGGGAGGCGTCTCGACGACGCGTCCGCGCGACGTTCGGCGCGGCGCGGACGAAACCTTCCCTGAACACGAACGAAAACCCCCGCTGACCGTGTGGTTCGCGTTCCCCGGTCTCGGCGCGTTCGTGCTGTTCGACGTCGACGGCGCGCAGATGGCCGCCGCGGTGGCGCTCGCGGCGGTGACCTCGACCGCACTCGCGACTTTTTTCCCGTACGGGTTCGGCGCCCCGAGAGCGGCGGAGAAGGAGGACACCGCGACGCTTCTCGCGGCGGTGGTCGTCGGCGTCGCGGGCGCCGCCCTCGCCTTCGCCGCCGCGCCTGTGGCGGGCGGACTCGCGGCGCTGGCGACGGCGTCGGTCGCGAAGACGCCCGTGCCCTGGTCGAGGAGTTTCGGCGCGTTCGCGCTGTGCGTTTTGCCTCCCGCGTTCGCGGCGTCGCTCGGCACGCTGGACCTGACCCGCCGTCTCGTTCGCGCGCTCGTCGCGTCGGGGGCATCTATCAAAGCGCCGGACGTTTCGGACGCGCGCTCGACGAAGCTCCGCGCGTGCGCCGATCGCGTCTTGCTTCTCGGCGCGGCTTTGTTTTTGGCGCTTCTCGCGTCGTTCCTGCTCGCGAAGGGCGTCGCCAGCGCGTACCTCTTCGCCGTCCCGGCGTTCGGGATCTTCCTCGGCGCGGCGTTCGCGGGACCCGACGACGACCGAGACTCGGACGAGCGCGAAGTGTCGCGACCTTTCGCGAACCCGTCGTTCGCCTCCGCGTTCGCGTTCGCGGCGCCGCTCGCGTTCGCCGCGTCTTTGGCTTTCCCAGTGTGTCTCGCGCTGGCGGACCTGGCGCACGGCATGGCCCCCCGTTCCAGGCCGCCTCCCGGAACCTCGGCGTGCCTCTACGATATCGTCTGCGGCGTCGTCGCCGGAGGCGCCGTCGCGACGACGGCGTTTCCGTCGCTCGCGTTTCTCGTCTCGGCGCGGGACCCGCGCCGCCGCGAAACGAACGACGACGCCGCCGAAAAAAGAGACGGACTCAAAAAAGAAGGGGCGAAAAAACCGAAGACGCGAAACCCCTTCCGATTCGACGCGGGGTTTGTTTTCGTCGCCGTCGCGCTCGCGTCGCACGTCGCGGCGCTGGTGTTCAGCGTCCGCGCGCCCTCGTTCACGGAGGACCACCCGCAGCAAATCGCCGCGTTCGTGGCGGTGACGTCGGGAAACGTCTCCGACTCTGTTTTGGTGTTCCTTCCCGCCGGGCCCGGGTCGGCGGAGGACGCCTTCGCGCGGACGCTCGAGTCGCTCCCGGGGCGGTTCGAGCCGCTCGAGTCGTTCGCGTCGCCATCGCCGATTGGAAGCGAAGACGAAGCGGTTTCTCGTCATCTCGAGTCGTCCTCCGCGTCGGCCAAACCCTATCACGCGTGCGACCGCCCCGAGAATCACGAAGCGCTTCGAAGATGGGACCTGGCTTCGTACTCGCTCGCCGGCTCGGGCGCGTGCGCGGCGCGCCCCGCCTCGCTGGCGCGCGAGCTCGCCGAGGCGGCCGCCTCGAAGGACGTCGTCACGGAGCTCCGCGTCCGCGTCGGCGCTTCGCGCGCCGCGGCGGGCGGCGCGCGCGCCGTCCCGATCACGGTGGACTTCGCCGGCATGACCCGCTGGGTCATCGCGGTGGACTCGCGGTGCGCGAAGCGCGTCGCGTTCGCGCGGGGGCAAGACGCCGCGGCGGAGGACGCGGCGGCGGAGGCGGACGCCGCGAGAAGGACGGCGCGCGCGGCGCCCCCCGTCGGCCCGTGGCGGTCGGCGTCGCGCGGGCGCGCGGGGACGGGGACGGGGACGCACAGGTACGCCGCGTTCGGCGTGGGCGGGCGCGACGCGCGGGACCGACCGAGCCCGGTCACGGTGTGGATCGAGACGCGCGCGGAGACAGAGTCGGTTCCGGAAAAGTGCGCCGGCGACGCGGCGAGGGTCCGCGCCGACGCCGATTTCGAAACCCCGACGCTTTCTCAGGCGATTTCGGCGGCAAAGCGCGACTCGCCCCCGCGACTCGTCCCGTTCGCCAAGCACCACACGCCCCTGAAACTCGCCGTCCTCGCGGCGGCGGGGCTGGAACAGGACGAGTAGGTCTATAGGATTCTTTTGGTTCGTAGTAGTCTACCCACACAGACGCGAGGGAGGCGGCGCGACGGCGGAACGTTCGCGCCGAGCGTAGTCAAGCCTTTTAGCGCTCCCGTAGAGCTCCGAACCGCGCGCGCGCGACGGAAACGACGCCTCTTCTTCTTCACCCTAGCTAGCTAGCTAGGCTACCGCGCTCCGTTCGGCGCGGGTTCAGCCCGCCTTTTCGTAGTGCTCGGCGTGCATCGCCTTCACCTGGCTGGCGCAGTAGCGCCCCAGGCGCTCCTCCAGCGCGCCGCGCGGGATGGGCGTGTTCTGCTCGCGCCACTTGGTCTGCTCCTTCTCCACCACGGCGTTGGTCAGCTTCGCCGCCAGCCGGTCGTAGTTGGCGCCCGCCATGAACAGCGGGTGCGCCGGGCGGCGGAACGGAACCAGGGACCAGCCCACCAGCGCGCGCACGTCGTCCCCGAACTTCTGCGTCAGAGGCGAGTCCCACTGCGCCGGAAGCCGCGGGGGGTGCGTCGGCAGAGGCTCCTGCCGGGGCGCCGCGGGAGCCGCCGCGCGCGAGGACGCCACGCCCATACCCGGAGGGGGCGCGGGGGCCCGGCTGTCGAATCCGCCGGGACCCGAACCGCCGCCCGCCCTGCGGGCGGCGTCGTCGGGTCCCGAGCGCACGACCCCCCCCCAGCCGCCAGATCGGGGGGGCGCGCCCGCCGCGGACACCGTCCCCGGCTCGAACGCATCGCGGTCGCGCTTGCGCCCCGAGCCCGGGGGCGCGCCGCCGCCGCCGCGATGAGCCATGCCCCCCATGCTCCCCATGCTCCCCATGCTCCCCATGCTGCTCAAGCTGCCCATGCTGCCGCCCGCGCCCGCGCCCCCGCCGGCGCCGCCGTACCCGCCGCCGAAGGTGTGCGCGTCCTGCGGCCTCGGCGCGCCGCAGCGGAAGCAGCGGGACTTGGACGCGAAGACGTTCCCGCACCCGTGCGGGCACAGCCAGTCCCCGGGCCGCGCGGGCTTCCCCGCGCTCGCGCCGGGGAACGCGCCCGGCCCGCGGTCGCGGCCGGCGCTCCCCGGGGGCGCGCCCCTGCCCGCCATGGCCGAGCCCGCAGGCGTGCCCATCCCCGCCGCGCCCATCCCCAGGGGTGTCCCCGCGCCTGGGTCCCCGGCGGCGCCGCGGCGGTTGAAGTGCTCGCCGTGGCCGTGCGCGGAGACGCCGGGCACGACGCCCCCCGGGGTGACGAACCCGGGCGTGTACCCGCCCTCGCGCGCGGGGGGCGGGCCGCGGCCCATCGGCGTCTGCTGGCCCGCGAGCCCGTCCCCGGGACCCCATCCCCGGGACCCCATCCCCGGCATCCCGGGGATGGCGTCCCCCTCTCGGCGCGACGCCATGCTCGAGGCGGGGGAAGAGACGCTGCCCGTGACGGACCCGGGACCCGTCGCACCGGGCGGGTGGCCCATGCCCGGCATGCCCGGCATACCGTCCCGCGGCCCCGGCGGCGCCACCGGGCCCTCCCGCGCCAACTCGCCCTGACTCGCCGAGCGCCCCAGAAAAGTCGGCGCGCGCCCCCCCCCCTCGCCCTCTCGCGCCACGGCGTCCGCCGGGAGTTTGTCGACGAGCGCCGCCGCGAGCGTCCTGAGCCCGGCGTCTCTCGCGGCGCGCAGGTCCGCGATGGCCTGCGCCAGGCTGCCGCGCGCGGTCCTGGTGTCCCGGAGCCTCTGCGTGACGACCGACGGCGAGTTGACGGCGATGGCGTCGATGATCTTCACGACTTTGCGCAGGATGGGGACGTGGTCGGCGCTCGCCTCGGCGCCCCCCAGGCGCTGCACGCACATCTGCAGCGCCTGCAGCAGGCCCTTCTCGACGAGCGCGATCTGCGTCTGCGGGTTGGTGGTGAGCGCCACCGCCTCGAGCAAAAGCCCGAGGTCGCGCTGCGACACGCTCTGCGTCCCCGCGGCGGTCACCGGGTACGCCAGGTTGAACAGGCGCACGCACTTCACCGCCGCCTTCGCGTTGCGCAACGCGCCGGAGGCGCCTCTCAGCCGCTCCATGCGCACGTCCACCTCCGAGCGGCGCTTCGCCGTGCTCGGCGCGCCGTAGTACGAGGGCGCGTACCCCGAGGAGTCGACGCGCTTGAACGAGCCCGCGCTCCCCTTACGGGAAACCCCCAGCGAGCTCGAGCCCGATCGGCGCAATCCCCCGGAGGAGCCCGATCGCCCGACGGCGCGATTCGCCTCGCGCGCCGCGCGGTTCGCCTCGCGCTGCGCCTCCTTCTTGCGCGCGGCAATCTCGCCGTCGCCGTCGTAGTCGTCGTCGTCGTTGCCGTACACGTCCTTGGGCTTGAACGGGTCGGCGCCCCCGCCGCGGCGGTTGCTCAGCCGCGCGCGCACGCGCGCCTCGCGGCCGCGCGTCTCCTCGGCGGCGATTTCCTCCTCATCCGCCTCGAGCATCACCGGCGCCGGCTCGTAGTAGTCCTCGGGGTCGTCCTCCTCCGCGAGCGCCGGGGCGCCGACGCGGTCGTCGCCGCCGTCCTCGCCGTCCTTTTGCCCGCCCCCGATCCAGCCGCCGCACTTCTTCGTGCCGCAGTAGCACTTGATCGGGTTATCGCCGTAGCGCTCGAAGTTGTAATCAAACGTGAGCTCGGCGTCCGCGGGGACATCCTCCAGCGCGTAAATGCCGATGCACAGCTCGCCGTTCACCATCCACTTCTGCGTCTCGCAGTTGGGTTGGCACGAGTGGTTCAGGAACCGTCCCGCGTTGCCGCGCTCGGCGGCGTCGATCGTCTCCGAGCTCGACAGCGTCATGAAGTAGTAGTGTCGCTTCTCCTCGGTTTCGTACCGGCTCTTGCGCGCGCGGTATTCATCCTCGTGAAGCACCTCGCCGACGTACTCGATGATGAACTCGCCTTTTCTCAGCGCCTGCTTCGTGAACAGGCCGTGGCCTTTCTTGCCCGTCCGCTTGATGTCCAGCTTGGCGTACTTCTTGCTCTGGAACTTCTGGTTCTGGCACGCCGCGCCGCACGGACAAAAGTTGGGGTCGCACTCCACGAGCACGTCGCGGTTTATGCACTCGTCGCCGCACCCGACGCCGGTCACGGGGTCGGGAACGCACGAGCAGATCAGCACGTCATCCTCCGTGACGCTCTTCGGCTCTCTGTGGGTGAAGATGTTACGATGGATCCTGTGCCAGACGTTGTCGTTGACCCCCGAGGCGGCCTTACCGTCCGCCGCGAGCGTCTTCTTCTCTTTCTTGTTCCAAGCCGAACCGGCTTTGGCGCCGGAGGGCAAACCGGGAACCATCGCGTCTCCTCGGCCCTGCTCCTCGGCATCCTGCTGCGCCTTGAGCAGGATGTCGATCTCGTCGTTGTCGATCTCCTGCGGAGCCTCGCACGTGTTGAACCGCGAGTCGTTGTTCAGGTTGCAGAACCTGCGGAGTGGTCGGAGCGTCGCGAGAGTCGCGGCGGGTGAGTCAGCGGAGAGGAAAAGGCGGTCAGAGACGGCACTGAGATCGGCCGAGTCGGCGCGCGGTCGTGGCGGCGGTCGGGGACGCGCGGGGGCTCGCGCGCGGCGAGGATCCGGCGCGGCGCCTCGATCGCGGCGATCCAGGCTGAGAAAGACGGGTCGATGGGAAAGAACGATGCGGGCCACCGCCGGCCCGCACGCGGGACGCGCGTCGGACGGCGCGAAAACGTCGGACTGCGTCGGCGAGAACGAGAATCGTGTTCGGGGGAGGGATGGCGGTGCGTACCACTGCTCGTCGTCCCCCAGGCGCTCGGAGACGTCCTTCGGCACGCGGCGCCACAGCTCACAGTGGTCACACTGCACCCACGCATCGGAACACAGCGGCTGGAGCAGCGCGACCAGCGCGCGGCTCGGGCCGTCCTCGTCGTCTCCCATGGCGACGTGGCCAAAGAGTCCGTTTTTTTCTCTTCCCGCTCTTTTCGATCGCGATCTCACGCGCGCCGACGCGGTCGAACGCCGGTGGTCAACGCGATACGCGCGCGATCGCTCGCCTCGACGCGCGAGTGCGGTACGCGCGGGTCAGGTCGCGGATCGAGATCGACCGACGACGATGCGACGAAGGTGCACCGCCGAGTGAGGTACACCTCGCCGCCGACGCTTTGTCGCACGTTTTGAAGTCACACGACTCGCGAGTTGTTTTGCCAAACGTGCTTTTGAACGAAATGCTGCGAGCTGTCACACGCAACTCTTACACTTTATGAGAGGCTGAAAACGGGTGCTCGGCGCGATCGCGGAGGTCGCTCGCGGTGCTCCTACGCTCATGGTACGCTCGTATGCACACGCACACGACCTTCGCGCGAAGCCTCGGTGTCCTTCTCTCACTCCGTATCGAAGCGCGCGCGCGTCTCCAGCGTCTCGCTCGAGCTCTGGCGGCGATCCGGCGACGGGGCGGACGCGCGCTCGCCTCGCCGCGCCGGCGACCACGAGACAGCCGTCGGCGACTCGGCGACGGCGGCGAGCCTCGCGGCGACGCGCTCGCGGAGGACCCGGAGCGCTTCCTCCGCGGGCCCCGCGCGCGGCGTGTCGTTCGCCTTCGCGGGGGACGGGTTCGCGGAAGGCGCGCGCGAGACGCTCGCCGAGCTCGGCGCGGACGACCGCGCCGAGCGGAAGCCCTCCGAGGCGCGCGACGGGGAGGGGTTCGGCGAGACGAAAATCGCCGACGCGGCGTTTCGCGTCGGCGAAAAAAAAGCCGCCGCCGCGGCTTCGGTTCCGTTTTCGGGGTGAAGGGTCGTGCCGTCGCCGCCGTCGCCGCCGTCCTCCGCGTTCGGCGTGAGGCGATCGCGAGGGGGAGGAGCCTTCGCGGGTGAGCCCCCCCCCAAAGGCGCGCTCGCCGCGACGACCGCCTCCGCGGACCCGCGTCGGTCCGCGGGGGAGAAAACCTTCCCGTCGCCTCGGGGGGGTTTCCCGCGAACGCCGTCGCGGCGCTCTCGCGAGGGCGGCGGATCGCGGCGTTCACGCGGCGACGGCGGGCGACCGGCCGCGTCGCGCGCGTCCGCGCGGACGCTCTTTCGAACGCCGCCCCCTCTGGAGAACGCGTCCGCGGTTTCCCGAGCCACCATGTCCGACCAGACCTTCCCCAGTCTCCGCCGCGTCCGCGCGCACGCCTCGAAGTCCGCCTCCGCCCGCGACGGTTCGAGACGCATCTTCTTGACGCGCGCGCGCGCCGCGGCAGCCACGAGCGGCCCGACCGTCGCCGCGTCCGCCGCCTCGCGCGCTTCGCGCGCTTCGCGCTGAAGCGCCGCGGGACGTCTGCCGCCGACGCTTCTCTGCGCGCTGTGCGTGTTCCGCGGCGGTCCCCGCGCGCGATTGACGAAAAACGACGCGTCGGGCACCGTGTGCCCCGCGCGCGTCGTCTCGCGGAACCGCCGGAGCCGCCGCCGAAGCGGACGCATCTCGTCCACGAACGCGCGCCACCCGGCGTGGCAGATGGCCAACCTTCGGATCGCGGAAACGCCCAGTTTCATCTGCGTCGCCAGCCGCGCGCGCACGCGACGCGCCACCTCCGACCGGAACGCGCGCAGCGCGAACGCGATCCGATGGAGCTCCGCCATTTTCCACTGGAGCCGCGCCAAAATCGCCTCGGCGGCGTTCAGGCGCCACCGAGCCGCGCTTCGCCGCGCGCGGTTGCGCGACGCCACGACGACCATCTCCGCCTCGACGCGCTCGCGGTACGCCGCGCGGTGCGTCGCGCGCTCGCGCCACGTGACGAACGCGCGGCGCGAGCGCACGCGGTCGGGCCAGCCCAGCCGCTCCGTCTCGGCGAGCAGGTCCCGCTGTACATCCGCCGCCGTCTCCGCGACGGCGACCCACCCTTCGAAGCAGACGCGTCGCCGGCGCGCGAACGACGCCTCTAAAACGAAGCCGTCGCGTTCGCGGCCGCGGAAGACGGCGAGGCGCCACGCGCTGACACGTCCGCGCAGACGCAACGCGTTCGCGGCGTCTCGCATCTTCACCGAAGCGGCGCCGAAAACCTCGCGCTCGATCGCGACCACGACTTCGCGCCAGCGCTTCAACGCCTTCGACGACAGCTTCGCGTCGCGAAACGCATCAGACGCGAATCGCGCGGCGCGCTTTCTCGACGCCGCCGCGCGGAAGGCGCCGAACGCCGCGTCCATCGTCTCGAAGCGCCACTTCTGACACGCCAGCCGCACGAGCTCCGTGCCCGCCGCGATGGTGGCCGCGCGCCTGCGCCACAGAAAGAAAACCGCGGCCGTCGTTCGGTGTCGCTTTTTCAGTCGCGTCGCCTCCGCCGCGTCGCGCGCTTCTAGAATTTCCGAGACAAGCTGGCGCCACAGCGAAACGTTTTTCGCCAAGGCGCGCCGCGCGCGCCACGTCTCCGCGAACGCGCACCACGCGCGGTCCCGCCTCGCCGCGTCCGTCCGCTCTCTCCAAACCGCGATACAAACCGCGATACGTCGCGCGCGCGCGACCGAGTCCGCTGCGGTCGCCTTTTTGGCCGCGGAAGCGGCGAGGGCGCGCCAGACGCGCCACGCGCCCGTCGCGCCCCGCCTCGTCGCGCGCGTTTTGTGACTCAAACCCGCGACGCGACGCGCTCGGGAGACGACGATTTCGGCGCGCCAAAGCTCGAACGCGACCGCCGCGCGAACCGCCTTCCTGGCGCGTCGGCGGAAGACGTCGTCGCGCCAAAACCGAAGCGAACGCGCGAGGCGCGTTTTTTCGCGCCTCGCCGCGATGAGAGACGCGCCTCGCTTCGTCGCCCGCCGCCTTCGCCACGCCCGGAACGCGCCGCGAACGAGTTCGCGCGGGAACGGCAGAGACGCCAGAGCGGCGCGCGCGCCGGGTTCTTTCAGGTTCGGTCGCGGGTTGGTCAACGTCGAAAAAACGCGACCGCGCGCCGCGTCCGCGCCGCGCAAAGCTAAAGGCGTCCCTCCCAGAACGCCGTTCGCGCCCGCCGCGCGCAGGTACGCGCGTTCCACGTCCCGCCACGCCCTCGCCGCGAGAACTCGTGCCGGCTGGGACGCGCGTCTTTTTAGGAGCTCGGAGACGCGCGCGGCTTTCGAAGCGGAGGCGAACGCAGCGACGGCGTCTGTTTCCCCGTGGAAAAGAACGAAGTCCGTCTCGGACGCCGGGACCGTCGCGCGGGCGTCGTCGCGCCTCCATCCCGGGACGCTCGCGGTCGGTCCCCGGGACGCGGGCGGCGCGGCTGACGCCGCGAACGCCGCGTCCGCGCACCCCGCCGGCGTCGCGGTCGTGCCGGGAGTGAAGAGCCGAGCCGCGGGCCACGCCGCGTGCGTCCCGGGGACGCCGCCCGCGTCGCGGCCCGGGGCCGATTGCCGACCCTCCCGTCCCGAATCCGATGCGACTTCCAATCGTGGCTTTCTCGCGGAGACCGCCGCCCACAGCGTCTCCGCCTCACGCGCCCACGACTCCCACTCCCCCGGGTTCGGCACCTCCGAGCCCGTTCCCCCGCCGTCTGCGGGCGGCGCGGGCATCGCGCCGACGCCCGTGACCGCCTCCGGCGCGCGGAAGGTCTGACGAGAGACGCGACACGACGTCGAGGTGCTACGTCGGTAATTGTCGAGGGCAACAACGACGCGCGGATGAAGTTTCGTGAAAAGAAAATTGTGCCGTCCGCCCGTCACTGCGAGCGGCGCCCGGGTCGCGGGCGAGCGCGCGAGGGCCGCGCGGGCGGGTCGGCGCGAGTCAGAGACGGGTCAGGCGGCTCGAGTTTCCGAGGACGCGGCGCGGGTCCGCCCGACGGTGACCCTTCCCTCGGCACCGAGACCCCGTCTCCCTTCTTTCGCCCTCTCCCGCGGACCGCCCGCGAAGGATCGATCCGATGGAGCTCCCTAAGGCTTCCCGCCGGAACACCACCGTGGGCGCGTATGTGCTCGGCGAGGAGATCGGCAAGGGCGCCAACGGCCAGGTGTACAAGGCCATCGACACGACGGACGGCTCGATGGTGGCGATCAAAGAGATCGCGCTGCGTCGGCTGGATGACCGGTCGCGGCGCGCGCTGCGTTTGGAGATCGACCTGTTGACCGAGCTCGGCGCGCACGAGAACGTCGTCGAGCTGCGCGGGGTGGTGGAGCACGACGAGTACGTGTACGTCGTGCTGGAGCTCGCGGAGAACGGCTCGCTGGCTTCGTTGGTGAAGCCCACGAAGTTCGGGCCGTGCTCCGAGCGACTCGCGAGGGTCTACGTCAGGCAAATACTCGAGGGGCTGGCGCACGCGCACGCGCGCGGCGTCGTGCATCGCGACGTGAAGGGCGCCAACGTCCTGACCACCAAGGACGGCGTCGTGAAGCTCGCCGACTTCGGGGTGGCGCTGAGGGTTCGTTCGGAGAACGAAGACGGAACCGAATCGAACGAATCGATCGAACTGGACGTCCAGGGCACGCCGTACTGGATGGCGCCCGAGGCGATCGAGATGCGCGATCGCGACGGGAAACCGGCATCCTTCGCGTCGGACGTCTGGTCCGTCGGGTGCGTGACTCTGGAGCTCATCACCGGCGCGCCGCCGTACTTCGACATGCAGCCCATGCCCGCGATGTTCGCCATCGTGAACAACAAGCGCCCGCCGCTGCCGGAGCGCGTCTCCCCGGAACTCAGGGACTTCCTGAAACAGTGCTTCCGGAAGGACCCCACGCGGCGGCCCAGCGCGCGCGGCGCGCTGGCGCACGCGTGGCTGGCGGGGAAAAACGACGCGCGGCGCTCTGAAAAAAAAACGGGTCTTCCCGCGCCGGCTCCGCCTCCTTCCGAGGAGAGGACGCGCGACGGCGACGATTCCACCGGAACCTCCCCTACGTCCGACGATTCCGAGGCGGAGCCGGAGTGGTCCGCGCCCCTCGAGCTCGGCGCGGCGTCGCGTCGGCGCCGGAAAATTCCGCCGAGCTCGCCGTTCCAAGACGCGCCCGTTTTGGACGGAGGCGACGGCGCGACGCCGACGCGCGAACCGACTGGATCCGTCGCCGTCGCCGCGACGACCGACGCGGCGTTTTCGGGAACGACGACGAACGCGACGAAATCCCGGGACGCGGGGACGCCTTCCGATGACGGGAACGGGGACCCGTCGCTTCTCGAGCGGAGGACGCTCGAGTTGACGCTCGAGACGCGCGACGCGCGTCCCGGCGCGGCGCGCCGACTGGCGACGTTGCTCAAAAAAATCGAAGCGGCGTCGACGACGACGAACGGAAACGGCGGGTCTGGCTCTTCTTCGAGATTCGGAACGACGGAGAACCCGACGAGCGACGACGCGTGGGTCAACGCGTCGCGGTTCTCTCCCGCGGCGTGCGACTCGGCGCTGGAGCGCGCCGCCGCCGCGGACGCCGCGGCGGCGCTTCTGGCGGACCTTTTAGTCACGGAACCCTTCCCGGCGGCGGAAGCGGCGGACGCGCTGGACGCCGTCGCCGCGGCGGTCTCCGTCACGAGTCGCGAGTCACGCGCCGCTTCGGCGCGTCCGCGCGAGACGATCGGCAGAGACCAGGCACGTAAGACGAGTCGGTTCGCGGCGTCGTTCTGCCTTCTCGGCGGGGTTCGGTCGACTCTGGCGTGCCTGGCGACGGCGAAGGACGACCCGGCGGCCTCCGCGCTCCGCGCGTCCGCGGCGAAGGCGGCGGCGGCGCTTGCGCGCGCCGGCGGCGTCGCCGAGCGCGTCGTCGCGTCGTGCGGCGCTCTGGAGGCGATCGCGGCGTTTCTGCGAGCCTCCCCGAGCGCGTACGCGGGCGCGGACAGGCACGCGGTGCGGCACGCGCTGGACGCCGCGTTCGCGCTCTGCTTCCCGACGGAGGACGTTGTCGGCGCGGGCTGGATGGATCCGCCTCGCGGCGCGGCGCGCGAATTCGATTTCTTCGTGAACGACTCTTGTCCGCGCGACGAAATCGACGGAACGCCGACGGAGCTCCGCGGTGCACACGAACGCGAACACGAGAACGCGGCCTCGGCTGGTGTGTCCGCGCTCGGGTTCGACGAGCCCGTCTCGGCGTACGACGCCTCGAGCGACGGGACGCACTCGGCGTGCGTCGCCAGCGGCGCGGCGGCGCGCGCGGGCCTGGCGCCCGCGCTCGCCGGACTCGTCGCCGCGCTCAACGTCGCCGCCCGCGAGGAATCCGACCCGCGCAACGTGACGGGACCGAAACGAACCGAAAAGGACGAAGAAGTGGACCTGTCGGCTTCCACCCCGTCGGGCCGCGCGCGCGACGGCGCGGCGTGGGCGCTGAGTCGGCTCGTCACCGCGCCGGGCCGCGCCGGCGCGCTCGCGCGGCGGTCCGTCTTCGCCGCCTCCGTCGCCGCCACGCACGCGTTCCTGGGGACGGTGGGCTCGCCCGCGATGCCCGCGCGCGTGTCGCGCGCGCTGCTGCGCGCGCTGCGGCTCGCCTCGCGCGACCCGGTCGCCGCGGAGGGGCTCCGCCGCGCGGGGGCCACGCCCAAGCTCGCGCGGTGCCTGCAGAGGGAAGACGCCGAGGCGCGCGAGTCGGCGCTGCGCGCGCTGAGAAACGTGTGTCTGCTCGGGGAGGAGAGCATTTCGAGTGCGTTTCACGGAACCGAAAGGGACCTGGTTTCGTTCCCCGCCACGGGCTCATATTCGGTGCCCTGCGCGACGGCGCTGGAGCACGCCGCGGTGGCCGGCGCGACGCCCCACCTCGTCGCGGTGGCGCTGGGGGACTCCGAGACGTTTCGGTTCGCGGCGGGCGGCGCGTTCGCCGCGGCGGAGGACGCCGAACGCGACGCGGCGTCGCGCGGAAAAACAGACGGCGGCGGCGTCGGCGCGGGCGTCGCCAACGGCGCCAACGGCGACGCGAGGCACTGGCGCGCGTGTGGGCAAACAGTCTCGAGCTCGTTGCGTGCTGTCGCGGTGGAGACGCTGTGCGCCGCGGCGTCGATCGGGTCGCGGACGTGCCGCGCGAAACTGAAAGAGGCTGGCGCGCTGGAAGCGCTCGCGTCGCTCGCGTTCCCGAAGGCGAAACAGTCCCCGCCGAACGCCGCGTCTCTTCCCTCGGAAGGAACGGAAAAGTCGTCGCTCGCCGCGACGCGCGCGCTCGGCGCGTGGCTCGCGGACGAGCCCTGGATCGTCGAGGCGCGCCTGATGGAGTCGGACATCGTCGAGGCGGCGGTGGCGGCGGCGGCGGCGGTGGCGCTGCGCGCGACTTGCGCGGGCGCCGCCTC
>MDSV01045295.1_pt1 | contig 16498 bp, 11 predicted proteins | sample 810851 | NCBI WGS metagenome assembly MDSV01 (sample SAMN05326640, study PRJNA326480) | marine metagenome | isolation source: seawater | place: Atlantic Ocean: North East | collected 2012 | reverse complement strand
TACAGGAGTGGATGGGAGCACCTCGGCCATGGTCACAGCAAGCTACGTCCCTTCCCCCGTCAGACCAACATCAAGACGGGATTCTCCAAGTTTTGCTTGACTTCGTTCAAGAAGGCCGCACCAGTCGCGCCGTCCACCACGCGGTGGTCGCAGCTCAAGGTCACCTTCATGGTGTGGCCAGACACCACGGCGCCATCGCGCACCACAGGCACCGCTTGGATGCCACCGACCGCAAGGATGCAAGCATCAGGCGGGTTGATGATTGCCGTGAATTCGTCGATGCCAAACATGCCGAGGTTCGAAATCGTGAAGGTGTTGCCTTCCCAATCGCCAGGCTGAAGCTTTTTGTCTTTCGCTTTTTGGGCAAACTCGCGCACTTCCACGCCAATCTCACCGAACGACTTGGCGTTCGCGTGGCGCACCACGGGCACAAGCAAGCCGTCTTCCACCGCCACGGCCACGCCGATGTGGACGTGCTCATTGTAGCGGATTCGGTCTTCCAACCAACTGCTGTTCACGGCGGGGTGGTGCTTGAGCGCCATCGCCACGGCCTTCACGACCATGTCATTGAAGCTGACCCGGTGAGGCCCGCGGTCGTTGATGGCTTTGCGTGCCACCATGGCGGCGTCCATGTCAATGGTCAGGCTCAAGTAGAAGTGAGGCGCAGTGAATTTGCTCTCTGCCAAGCGACGGGCAATGGTTTTCCGCATCTGCGAAACACCCACTTCCGTGAAGCGCTCCACTGCCGCGGCTGCGCTGGCGCCACCACCCACGAAGGATTCAACGTCGCGTTTGACGATTCGGCCGCCTTCACCCGAACCTGGGATCAAGCCCAAGCTCAGTCCGCGCTCTTCGGCCAAACGCTTGGCCAATGGCGAAGCTTTCACGCGGGCGTTCGCCACAGCGGGAGCTGGAGCAGGGGCCGCTTGCGTCGCAGGGGCGAGCGCAGGGGCCGCTGCGGGTGCAGGCGCCGGAGCGGGCACTGAGGCTGGAGCCGCTGCCGGTGCTGGGGCTGGGGCTGGGGCAGGTGCGGCTGGCGCTTCCTCTGCCGAGGCCTCTGCCTCTGCAGAAGCGAGCAATTCAGCGATGTCTTCGCCCTTCTCTCCGAGCACGCAGAGCACGCTGTCTACGGGTGCTGTGCCGCCTTTCTCCACGCCAATGTGAAGCAAGACACCATCCTGGAAGGATTCAAACTCCATGGTGGCTTTGTCGGTTTCGATTTCGGCAAGCAACTCGCCGCTTTCCACCTCGTCGCCAATGTTTTTGTGCCACTCAGCGACGACCCCGTCGGTCATGGTGTCGCTCAGTTTGGGCATGCGAATGATTTCAGCCATGTCAGTCGTTCACAAAAGGGTAATCAGATTGCATGTAGACGTCTTCGTAGAGCTCTGAAGCGTCAGGAAGCGGGCTTTCCTCCGCAAACTTGATGGCTTCCTCCACTTGAGCTTTGACCTCCTTTTCGACGGCCTTGAGCTCCTCTTCCGTGTTCCATTTGTTCTCGAGGATGACTCCGCGGACGTGGGCGATGGGATCGCGTTCCACGTAGTTCGCCACCTCGTCCTTGGTGCGGTACTTCTGGGGGTCACTCATCGAGTGTCCCTTGTAGCGATAGGTCTGGATGTCCAACAGGGTTGGACCCTCTCCCTTCCGGCCGCGCTCTGCAGCTTCGGCAATGGCGTCACGGACAGCCTCGGGACTCATTCCGTCCACCGTGGCCGATGGCATTTTGTAGCTCGCGCCGAGCGTCTCGAGGTCGGTCACATTGGACGTGCGTTCGACCGAGGTGCCCATGGCGTAATGGTTGTTCTCAATGATGAAAATCACTGGGAGCTTCCAGGTCATGGCCATGTTGAAGGTCTCGTGCAGCATGCCTTGGCGCGCAGCACCGTCCCCCATGAAGCACACGGTCACGTGGTCCTCTTTGCGGTACTTGTCTGCGAAGGCGATGCCGGCGCCGAGGCCAATCTGACCCCCGACAATGCCGTGTCCGCCGAAAAGGTTGCGCTCCTTGTCAAACATGTGCATCGATCCGCCCTTTCCCTTGCTCGTTCCTGTCTTCCTGCCGAACATCTCGGCCATGACGAACTTGGGATCGGTGCCCAACACGAGGGGGTGAGCGTGGTCGCGGTACGCCGTGATCACACGGTCCGTGGGGCGGATGGCCTCACGCATGCCGGAAAGCACGGCTTCTTGTCCAATGTACAAATGGCAAAAGCCACCGAATTTTTGTTGAATGTACAGTTGGCCGCAACGCTCCTCGAACTTTCGCATGAGGTACATCTCGCGGAACCAGCGCGTGTATGTGTCTTTGTTCAGGCCCTTTGCTGACTTCTTGGCAGCGGGCTTACGTCCTGCTTTTGCTGGCTTTTTGGGCGCTGCAGTCGCTGTAGGTTGTGAAGTTGCCATCGCGTTCAGATTAACGTTCAAATATAGCGTTCCGCCTCACCCATTCGCCAGACCAAGGTCACGAGCCATGCACCAGATCATATCGTGTACAAAATACACCATATTAAGCACATATTTCTAAACCCCCAAAGAGTCCCGCGCAACGAAAGCCTTACAAAGCGCGTTGTACCTTCACGCCCGCTCCCCGGGCGACCCACATCAAACCTGCGATTTGTCTCCTCAACTCCATCAACTTCTTCAGAGCCGAAGTCCCCTTGGTCTGGAGGCCATTGACGCCGTGGCGCTGATGGACCGCTTCGACTCCAAGTACGTGGTGCCCCTGGCATGGCTGGAAAACCTCGTCCAAGACCTGGGCGAACACAGTGTTCTTTCCATCCAAGACCAAGTCTCCACGGTCTACAACAACCTCTACTTCGACACCCCAGAAGGAATCTGCTTGGAAGACCACACCCGCGGCAAAAACATCCGGTACAAGGTGCGCGTTCGCCAATACGCCAACACTGGCGTGGCTTTCTTGGAGGTGAAGTTGCGCGACGTGCACAGCAAGACCTTCAAACACCGCATTGTGCGCCAAGGGGCATGGGACGGCCCTCTGACCCCAGAGGAATTCGACTTCCTCGGTCAACACCTTCCCAACGCGAGCGCACTGAAACCCACGTTGCAGAGCTCCTTTGAACGCTTCACCTTGATTCAAGTGGACCAGGGTGAACGCATCACCTTTGACCAAGACCTTCAATTCAAGATGCCTGCCATGAAGGAAAGTGGAGACCATCCTTGGGTGAAACCCATCCCGCATTTGGCCGTGGTAGAGTGGAAACAAAGCAACGTCAACCACCAGGGTGAGCTCATTCAGGCCATCCGCATACAGGACGGGCGCCGCGGCCCCCTCGGTCGCAATTTGCGCCTGTCCAAATTTGTGCTGGGCCAAGCCCATCTTGCCCCGAAGCGTAACTTCCGAGGCTACCGTGCAGCGCTGCGTGACTTGGCGCGCGCCGAACATTACGCTGCAAACCCGACCTTCGCGCCGCAATCCATTCTGAGATGACCGCATCCTTGTCTACGATCTTCAATGCCACCTTCATGAGCCCAGGCTGGGAATCCCTCCTCGGCCTGTTTGCCCTCAACCTCTTGTCTTCACTCGTCGTGGTGCGCTTGATATACCACATGGCCGCGAAGCGACGCGACTTCGTGTTCACGTTCATGCTGGTGTCCACGGCCGTGTTCTTGTTGTGCCGCCTGCTGGCTGGTGTGGAAATCGATTTGGCGTTTGCCTTGGGCCTGTTCGCCATTTTCGGCATCATTCGCTACCGAACCAACGCCATCCCGATTCGGGAAATGACGTACCTGTTCATTGTCATCACGCTGGCCGTCATCAATGCCTTGGCCCCGCTGGCGGCTTCATGGCTCGAGATTGCCATGGCCAACGTGTTGATTTGGGTCCTCTCCTACGTCTTGGAACGGCTGTGGTTTGTGGAACACCTGGCGACCAAAATCGTCATTTACGACCGCATCGACTTGTTGCACGAAGGACGTCGTCACGAGCTGATCGCGGACCTCGAGCAACGCACTGGCGTCACGATTGTGCACTTGGAGATTGGCAAGGTGGACTTGCTTCGAGACACCGCCAACTTGAAGATTCACTTCTCTGCGGACCAAGAGCCCGGTCACTTCGAGGAACTTCAGCCCTGATTGGACTGCATCATTGCGCTTGAAGAAGGACCACAGCATGGGCGCTCACGCCCTGCTCTAACCCCACAAATCCGAGCTTTTCAGTGGTGGTGGCTTTGATGCCCACCTGTCCCAAGTCCACGCCCAAAATGTCTGCAATGCACTGACGCATCGCGGGGATGTGCGGTTTGAGTTTGGGCTGCTGCAAGCACACCGTGGAGTCAAGATTGGCCAGTCCATAGCCTTGTGCTTGGACCATCTTCCACGTGTCCCTCAACAAGATTTTGCTGTCGATGCCTTTGAAGGCAGGGTCCGTGTCGGGAAAGTGCGTGCCGATGTCTCCCAAGGCGAGTGCGCCCAACATGGCGTCACAAATGACGTGGAGAAGCACGTCGGCGTCGCTGTGACCCACCGATCCTTTGTGATGCGGAATGGTCAAGCCTCCAATGACGAGATCCTCGCCTTCAGCCAGCTGGTGAACGTCGTAACCGTAACCGATGCGCAAGCTCATTCGTCGCTGTTGACGTAGTCGGCCAAATCCGAGAACTGCAACCGGAGCGAGAAGCGAAGGGTGTTGGTCAACGGATTCTGCTGGGTGGTGCTGATGAGGTAGCTGAGGTCCACCGTGAACACGGTGTACTTCACGCCCGCCCCCAACGTCACAAACTGGCGGTTGCCCTTGCTGAAGTGCTCAAAGAAGTATCCTGTGCGGAAGGCAAACACATCGGCGAAGTTGTATTCCAATCCGGCACCCAAATTCACCTCGCGCAACTCCTCGCGCAAGCGACTTCCCTCGAGGACAGAGGCCGTGCCTTCGCTGTCGAAAGTCACAATGCCCGGGGCGTCGTAGAAGCTTTGCACGATGCCTGTGGCGACACCCACATTGGGGTCCATGCCACTGATGATTTGGGAGGGGTCCTCCAACGCGTAGACAGGCTGTGTGGGCACCAACAATTTGTTGGCGTCCAGCGCCACAGTCAGGCTGTTGTACTCGTCCAACTCGGTCTCGTACGCCGCACCAATGCGAAGGTTGCTCGGGATGAAATCACGCGCAGCCGTCTCGGTGTAAGACATCTTCGCCCCGAGGTTGCTCATGTTCAAGCCCATGCTGAACGTGCCGTCCTTCTCACCCCAATCTGCCTGGTCGTTCACGTAGTACATGCTCAGGTCGGCCGCAACCGAAATGCCAGGTCGGCTTTCTGCACCCTGCACGGCTGTGCCACCCGTCAAGTTGCTGTGAATGAACCGGGCTGAGAAACCGCCACTGAAGCGGTCCGAGAATTTCTGAGAAAAGCCGCCGTCGAGACTGAGTTCTGCAGGTTGAAAGTCGCGGATCGTGGTGCCAACTTCGTCGGTGAAGGTGATGTTGCCCAAGCTGAAGTAGCGAAGTGCCACCCCGAAGGCCTGACGCTTGTTCAAGCGTCGCACCGAACTGACGTACGCCAGATTCATGTCGTCCACCAAGGCGCGCAACCAGGGGGCGTAGCTCAAGCTCATTTCCACCTCGTTCTCGGAAAACGCCATCTTGGCCGGATTCCAGTGCATGCTGTTGGCGTCGGGAGACAACGCCACACCCACGTCACCCATCGCCCCGGAACGCGAGTCCGGCGCAATCATCAAAAACGGCACCGCCGTGGTGATGGTGTTCAGCTGAAGCAGCTGCGTTGGGTCTTCTTCCACAATTTGACCCCACGTGTTTGTGGGGGACCAAAGGGTCAGGACCGCAATTGCAATCGCGGTGGTGTTGAGGAGTTGCTTCATTGTAGAGCTGCCAAAGTTAATCATCGGTCCGAGGTGTCATTGGGGTCGAAGAACGACCAACTTGTCCGCGTATTGTGCGGTTTGGCCAAATTCGTTTTCCCACGTCACACGAAACACGTACACGCCTGGAGGTACGCGCCCTCCGGAAGAAGGTTTCAAATCCCAGGTCATCACATCGTCGCGGAACCCCAAGACCTCGCCTTCAAACGTTTGCTCGTGGACGCGCTGGCCTTGGACGTTGTGCACCGCCAGCGTCACCTTGGCTTCGCGGCAGGCTTGGTTGCCCGACATGCGGAACGTCACTTGTTCGTGGGCGGGGTTGGGGTATGCCAGCACTTCCAACAAGGCGACTTCAAGCGAAGAGGCGACGACAAAGTGGGTTTGGGCTGAAGCACTGTTGTTGGCCACATCCCACACCTTGAGTTCCAAGTGGTGCTCGCCCTCGCGCAGGTTTTGGAATGGGAAGCGGATGCTCCCGCGCTGGTAGGTGTCCAAATCCGAGACGAAGTACTCGTTCAACACAAAGGGGCGACTCGCATCTCCATCCAAGATTGCCTTGGCGTCATGGCCGATGCCATTGCCCGAGGTGTTGATGCCGCTGGCGTCAAAAATGCGGGCGAACAGCCATGGGTCTTCGTGGACCACATCCCCTGCCTTGAACAACGTATCATTCACGAACAAGTCAACTTCAGGCCCCTCGTCATCGAGCGTGGGGTTGTCCGAGGTGCCTCCAATGATGAATGCTTCGGTGTATCCGTGGGCATCGGTGTCGTTCGACAAGGCGTAACAACTGATTCGACCCGAGCCGTAGGCGTAATTCAAATCCCGCGGCACAATGAATCGGAATTCAAATTCTCCGTTCACCACGGAAGCCAAGCCCTTGTGCAAGATGTTTTGGAACACCTCGTAGGTGAACGGCCCTTCACTGGCGTCGTTGTCCAGCGTCGTGACCGAGGCGCGTTTGTCAAACACCGTGGGCACCACCACCCCGTTGAAACCCGTGAGTGTGTCGCCTTGCGCGTTCCCAACGTATCCCCCGACGACCACTTCGTCGAGCGAACGCATGGTGTCGGGCACCTGCGTGAGGTACACGCGCTCGGAGGGATAAGCCAGTTCAAGCGCCGGATCGCCCATCAAGCTGAAGTTGCGGCTGTTGGTGTGGGACGTGATTTGGTCAGAGTTCTTCGTGTCGCGGTAGATGTCCCCCAAACAGCGCCCTTGCGCGTCGTCCAGCGCCGTCTCAAAAAAGGCGCGATTCACTTGCTGGTTGCCCGAGCTGTACACCGTGCGGGTCGTGGTGAGGAGCGCCACACCTCCCCCTTGGGGGTTGAACAAAATGGCTTCTCCCGCCGAGTAGGTTTCAGGGTCGTCGTAGCGGAACAATTCGCACGTGGCGGTCATGAACACCGGCAGCCGCCGCAGGTTGGTCCACCCCTGAATCGTCTCCAAGTTCAAAATGCGTTCGTGGGCCCACCCGCGTTCTCCGCCGTGGCCGATGTAATTGACAATCAAGGCACCTTCGTCCACGCGCCGCGCAATCTCGGCCGTGGCATCCTCGTACCGCTCACCGCCTGGGGTGTTGGTTTGGACATAGGCATCGGGATAGACCTTGACCACGTCGTATTCATTGTGGTTGGCGCGAATGGTGTTGCTGTGCTCCTCGCTGTTCTCCATGTACCGGTGGCCGTCTTGGTTGTTGCCATCCTGGTCGTCTGAGACAAACAACACCCGGTTGCGCCATGGCCCGTAAGTGCTCGTGCCATTGGGGTCCAAACACGAGGCTGCATCGATGGCCCCTTCGTCCACCCCCAAGTACGTCGCCACTTTCCCCACCACCGCCATGGCTGAAGCCAAATCCGAAGCCGGAATACGCCCCACCCCCAACTGCAGCAGCTCTTCTGGCTTTTCACTCTGTCCCTCGGCCACCAAGGCGAAATAATCGTCGGAGATGTAGCTGGTCGTGGTTTGAAGCGATTCCGATGAGTAATGGCCTACAATCTTCGGGCCGTTGCCATGCACATTGCGGTTTTCGTAGGAGGCATCGCCCATTAAGGTCAAATACCGCGGGGGCTGAATGGCCCCGTCGCTCTGGGCCGCGCGGTCGGTGAGCATCATCATGAGCATCTTGACGGCGGTGGGATCTGCCACGCCCGAACTGAATGCATCGAACACGTCTTGTTGAGGCACCACCGCCACGCGCAATCCCCTCGCCGCATGCAGGCTGGCCAACGAATCGGCGGCCTCCAGCAAACCAGGAACCGTGACAATCACGTTGTCCACTTCGCCGAGCCCGTGAACGTTGCTGTTGCCCACCGCCCCGAGTGCTTCAGGCCTCAGCACAGAAGACCAACGGAAGGCAGCGTAGCGCTTTGGCGCATCCCCCACGGCATCTTGCCACACGGTGCTGCCGTTGGCGTTGGTGGTGGCCACACGCTTGACCTCGAGCGGGTCCGTCACATCCCACACCTCGTCAGGGGCGTTGCCGCCCAAGACGTATTCCGCGCCCGTAACGGGGTTCCCTTCCGCGTCGAGTGGAAGGCCGTTGATGTGCATTTGGCCTGAGGTGTAGACCAAATTCTGAGAGGCCTGGTAGGTCAAGAAATCAATCCACGCATTGCTGTCGTCGGTCCCCGGAGTGAACGTCGCCAGCACTTGAATCCCCTCCAGGGTCAGTGGCGCGGTCAACTCACCGCCCACGTATCGGGCATGAAGCAGCGAAGACGGGGAAAGCAAATTGTCCGTGAGGGTGACCGACTGGCCTTCGAATTCGTAGTTCAATTGGGAGGCGCTGCCGGTGCCCACGCTTCGCATGGCGGCCCCAAAACGCACTGTCGCAGGCGTGCCCAAGACGGCGTGGTTGAGGGGGATGTTCCACGTGGCCGTGTTGGCCCCAAGCGCGGAAAGCCGAGCTCCAAACCAATTTCGGCCTGAGCGGATCAAATTCACCTCGTGATCTTCACGGACGCCGTACGCGACGTGTTGGGTGCGAACCTCGTCCATACCCCCCGTCCAGGGCGCTGCAAACGCCATGTGCGTCAACGGAAGCGAGTCCGGTGCGTCCGTGCGCAAGAACCACTTCGCCGTGTCTCCCCAAAGCGCCGCTTCATGCGTCCATCCGTCATCCTCGGTCCACGCCCATGTTTCGTGTGAGCTGGCATGCCAGCACATCTCGTCGCCTGGATCAAACGACCCATCCTCCAATCCGCGCAACACCACATGCTGTTGGGGAACGTCCAACGGCCGTTCTGCGTCGTTGTTCAGCGGCAGGTGTCGCCCACCTCGACCGTACAATCGGAGATTCGCGGGGTCAATGGCCCCGGGATCGACCCCAGACGCGATGAGCTCGTCGTACCCCATGCAGTGCACACCCTCTTTTGTGGTGGCGAAGGCATGCCAGATCCCTGTGGCCCGAGCGCTTTCCATGGGCCAGTTTCTTGTCACCCGATGGAATCCAACCGGCGACGCCCCAAGAATCGCCTTCAAGGACGTCAAGCGCTCCCAAGCGCCTCGCCTGTGACGGATGACCGAACCGCTTCCGCGGAGCACCGTCTGAAATCCATCCCCTTCAGCCACCCACGACCAAGGCTCGGTGGTGCGGCTGCGCCATTGGCGTGTCCATGCCTCGTGAAGCTCTGACTCCAACGGCAGCCACTCCTCTTCTACATCGAGCACCTCCACCCCCTGCCATTCCAGAGAAAGCGGCGTTTGCCACGTTGCCACAGCACGGGACTCTGGTCGCGCGACAACCGTTTGAATGTCCTCCACCTCCCACGCCAAATCGACGTGCATCACCACCCCTTCGTCCGTGACGTCGGCGAAGGTTTGGGCCCAGGCATGGCTGGCCCCATGGCCTCCGAAGAGCCACAAACAACACCCCAAACCCGCATACCAAAACACCCTCCACCCACGTTGAGATGTGAACAACCTCCCCGCGAACCGGGGAAGTTCAATGTGTGAATCGCGCATTTTCGCAGTGAAGATTGAACCCATGATGCTCATGTCCATCAGCACCCATACGCACAAAGGTGCGGCATATTGTGCCTCGCACCCCCATTCGGGGTCATGCGCCGGTGGACGTGACGCGAAGTCGAGGCGCACCTCATATACCTCACCAAAATTCCGTAACATTGTGGGTTCAACACATTGTTCGATGATGACGAAATTGACCTCCTGCCTTCTGCTTCTCGCGATGACCGCCGCGTTCGTCGTCGTCGTAGCGCCTCAGGATGCCCACGCACAAGATCCAGAATTTTCGCAATTCTACTCCAACCCCTTGCTGCTTAACCCGGCATTTGCAGGCACAGCACGCGGGCCTCGTGTGGTCATGTCTCACCGCAACCAGTGGCCTTCCATGAGCGGCGCATTCGTCACACAGGCCGTGGGGTACGACCAGCACTTCAATTCCATTTCTGGTGGATTGGGGTTGGTCTTGATGAACGACCAAGCGGGCCAAAACACCTTGACCACCACCCGCATCACCGGGATGTACTCGTACCAACAAGCCATCACGCGGAAGTTGTCCTTGCGCATGGCGCTTGAAGCGAGCTACTTCCAGAAGGCGTTGGATTGGAGCAACCTCACGTTTGGGGACATGATCGATCCCCGTCGAGGTTTCATCTACGAAACCGCCGACACGCCGCGCGGCGAAACGGTGAAGAAAGTGGACTTCGGTGCGGGCTTGCTCGCCTTCACGGAAAAGTTCTACGCCGGCGTCGCAGGTCACCACCTGAACGAACCCAACGAAAGCCTCGTTGTAGGCACGAGCCGCTTGCCCATGAAAATCACGGGACACGCAGGAGCCAAGCTTCCCTTGCAACGCAGTGTCAAAGGCGTGGAAGCGTGGATTTCCCCCAACGTACTGTACCGCCGTCAGGGTGAATTCCAACAGTTGAACTTGGGGGTGTATGTCAGCAAAGGGCCCCTCGTGGCTGGAGTGTGGCACCGGGGTTTCTTCTCGGAGGACACGCGTGACGCTCTGATTGTGCTTTTGGGAGTTGAAACCGCCCTGATGCGCTTCGGATACAGCTACGACATCACCATCTCGGACTTGACGCCAGCCACGGGTGGCGCTCATGAACTGAGCTTGAGCATGAGGTTCGCTTCTCCTCAACGATCCAAATTCAGAACGGTCTCGTGCCCGACCTTCTGACGCAAGAAACCTGCATCTACTCGAAACCTGAAAATTGAATCCGCACAACATGACGCAAAAGCACATTTACGGCTTGCTCGCAGTCGCCATGGGTCTCATGACCATGAATGGATGTTACTACGAGCGCTCAGGCGCTACAGGTTGGGCGTACAACTTCTATGAGAATGGCGGCTTTGAACGGACGCCGTATTTCGAACAAGAAACGGGCCCAGGTCTGATTTTCGTGGAAGGAGGTACGTTCACCATGGGCCAAGTGGATGACGACCTGAACTACGCGTGGGACAACATTCCCCGCCGCACCACCGTGTCGTCCTTCTACATGGACGAGACCGAGGTGACCAACCACTTTTGGACGGAATACCTCGCCTGGTTGCAACGCATCTACGGCTCTTCCTACCCCGAAATTGTGGAGCGCGCCTTGCCCGACACGGCGGCTTGGAGAAACAAGCTGGCCTACAACGAGCCCATGGTGAACTTCTACTTGCGTCACCCCGCCTACCGCGATTACCCCGTGGTCGGTGTGAGCTGGTTGCAAGCCAACGACTTCTGCAAATGGCGCTCGGACCGTGTGAACGAAGGCATCCTTGTCCGCGAGGGCCTCTTGTTGCACAACCCCGATGCCCAAATCGACGAAGAGCACTTCACCACAGAAACTTACCTCTCTGGCCAGTATCAGGGAGAGCGTGAGCGCGAAGGCCTGCCGAGCTACAGCTTGAACGCAGAATTTCGCGACGTCCGCATGGAGGACGGCGTGCTCTTGCCCAACTACCGTCTGCCCACGGAAGCCGAGTGGGAGTTCGCAGCCCTCGGCCTCATAGGCAACAGCCTGGGTGAACTCGTTGCAGAGCGCAAAACGTATCCTTGGAATGGTCACTTCGTGCGAAACGGAGACAGCCGCACCGGCGGATACGGAAGCATCAATGCCAACTTCGTGAAAGGACGCGGTGACTACATGGGTGTCGCGGGTGCGTTGGATGACTTCGGAGACATCACCGTCGACGTGTACGCGTACGCCCCCAACGACTACGGTTTGTTCAACATGGCTGGAAACGTCAACGAGTGGGTGATGGACGTCTACCGTCCCTTGTCCATCCAAGACAACAACGAATTCCGACCCTTCCGTGGCAACGTCTACCAAACGAAGCGCCTCGATGCGGAGGGACGCCCTGTCGACAAGTACGATTACGTGGTCTACAACATTCCCGGTGTCAAGGAATTCCTCGGCACGTATGAGAGGGAAGGCAACAGCGTCGGTATTTTCACGCCAGAAGACGAGGATTTGATGGGCAACCTCACGTCCAAAGTCAATGAGGCCGAAGAGCGCTTGAAGCAACAGCGTTTTGAGGAAGCCCAAACCCTCATGCAAGACGCCATGGACCTCATTGTGGACAGCGACGCCATTGCCGCATCTGATTTACGCAAGGGCTTCAGCAACAACATCGATGCCCTTCCAGGCGAAATGCAAAAGCGGAACGAGTCCCTCGAGGAGAACTTGAACCGGACCAACTACCGCATCGCCGACAACATCGACTACCTCGATGGCGATCGCAACAGCTCGTTCGATTTCGCGGCCCAGTCGGCTGAGGAAGATCAGCTGAGAGACAAACGCGTGTACAACTTTGGAGGCTCGTCGCTCATCAGCAACCGCAGCCGCGTCTACAAAGGCGGAGGTTGGGATGACCGCGCCTACTACCTTATCCCAGGCACGCGTCGCTACCTCGACGAACGTCAGAGCTCGGCTTCCATAGGCTTCCGATGTGCCATGGACCGCGTGGGAACCCCGGTTCCCTTCAGCGGACAATGAGGACGTCCCCAAGGACACGTCAACAACTTGAATGCAACGAACCCCACAGCTGAGCTGTGGGGTTTTTCTTTGCCTCAAGTCACCATGATAGACCTCTCTGATCCCACCCTGTTGCGACTGCTCGCGGCCCGAGACGCTGCTGACGGCGTGTCCTCCGACACCCGGGCTGAGCTCAAGGGAATGATGTTCGTGGCCCTTACAGGCGCAAACTTCGACGGGAACGTCTTTGTACAACACGCTCTGGAACAAGGGGCGACCCACGCCATCACCTCGAATCAACAATGGGAAGGCGCGACGAACGTCACGGTCGTGGAGGACACACTGGGCGCCTTGCAGACCTTGGCAAGGGCTTACCGCAGACGCTGGAAGTGTCCAGTGCTCGCCATGACAGGAAGCAACGGCAAAACCACCACCAAGGAACTCATCCGTGACGTGCTGGCCACACGCTACCGCGTGCACGCCACCCTGGGCAACCTGAACAACCACATTGGCGTGCCTCTGACGCTGCTCAACGCCCCTGCGCAACCCGAATTTGTCGTGGTTGAGATGGGCGCCAACCACCAAAAAGAAATCGGCCTCCTCGCCCGCATTGCAGAACCCACACACGGCTACATCACCAACATAGGCCTTGCCCACCTCGAAGGATTCGGTGGCCCAGAGGGGGTGTACCGAGGCAAGAAGGAATTGTTTGACCATCTGGCCGCCCAAAAGGGCACGGCCTTTGTCCAACAGGGAGACAACAAGGTGGTACGGGCCAGCGAAGAGGTCCACTCCCGCGTGCAGGTCCCCACCCCTGAGTGGACGTGGTCCTCTCGCCCAGGTGGAGGTGGCATCGCCTCTCTGCAAAGCACATCCATCCCCATGAACCTCGAGGGCAGCTACAACTTGCCAAACGTGGTGGCCGCCTTGGCCATTGGTGTGCACTTCGGCGTGTCTGAGGAGGAAGCTTGTCAAGCCTTGTCCAACTACGTGCCCTCCAACCACCGATCGCAATCGGTCAAAACCACCCAAAACTGGGTCATCCTCGACGCCTACAATGCCAACCCTTCTAGCATGACCCATGCCCTGAACGATTTTGCGTCACGCGGGCATGACAAGCCTTTGGTCATCTTGGGCGACATGGCTGAATTGGGCGATGCCAGCGAGGCGGCACACCGGGAAATGGTCGACATGTGCCGCGCACAGGGTCTGGAACTGTGGAGTGTCGGACAGTGGTTTGGAAACATTTATGACGCTGGAGGCCACAAGGATTGGATGCATTTCAGTGGCCTCGACGCGTTGGTGGCCCATTTGCAATCGAATCCATCTGAAGGACGACAGATCCTGGTGAAAGGAAGCCGAAGCGCCACACTCGAACGGCTCCTCCCTTACTTGTAACGGGCGTTATCTTTGCCTCCATGTCGTTGATCGAAGAACTGAAATGGCGCGGGCTGCTGCATGACATCATGCCCGGCACCGAGGAATTGATGGAGCAGGAACGTGTCAAGGCCTATGTGGGCTTTGATCCGACAGCCGACAGCCTCCACATCGGAAACCTCGTCCCCATCATGTTGCTCGTTCATTGGCAACGCGCTGGGCACACGCCCGTCGCACTCGTGGGTGGCGCCACAGGCATGGTGGGCGATCCCAGCGGGAAGACCACGGAGCGCCAGTTCCTCGACCTCGGCGTATTGAATCACAATCTGGCCTGTCAGCGCGCGCAACTGGAGAAGTTTTTGGACTTCAAAGGAGACAATGCGGCGAGCGTGGTCAACAATTACAACTGGTTCAAGGATTTTGGGTTCCTCGACTTCATCCGAGACGTTGGAAAGCACATCACGGTCAACTACATGATGTCGAAGGACAGCGTAAAGAATCGCCTCGAAAGCGGCATGAGCTTCACAGAGTTCACCTACCAGTTGGTGCAGGGTTACGACTTCTATCACCTTTGGAAAGAACACGACGTGAAAGTCCAAATGGGCGGCAGCGACCAGTGGGGCAACATCGTCACCGGCACTGAGCTCATTCGCCGCAAAGGCAGCGGCCAGGCCTTTGCCATCACCGCTCCGCTCATCACCAAGGCCGATGGGTCCAAATTTGGAAAGAGCGAAGGCGGCAACGTGTGGCTGGACAAAAACCGCACCTCGGCGTACAAGTTCTACCAGTACTGGATCAATGCAGCCGATGCAGACGCCGCGCGTTACCTGCGCATCTTCACCCTGATGTCCCGAGAGGAGATTGAAGCGATCGAGGCTGCACACGCGGAAAATCCTGGCATGCGCGCCATGCAAAAGGCCCTCGCTGAAGATGTCACGCGCCGCATCCACGGAAAAGCCGACTTGGACACGGCCATTGCCGCAAGTGCGCTGTTGTTTGGAAAGAGTTCCGAGGCAGATTTACGGGCTTTGCCTGAGGCCGAATTGCTCAGTGTTTTTGAAGGCGTTCCGCAGCGCACCGTGTCGCGCGAAGACCTCCAAGCAGGCATAGGCATCATCGACTTGCTCGCAGGGGGCGACGACGCATTCCTGGCGAGCAATGGCGAAGCCCGTCGCGCGCTCAAAGAAGGCAGTGTGAGCGTCAACAAAGCCAAGGTCAACGACAGCTGCGTGGTCACCACCGACGACGTGATTGGTTCAGGCATCATCCTGTTGCAACGCGGAAAGAAGAATTGCTTCTTGGTGCGGGTGAGCGAATGACGGGTTACCGAGGCTGAAAAGCGAACCCTCAGCCAAACAACAACGCCAACTCCCTGCCCTCAACGAGGTACAGGAACACCACGAGCAAGACCGAAACGACCAACCCGATGGTCGCTTTTCCGAGGTCTGAAAAGACCATGGTCCACACTTTGCGGCCGTCCTGGTTGGCTTCGTCCAACCGGAGGCGCAGGGCCACCTCGCGACCCGCAAGCATGCCAAGGAACACCCAAGTGGTGCTCATGGGAATCTTGGCGCCGACGCCCAGCATGTCAAACTTGAACAGCAGCAACACAAGGCCGTAAAAGAGGTCGATGAACGTGGCGGACCTGATGTCTTGCGTGTTGGTCTTGACGCGGACGATTTCCTGAATCTTCCCCCCTCTGCGGTAGAAGATGTACCCCAACATGGCGAGCAACACCGCAAGTGCAAACGCAAAGGTGCCAACACCCACTTCGCGGGGATCTCCCAAGTAAACCATGATGTTGACCAAATCTTGGGTCAACCACTGGCTCCACAGGAAGCCCGTCGAGGCCCATTGAAGGGTTGTCCAAAACCGCCGGTTGGTCCACAGCCCGTGGTTCTCACCGCCGAACGGATGGCGCATGAACAGCCGCTCAGTGACCTTGCTCAAGGCGATGAATGCGACAATGGCAAACGTGAAGGCCACGCCGTACCCACCCAAGCTCTTTACGAGCATTTGGGGCAAGGCTTTGGGCGCGAAGAAGGTCAGCACCAGGAAGGTCGTGCTCACCGGGATGCCAAGGCGGGTGATGAAAAGAAGGGCCAAGGGAGGCAAAACGTACCACGCACTGATGGTCGGGAACACGGTATCTCCCTTAAAAATGCCGTCGTACTTTCCAAAGGTCAGATCGTCGCCTTTGCCTCCGAGGTATTCGCCGTATCCGAGGTAACCCAGGGTGACAACCAACGCCATGATGGAACCTGCAAACAACCAAAGCTGCCACCATTTGCGGTTCTCGTTGGACACGAGGAAGGTGCCCAAGGTTTGGATGCTGTCGTTGCCCACCACCGAGT
>MDSV01124822.1_pt1 | contig 16500 bp, 4 predicted proteins | sample 810851 | NCBI WGS metagenome assembly MDSV01 (sample SAMN05326640, study PRJNA326480) | marine metagenome | isolation source: seawater | place: Atlantic Ocean: North East | collected 2012 | reverse complement strand
ATCCCGTCACCAGTAAAGTCATAGACCTTATCTGCTTCTGTTATTTCACCGTCTCCATTTATATCGATAACAGTTTCTTCTACAAAATCAAGAGTATTACTCTTATAGACGTAGTAAGAATCATTTGATAAAACCAGCTCGGGCTGAAGCGTATCTGATTCATACATGAAGAAACTATCAGTACCATATGTTGTTGCGTCGCCAACTGTAACAGGAACAAATTCACCAGACAATTCAGCTCCTGTGATAACGCCATCAACAACAACAGAACCAATTTCAGAGACTAAATCAGCAGAAGTAATTATCCCGTCACCAGTAAAGTCATAGACCTTATCTGCTTCTGTTATTTCACCGTCTCCATTTATATCGATGACAGTTTCTTCAACAAGATAAAGATTTCCATAAATATCTTTTTTTAAAGATTGGGACCCTTTGCTTTCAATAATCTCTAAGTCATATCCAACTGCACCATCTCCATCAAAATCTACCCCATAAAGTGATTCGGCCTCATAATATTCGTAAGTTCCTTTTTTCTCAAAATAATAATCCTTATTATTGAAATTCCAATCTCCTGAATCACTATAAAATATTTTTAAATTATTAGAAATAGTATGTTTTTGAACAAGATGGTTCATCACTCCATTTTGTTCTGCTGCAACCGCTAAATATTTACCGTTTAAAGATTTTTTTTGAGTACCATTTTTTCCCGTAATTGCGGTTTGAATTAAAGAATCAAAGACATATAAATTAGAAAGAGAATCTTCTATTAAAGTAATATTTCCATTTTCCTCTAAATTATCATAGGCAAGACCATCTTCTCCATCACCATTAAAATCCTGTTGGTAATATTCTTCATAATCGTAATATGATTCATTTGTATCTTTAAGAATCTTTAAATATTTTGATCCCCAAGATTTTTTATATTCCCATTCATCATTGAGTTCGTAATTATAAATGTAATTATTACTCTTTTTTTTGTAAGCAAGATTATTTGAATCTAAAAACTTTTCAGCACCCAAAAATATAAAATTATTGGTCTCAAAATTTAGTTGCTGACCTTTAAAGTCTACTTCATAAATATTATTGGATTCATCTACAGAAATAACATCAGTTAAAGCATCTTTTAGGCTTTCAATATTTCCATATGATTCAACACTTATATATGAATTTGTCATTAATCAATGTTTCATTTTTATTATAACTTTAACATTATAATTGGAATTAAAAATTGTATACATATAAAAGCTATTTAATGATAAATATTTAATGATAAATATTTAATAATTAATATTGAACTTATATATTTAATTATTTTAAAAGTTATCTTAAAAGAAAATAAATTGACTTGTAGGGTTATAATTATGTTTTATGAAAAGGTTTAGTTAGTAAAAGATGCTAAAAGAAGAGATCTTCACATCTAAACAATTATCCTCATGGGGCATACTAAAAAAGGTTAAAAGAGAATTATTAATAGATAAATTTATTAATAGTATTAAATCCCCAGAAAAAAAAGTTTTAGAAGATATACAAAAAATTTGGCTTAAAGAAATTGGTATAAGTTCAGAGGAAGAATTGCAAAACTGGGAAAAAAAGCAAGGGGTATCTAAAAACGAATGGCAAGGATTACTTATAAGACAATGGAAATGGCTTGAATGGTGTAAAGAAAATGTTAGTGACAAAATCCCAAGTCATTATCTAAAAAGAAAACCTCAGCTTGATAAAGTTATTTATTCTTTATTAAGGGTAAAAGACAAATATTTAGCTAATGAGCTATTTTTAAGAATCAAAAATAATGAAAACAGTTTTAAGGAGATAAGTTCAGAATTTTCAGAAGGTCCAGAGAAGAAGAGTGGAGGAAGGCTAGGACCAATTCCACTAAACAAACCACATCCTTTACTTGCGAAATTGTTACAAGTAAGTCAGCCAGGTCAACTTTGGCCACCAAAAGAGTTGGGAGAATGGTGGATAGTTGTAAGAATGGAAAAGTTAATATGTACTGAACTTACAGATAATATAAAACAAAAACTTCTTTTAGAACTTGGAGAAGAGGTTTTATTAAAAGACTTAAATTCAGACTTAAACAATAAAAAAAATCAATTTGAACTCAAATAAAATGAAAGAAATTCTTAAGTTTTTCTCCAATTTATCGAATAAAGAGCAAGATTTCTTAAACAATGAGATCGAGTTAGTTTCTCTTAAACCAGGACAACCACTAAATGACTTTAAAACTCTGCCAGCTGGAATTTTTTATGTTATTCAAGGAAAACTTAGATTAATTGCTTATGACGAAGTAAAAGAGCCATTCTCAATTGAGACTTATTCTAAAGGTCAACTAGCCGGTGTTAATCAATTAGTTAGAGGTGCAACAGGACAAGTTTTAACTTCTTCTACTCAAACAAAATGTGAAATTTTACCCGCCAAATCGTTCCTTAGAATGGTGGCAAATGAAAAGTTTAATGAAGACCTTATTAAAGAAGTAATGGTTTCAGAATTATATGATGTTGCTAGTAAATCAAACATACCAAATAAATTAAGATCTAGTGAACTTTTTCTGTGGGCAAAATCTGTTTGTGAAGAGGAAACATTACAGGCAATAAGCATAAGTAATGAAAACATTTTCTCCTTAGATCAAGTCCAAAACTATTTAATAAGTAGTACAAATATAAAAGATAATAAAACAGGTTCAGTTATAAATGGTCTGGAAGGAATTAAAGTAGAAGGAAAACTAAGTGGAAGAATTATAAGAGTTCCAGATAATTGGCCACCTACCTTAACTCAATTTTCAGATAAAAAAGAGGCTAAGGAGTCCAAGAAAAGTAACCCAGTTGATTCTTATAAAGATAAAGAAAAAAATGTTGAATCTCTTCAAAAAGAAGCTTTAGAAGATTGGTATGGAAGGATGAGAGATGATGGAAGTTATCCTCATTTAAAAGGAAAAGGAGCGGAAGAAGAGCCTTTTTGTTGTTTAAGAATGTTGGCGAGACATTTCGACTTACCATTTCGTAAGGATATTATTCAAAGAATTATTAGTAATCAATTAGAAACAGGTGAAGAAAAAAAAATAGGCCTTCAAACTCTAGCAGTAATATTAGATATTCTTGGCCTAAGAGCTAGTGGAATAGAGCCTAATACAGAAGAATTACTTTTAAGAGCTCCATTTCCTGCGATAATTCTGATTGAGGATACCCCTAACATAATTTGGGAGTCCTATAAAAATCAAATATTAATAAGTAATCCGAGAGAAGAACAAAAATGGGTTGAACCTAAATTAATTTTTGAAAAAATCAAAGGAGAAAGTCTTTCTCTTCTATGCATTGAGAAAAACGCGAATGCACCAAAAGCCAGATTTGGATTAAGTTGGTTCCTTCCCTCAATAAAAAAATATAAAGGAGCACTTATCCAAGTTGTAATAACAAGCTTTTTTGTGCAATTACTCGGTCTATTTAATCCTTTACTTATCCAACAAATAATTGATGCAGTAATAAGTCAAGGAAATTATTCAAGTTTAAATGTTTTAGGAACATTATTAATTGCGATGGCTTTAGCACAAGCACTTTTAGGTTCTTTGAGGACCTATTTGTTTTCAGATACCACAAATAGAATTGATATTTCATTAGGTGCTTCAATTATTAACCACCTTTTAAGACTTCCATTATCATATTTCGCAAGAAGGCCTGTTGGAGAAGTAAGTAGCAGAATAGGAGAACTAGAGAGAATTAGAAGCTTTCTCACAGGTACAGCCTTAACAGTTTTGCTTGATGCTATTTTCTCTTTTGTATATATAGGCGTAATGCTCCTTTATTCAGTACCCTTAACCTTTGCAGCTTTAGGAGTAGTCCCTTTATTTATTGCTTTAACAGTAGGTGTTGCACCAATAATACGAAGACAACTTAGACAAGGTGCAGAAGCAAATGCGAAAGTTCAAAGTCATTTAGTTGAAACTCTCTCAGGAATGGAGACTGTTAAAGGACAAGGAATGGAATTACCCAGTGAGTGGAGATGGGAACAACTTTATGGCGGGCAAATAGAAGCAGGATTTAGAAATACTATTACAAGTACAGCTGCGGGATCTACAAATCAATTCTTGGGACAAGTTTCCGGTCTTATAATCATTTGGTATGGAGCAATATTAGTTCTTGATGGCAAGTTAACTTTAGGCCAACTCATTGCTTTTAGAATTCTGTCTGGGTATGTAACTTCACCCATATTAAGGCTTGCCAGCCTTTGGCAAAACTTTCAAGAAACCGCATTATCTTTAGAACGTCTTTCTGATGTTGTTGATCATCCGGAAGAAATTGAAATAACCGGAGAAAATTTACCTCCAATACCTCCAATAAAAGGATCAATTAATTATGATTCCGTAAGTTTTAGATTTTCTAATTCCGGACCAATGCAACTTTTAAACGTTAGTTTAAATATAGAAAAGGGAAGTTTCATAGGAATTGTTGGTAGTAGCGGTTCTGGGAAAAGTACTCTTCTAAAACTTTTAACAAAGCTCTATGAACCTGAAAACGGAACCATAAGAATAGATAATTTTGATATTTCAAAAATTGATCTTTATTCTCTAAGGTCGCAAATAGGGGTAGTCCCTCAAGATAGTCTTCTTTTCGATGGTTCAGTGCAAGCCAATATTGGGTTAACAAGGCCTGATGCAAGCTTCGAAGATATTACAAAAGCAGCAAAAATTGCCTGTGCTGATGATTTTATTGAATCTTTACCAAGTGGATTTTCAAGTTCAGTGGGAGAGAGAGGATCAGCATTATCAGGGGGACAAAGACAAAGAATTGCAATTGCTAGGATGGTTTTAAAAAGACCAAAATTATTAATTCTAGACGAAGCAACAAGCGCATTAGACGTAGATACAGAGCAGAGATTAACTAGAAATCTCGCTGAGGAATACAAAGATAGTACAGTATTATTTATAACTCACAGACTAGGAAGTCTTAGACATGCTGATAAAATCCTGGTAATGCATGAAGGTAGTATGGTGGAAGAGGGAAATCATGAAGAACTTCTTACCTTAGGAGGAAGATATGCAACTCTTTACAAACAGCAAGAAAGCTTCTAAAAAATGAAAAATAAGTTATTAAATATTCTTAAATCTATTAAAAAAAGAAAACAATCTAGCTTCAAAGGATTTTTAAATAAAATTGAATTTGAATCCTATTTTAAAAAAATAGATACCTTTAAAATTAATACCAAGGAATATTTTGTAAAGAACCTAAATACAAAAATAAATTTAAAATCTTATTTTGAGAAATTTAAAAATTTTAAAAATAATTCTAAAAATAAACTTTTACTTATAAAAGAATCTTGGTCAGACAAAGATAGAAAATATGATCAGATTAAATATCAGGAAATAAGATATAAGCCAACACCTAAGTGGACAAAATCATTGCAATGGGCGATAGTTAGCATTGTAGGATTTGGATTTACCTACAGCATAATTGCCCGCATTGATGAAGTTGTTATCACTCAAGGAGATCTTCAATCTCAAGGAGCGGAAAGACCAATAAAATCTCCAGCAGCAGGGATAGTATCTTTAATTCCAGTAAAGGAAGGGGATCTAGTTAATTCAGGAGACATAATTTTACAGTTTGATCAAGAAATAAATGATTCTCGAATCTTATCAATTAATAATCAACTTAATTCGGAAAAACTAAGATTAAGAGCAGAAGAAAATTCATTTAATGCAAAAAAAGAAAGTCTTAATTCAAAAAAATCCAGTACAGAAACTCTATTAAAAACAGAATCTGTAATTCTAAAAAGATATCAGAATCTGTTAAAAGTTGGCGCTGTTGCAGAAATTCAGATGCTTCAACAAAAAAATAAAGTAGTTAATCTTAAATCAGAATTTGAGCAATTACAGTCAAGAGAAAAAGAAATTTCTTCGAATTATAAACAAAATATTGAAAATATAAGAAAAGAAATATCAGTCCTTAATAGACAACTTGCAGAAACAAAAAAATCACAGGAATATGAATCATTTAAATCTCCAATTGATGGATATATTTTTGATTTAATACCTTCTAGCATTGGTTACTCCGTAAGCAACGGCGAAGTATTAATGAAGATAATACCTATTGGAGAAGTAGAGGCAAAAGTATTTGTAACTAATCAAGATGTAGGATTTCTAAAACCTAATATGGAGGCTCAAATTAGAGTTAATGCATTTCCATTTACACAGTTTGGAGAAATCAAAGGAAAGTTAAAACTCCTTGGTAGAGAGGTAATCCAAGAAAGTCAAGGGAACCCTGAACTTAAATTTCCAGTTATTGTAGAGCTAGAGAAACAATACCTAGAAAGAAAAGGCAAAAAATATAAAGTAAAAGCTGGTCAAACAGTTTCAGTAAATTTTGTTGTCAGAGACAAACCAGTAATTAGTTTAATAACTGACGCTGTTGAAAAAGCATTTGATTCTATGAGAGGGATCAAAACAGATCAACCTTAAAATATAGTCTGATTTAAGTTAATGTTTAACTTTCATCAATAGGTGTTGCAGTCTTTAATAATTCCTTTAATTGAAGTCCCATTGATTGTCTTCCAACTGATAATACTTTTAAATTATCATTTTGAAGTTTAATTTGAGCATCAGCTACTCTCATTCCTGTAATAAGTTTTTGAGCGTCTTCAGATAAGGTTGAAATATTATACTTTTTATCTTCAAAATTTAGTATTGGTTGTTTTTGTGTTTCTGCAGAGTCGGTCATAGTCTTTTTTGTAAACCAAAGTCATAAAATTACCAAACTATTTTAGCGCATTATAAGATTTTATGAAAGGAGTCCTTTTTTCTAATTCCATAAAAAAAGACTCTAAATAGAGTCTGTTTTTATATTGAAGCTTATAAAAACAAATTTTTATAATTCATTTCCAATAAAGCTATCGTTGTTAAGATCCTGAACAAAAATAGATTCGAGATCTAGTTTATTTAATTTACCTTTGTTTACGCCCATTAACTTATCACCACTTGATTTTTCAGCTTTACTATAGTTCCAGTCTGAACCGAAATTAATGTATTTGAACTTTTTACCCTTACCAAATATACCAACATTATTAGTACTTCCATCATCAAGATTATAACTATCTAGCCCAAGAAGATCCCAACCGCTAAATTGCGTTGACTTCATATCAGCACCGTTATAAGTAACTGTGGTAGCAGTTTCATCTGCAAAACTCTTTGCGTATATTGTATTTGATATATCTGTATATGTTTCAACTAATCCATCTGCTTCACCAGATATATAGTCATTTTCATCAAATACTCCATCAGCAACTGCAACACCGACTCCAGCAATATCCTTTCCTACATAGCCATCTCCATTTAAATCATAACCAAAATCATTTTCAATATCTAAATATTCCTCTGATAGTGTATCTGTAATTTTCTGATCTTGGCCAATCTGTTTTAATTCATTAGTTGGAACCGCATTATTTGTATCTACCATTTGTTTCAACAACAGATGGCCAGCACTGTTTTGATAAGCAAGACCTATGGAGTCAAGGTTTTCATCACCATTACTGTCAAACTTACCTGCTCCAATAAATTCAAATTGTCCAATTGTGGTCTTAAGTTGCTTTGTGCCATTGCTAGCGTATAAGGCATAGTCTGCTGCAGGATCCGCTAATGAAGAATCACTGTAGTAAAGATTCTGTTGATAATCATACTTAGAAGTAATATCAACACCATCTGCAGTAGTAGTAATGATTTCAGCTTTACCAGTATTACCTATGATTCCGTCATCGTTAAAGTCATTACCAAAAGCTACTTCTGCATCATAAAAGTCATCTTTTTTAGACTTATAATTAGTTAATGAGGAGTATGCGATAGTCTCTTCGTCTCCTACTACCTCAGTAAAGTTATATACTTTGAGAGCGGTTTTCTTTTTGTTGATCGCTGCAACAGTAATTAAACCGTTATCAAAATCAACAGACATATCCTCGACAGTAAATGCTCCAGCTTTAGCCTTAAGAGCTTTACCCTTAGAGTTAGTAAGAGCCGTGATATCCTCCTCTAAGTATTCAAGAGCATCATCTGCATCCACTTTAATGTATGCAACATTACTATCATCTTTGAGTAAAGCTGCTCCATTAATTTCACCTTCAGGCGCTATTTCTGAAACTATTGTTTCTGCAACATAAGCACCTGCTAAATTGGTCTGAGCTATGATTCCATCATTATTTAAATCAGCTCCCCATGCAATTTCTTGATCATAGAAATCATTAGTCTTAGCTTTGATTTTTTGTTTTGAATCAAATTCTGACCAATCAGCACTGTAGTTATAAATTTCAATAGTTTTATTATTTTTTGCTTTAAGAACAGCCTGGTTTTGATCTCCAATTGTTTCAGCATCAAATAATGTCAATCCGCCAACTGATGTTTTTAGATTCTTGCCTTTATTATTTGTCAACTCAACAGTGACTGTTTCCCCATTAGAATCGTACTGAACAAGAGCTTTATTTTTTTCACCGGCCAATAAAACAGTTGCTGAATTATCGTCATTTAGAATTAATTCCGCTACTCCAGCTAACCCATCACCAGTAACATCTATATTGAATTTTGCTTCATTACCCGCAGTAGTGAAATCTTCTAATGAAATCCATTCACCTTCACTGGTAACTTTTGCAAAATCATTTGTTTGCCAAATTGCAAATAAACCTTCATATTGTTCACCAGTAGTTCCCTCAAGAACTAACTCATAACCATTTTTAACTTTCAAAGCAGCTATTGCTTCAAAATCAGCAATATTATTATCATCATAATCAGTTGTCTGTTGATCTAAAGCAATACCTTTAGCATTTTTAACTAGGAGAGCACCATCGATATTTTCAGTTTCTGATTTTATTTTTATAGATCCAGAACCTTCTAAAATACCATTTAAATCAATGTCGTAACTGAAATCATCTTCTAAACCTGCTGCAATTGCTTGATCTTTCGTGTACCATTCATTTTCAATTTGATCCCATCCTGTCTCTAAATCACCATCAATATCATCCACATCTTCAATCCAGTAAGAGTATCCTTCTTTTGAGATAATTTGACCAGTATTACCGTTGACAGTTATAACTTGATATTTGCCTGCATCGTCACCTTCACCACCATTAATATATTCGAGAATATTGCCACCACCAGTAAAGGTAGTAAAGTCAGCTTTAAGGGATGTCGCAGCAAGAATATTGAAATCAGTTTCAAGTACATTAGTTTCTACAACTTCAATATCTTCAACGAGATTTCCAGTATCTGTATCAATCTGAGCAGTACCTGTAACTGTTACGTCTTTAATTTCAATACCTCCAGCTTGAGCAGTAAATAGCTGAAGCTGAGAGTTTTCACCGGCACCCTTAAGAATATAATCTCCATCAATATCAAAATTAAATGTTTGCTCCCAACCTAAATTAACGGCTTGAGATTCAGTTTTCCATCCTGATTTCTTCTTATTAACGATATTTCCCAAGGGGTCAGTTTGATAAACAAACCATTTTCCGGCTTTGCTGCCTTCACCTTCAAGTAAAACTTGGTATCCATCTGGATAGATAAGTGTACTTTCTGTGGCCGCTACAACATCAAATTTCTTGGTTGTATCTGCTGTAAGTGATTTTCCTTTTAGTGATAACTTAATTGTATTTGCAGATGCTGCGCTAAATGCTCCAACTTGAGAAGCTGTACTGATGGCATAAGCTGATTCACCATCAATAATTCCATCGTTCGTAGAATCATCATATTTTTCATTTCCTGAAATTTCGAAGTCATAAACTTCAATGTATGAATCAACACAGTAATCAATAGCATCAACAATTCCAACACCCACAGTTACGATACCGGAATCTTCTCCACCAAGATCTTGCTTAGTAATAACGTAGTTAAAGACATCTGATGTCTCACCCATGTTATCTACATCTTGACCAACTGTTGCAATATTGTATGCAATACCGTTGATAGCAAAGAAAGCAAAATCCTGATAAGGGATATAATCATCAGTTCCGAAGGTATAACCGAAATTAATAACGTCTCCTACATTGACCTCTACGGTGTCATAAGCAGCTGAACCGTGAGTTGCATCAATAGCATCTTTTGTAACTTCTGAAATGTTTCCATTATTGTCATAAAGGACAAGATCATCATCTAATGCTCCATCTTTAAGACCTAATCCTTGTTCAATATCGTACTGATCAACTGAACCACCACCAGTTGACATGATGACAGCATCACCTTGTTGGAATGCATTACCAATCATTTCAATATCTATTTCTTCATAATCACCTTCGTCTTGATCAGGCATTTCATCTTTATAGTTTGAATCTTCCTCATCCCAATCGTAGTCGTCATCTATTCCATCTCCATCTTCATCATTGAAGTAATCATCCTCAGTGAATTCAATAAAGGAGTAGGCTCCTGTTGGAGCTGCATCAGCTGTGGTACCAAATACATACGCTGAATTTTCTTCAGTTAAGAAATTGAAGACAGTCTCTTCTGGATTAAAACTATTATCAACATAATCCAGCTCAGTCATTGTGTAGTACATATCCATATCATCCCAACCAACAAAGAATCCCTTATTTGCATCTACAGTTTCTATTCCATCGAAATTATATTCAAACTCATTTTTCGCTACTGATGAGAACTTGACTGTATCTGCTCCACCATCGCCTTCTATTAAATCGTCGTCATCTAAAGTGTCGTCTACATTTTGTACTGGTACTGCTGTTGCTGAATAGGCATAGTAGTCAGGATTGGTTATGTAATCAAATGAGTAATTTAGTGAATCAGTCGCGTCATTCTCAAACATATTAAGAAGCAGCGTTTGTTGGTTAACGTTTTGATCTATAAAACCAACGTCATTAAAAGTAATTATCTGATCTGCTTGAGTTAATTCATTATCTCCATTTATATCAAGATACATATTTCCATCTTCCCCAGTTACAGTTGGGACTTCACCAGTACCACCATTCGTGAAAAGTCCTAGAGACAATTGACTTGCGAAGAAGTCAGCATCATCCATACCTGTTAAGTACTTAAGATTTCCTCCAGGAGGTCCAAAGTCATCAGGATTATATGGGATATATTCACCAAACTCCTGTATAATCGCATCCCAAGTTGGTGCTGCATCACCTACAGCTAAGTCTTGCCAAGCAGGGTTAGCAAGAAGAACTGCCTCCATTTCATCCCAACCTTGTACTTCACCGGCGTCGGCTGGTAAGAACGCTTGCATAATAGTACCTTCAAGACCTGCAACTACTGTATTTATAAAAGGTGCATAGTCATCAGTAGATGCGTCCGTAGATCCAGCCCATAAGAAAGTAGAACCATTATTAAGAGCACCTTTAACAGTTATTCCTGTAGTAAGTTCAGGAATAGTATCTTCAAGTGTGTTGAGGGCAATATCATCAACAGTATATCCACTAAGTATTAAATCACCCCAAGGACTACCTACATATCCGGGAATACTTCCCTCTGCAAAATCATCTCCAATATATATGCCAGTATACGCATAATCAGTAGGACTATAGTATACCTGGGAATTACCTCCCATTCCCCCCAATGCATTATTTACTGCGTTAAATTCAAGATCGTAATCTGAAGGTTTGGTGTTATAGATTAATTCCTTATAAGCTAAAACACTCTCATCACCACCTGCGAAACCTAAAACTTGACCACCACCATCTTCAGCGTCAAATGTAAGTACATCAGAGTCTGCAAGTTGATCCCAAATGAAATTTGGAGTAAGGCCAAAATAATCAAGATAATAAGTATCAATTTCAACATCGCCGTCAGTAATGTTATCTAATCCCTCTTTCCAATCACTAACAGCATCAGCATCATCATCATCATCATCACCACCAGCATCACCTTCAGCGGGTGAGTTATCAACCTGCTTCAGCATATCCTTGTAGTTGATTACACCGTCGTCGTTGTAATCAAGAATTAGATCGGCGTCTGTTATTTCCCCATCACCATCAAGGTCAAAATAACTTCCCTCTTGGAAGTAGAAATCTTCATCTTCATAAATATCTTCCTCAAAATCATCGTAATCGTCTTCTGTAATATTTTCGTCACCTGGATTAGGAGCTACATAAGATGGTGCTTCATCTCCACTTCCTGCAATACCAAAACCCCAAACATCAATAGTACTTTCTACTGCACCATCTTTTCCGTCAAGAATTCCAACCGAAAGATTAAATAGACCGTCTTCATCAAAATCATCAGACTGAATAGTGTATTCAATCATTCCTTCCTTAGAACCCCAGTTATCTACGTTAGTTCCAACACCAGCTATCATGTTTGTCTCATCATTTACGTTGAAGAAACTATAGTCAGCATAAGGAGTGTAATCATTAGTCTCAAAGTAGTAGTAGAAGTAAGCGGTATCTCCAACACTTGCTGATGTAGTAAATGTCAAGGCAGCACCTTCTGTTCCTTTTACTGCATCCTTCTGTGATTTTCCATTAAATCCTGTATCATTCCAACCGTCTTTGATATTCATTTTCTTATCAAAGACATTTTTGTTTACCCCGATAAATTCTCCAATTTCATCTGTGTAAGCGACTGCACCTGCCGTTGAAAGTGTAAACCCACCCCAAACGTCTGATTCAACCCATACATCTCCTACATAATCAAAGTCTGCAAAATATTCATTTTCATACTCGTCGTCAAGACCTTGATCTTCTTCATCTAAAATTCCATCCTCACCAACATCAAGCAATTCTCCTGGGATAAAGTCAAAGTTTGAAAGTGTAAGAGTAGTAGGTGTAGCATTATTTTCACCATTCATTACACCAACAGACATGGTGAACTCACCAAATGCTTCACCTTCTAAATCATCAGCTGTCAAAGAATATTCAAAATATCCAGTGAAATCCGCTTGTCCTGGATTACTTGGATCATCACTATTAGCAATAGCTTTTTGCCCGTATGTATTAGATGTCGGATCTACGTTTTGAAGAACATATGCCTCATCATTAATACTTACATAACCAAAATCCTCATAAGGATTAGCATCTTCAGTTACAAAAGCAAAATCAAAGCTAAACGTATCTCCTACAGATCCAATACCTGAAAGTGATAAAGCAGAACCTCCGAATGATTTAATAGAACTCTTAGAACCATTTAAGCTAGTATCTAGGGTTCCACTTTCTAAACCAGTAGCCCATTCAATCTCAGTTGCATCAAGAGTGGTAGCAAGTTCTCCGTCGTCAGGACCATTGCCATCTACGTCAGGATCACCGACATAAGCTGTGCCCTCAATATTAAATTGAGTAGAAAGAGTTATTGTTGATATGTCTTCAAATGTTGCTTCTAAAATAGGTAATAAGTCGTATCCATAATCTACAAGTCCATTAACAGCCGATAGGACATCAGAACCGTCATCTATGAAGGTAAATCCATAAGCTCCTCCCAACTCATCTGCAAATAATGCATTATCTCCATAAGTTTGAGTATATAAGTAAGCTACTTGTTCATCATCATCATTAATTATTTGATCAGCAGTAGTTACCTTTAGAAAATCTATTGCATAACCAAAATATTCAGTATTATTTGCAGCGTCATATGCTTCAGCTTCAGAATATAAAAGATAACCAGTACTATTATCGGCAAGAGTGACCTTGTCAGCATCTGTTATTGTTCCGTCAATATCTGTATCAACAACTAGGTCTTCAAAATTAGAAGCTCCATCACCACTAACATCAACAATAAAGTCTGTAGTTGTTATTAAACCATCTCCATCTGAATCAAGTACTGTATCTTCATTAGTGATAAAACCATCTAAGTTAAGATCAACAAAGTCATTTGTAAATGTATCCCAAATAGGAGCTACATTTCCGTAGTACGCGATATCAAATTCAGCGAACTCATCAGTAATATCTTCATATGTAAGATCTTGATATTCAGTAGGTATTTCGTCAGCTATACCATCATTATCAGCATCAGCAGAGTTAGGGTCATATATGTATACATTATTAATGTGTAATACGGAATCAACGCACGTATCAATAGCATCCATTACACCAAACGCTAAAGTTAACTTTCCGCCAGCGTCAGTTACTGCATCGCCATTTTCGTCAAATGGTGCAATGTAGTCTTCGGCAAAATCTTCGGCAGTTAGCGTATAGGAAATTTGTCCAGATGTTTTTCCAAAATCAACAACATTTTCACCAAGAGCTGCAAGTTTTTCAACTTTCTGATTTACTGAGAACCAACTGAAATCTTTATATGGAGAATAATCATTTGTGTCAAAGGTGAAGTTAAACGAAATTACATCACCTTCTTTTGCATATGTAGTTGCATACATTGCAGAACCAGAAGTAGCATCTATCGCATATTTTGTACCGTTAAGATCTCCGTCTAATACATCATCTTCTAAACCAATTGTCGCCTCTATCATTCCTTGACCAGCTGGTGAAGGATTAAATCCACCAGTGGACATGAACATATTGGCGCCGAGACCATCATCACCTACATAGGTCATGTAAGCATTTCCTATCTCATCACCATCTACTGACCAGTTAAGAATTCCATCTTGCCAAAGAGTATCATCTTCTTCTTCGGTAACATCACTATCTTGTCCAGCAGCTACAAGATCCATTCCCTTAACTTTTATTGAAGTATCAACCCAACCATCAATTGCATCAGTAACACCAACAGATAAATCAAAGAAACCTTGATAGATTTCAGTTCCTTCAACCCCAGCGAAAGCAACAGCATTCTTGATACCCAGTGCCTCTTTTTGCCCAAAAATAGCTTGCCATTCTGTTGAATCAGAATCATTTAAACCATCATCATCAGAATCTGTATCGTTAAAATCAAGAACTAATCCATCTTTCTCTAAAGAAACATCTTCTAAGTTAGATTCCAAAACATAATAACTATCTATATCTTCCGTACCTTGAACTCCAGAATCACTAACGTCTTTTGCCGTTACGAAAAATGAATTTATACCATAAGTAGATACAACACCTACTGTTTGTGTGCCATCAATTATTGCATTAATTTCATCAGCACCAATTAAAACGTCGGCGCCAATATCTTCAATTAGATCTAACTCATTAATTTTGCCATCAGAATTTAAATCTAATACTAAATCGTCTTCATCTACTACACCTTCACCAGTGATATCAAATTTATAATCAGAGAATTGAACCTTATTAACATCTGTATAAAATGCGTCTGGATCAGCACCATCCAAAAAGAGGGCTACATCATTACCATCTGAATTAAGAACATATTCGAAGGTTGTGTCCTCATAACCTGCAACTGCTTGAATAGCAGCTACAAGTTCAGTATCAGTTGCTGATACTAAAACTCCACCAGCTGCAGTATCTAATTCAGTTGAAACATCAGTAATATCGTCAGCTACAGTACCTGCAGTCAACAAATCATTTTCATTAATTACACCATCACCATTGATATCTAAAACTTTATCGTTTTCGTCATACACAGTATCTCCATCAATATCGAATATCATGTCGGTATCTGCGTAACCCCAAGTTCCATCAAGGTCTGCAGTTATTAATCCGAATTGAATATTACTATTTCCAAAATCTTCGGCCGTTAATGTATAAGAGAAGGAACCTTTCTTTGTTCCGAAATCTTCAATATCAAGACCAATAGAACCAAGTGACTGAACCGCAGCATTTCCCTGTACTTTACCTATTGCATCTCCTGTTTTTAATTGTACAAATGCAAAGTCGTTGTATGGGAAATAATCATTGGAACCAATTAAGTAATCAAAAACAAGTTTATCGCCTGCTTTTGCATAACCTGTGAATTTAACCCCTGAACCTTCTGTAGCGTTGATAGCATTTTTAGTTGAAGAATTCGGAGCAGTATAACCATCAAAGAAAGATTCAGATTCACTTTCTACAAAAGAAAGCATCGACTTATCAAGTAAACCAGATTCAATGCCTAATACATCTTCAAGTTCAATTTGCTTGGCTGAACTAACCCCAGTATTCATTTTGTAGTTTCCTACAGAACCTTGAATATTACCTACTGTTTCGTAATAATAAAGAGTTGGATCGTAGCCGTTCCATGGACTTTCATCATTATAATCAATATTATCCTTATCATCATCCTCATCAAAGCCATCATCTCCTTCTTCTAAGCCGTTTTCATCTTCATTTGGATTGTCATCATCATTAAAGCCATCAACAACTCCTTTATAAAGAGTTGAAACTGCGTATGGATCTGTAAATGTAGTAGCGTTCGGTTCTACGTCTTCTCCGTCTTGAACACCGTCTAGATAATCATATGCATTTGCAGCATCCAATGTTAAATTTTCAGGTGTCATTAACAGCAAACCAGCTACTGCTGGAGCTGCCATTGATGTACCTGACCAATAATCCATTGCACCGTTTGCACCGGTGTAAGAAAGAACATCAACACCTGGTCCCGCAACGTCTACATCATCTTGAGAACCACCATCATCATCATCATCAAAGTTGGTGAATGATGCCATAATGTATTTTTTATCAACGGCAGAAACTGTATAAACATTTCCTGAAGCT
>MDSV01008450.1_pt1 | contig 16500 bp, 13 predicted proteins | sample 810851 | NCBI WGS metagenome assembly MDSV01 (sample SAMN05326640, study PRJNA326480) | marine metagenome | isolation source: seawater | place: Atlantic Ocean: North East | collected 2012 | reverse complement strand
GATGCTCCGATTAAAAAGACTCTCTTCAGATCCATCATCCTGCTATATTAAGAACTCCTTGTTTCATTGAACTGTCTAATGACTTGGTTTTAAGACATTGGCATAAATCATCAGCTAATCGATTTGCAATATCTCCATGATCCAAGGAAAAAAGGTTTCTTCGAAGAACGGTTCTAAATTCCTCATTATACATTACTTCACGAACTTCATTCAACAAATTGGATTCAATATTTTCTTCCGGGCAAACGATTGTGCCTCCTTTTCGCTCCAAAAACTCCGCATTTAAAGCCTGATGATTATCTGCTGCATATGGGTAGGGAATCAAGATCGATGGAAGGCGACAGCGAACAATTTCAGCTATTGCACCAGCTCCTGCTCGAGAAATAACTAAATCAGCAGCTGAAAGAACGAAATTCATCTCATCCGTAAAGGAGACAAATCGACTGGTAACGGACCGACCACCCATTCCATCTAGTTTTATAACCCCAGAACTCTCATTTCTAAGTCCAGTTAGACAGTAAGTTGAAATGCCTTCTCCAGCGATTGCTTCAAGATTATTTTTAACCCAACTGTTTAGAGCAACAGCACCCTGACTTCCGCCAATTACTACCAATAGACGATCATTAAGGGAGATACCTAATTGCTTCCTTGCCCGTTCCTTGGGAATTCTTCGAAATTCTTTTCTTAATGGATAACCGATATTTCTGGTAACATCCGGAGAGATACCTTCCAAATTAATTCCTTCAGGAAGATATAGCCTTGTGGAGCTTTTAGCTAGAAATCGAACTGCCTTACCAACTGATCGATTTGCTTCATGAATAAAAAAGGGTAGTCCTTTCACTCGGGCTGCCATAGCAGGTCCAAAAGAAGAAAAACCTCCAAAGCCAACTACTGCATCCGCACCAACTTTTCCGTAGAATCTGTAAGAATATAAAAAAGATGCGATAAAACCATAAACGAATTTTATAAACCCAATTGGGGTTTTTATCATTGGTGCTCCTGGCATTGATTGAAAACTTAATTTTGGGTACTTTCGTGCAAGCCTGGAATCAACTGATTTTTGGCTAATAAATAACCAAGATGGATATCCCCGTTCCTCTAAACTTTGTGCCAGTGCAATTCCAGGCGTCAAATGTCCTCCAGTTCCCCCACATGCAATAACTATATTTCTCATATTTCCCGAATTTCCCTAGGTCTACGAATTTTTGGAGAACCCCATTTTCGAAATACATTGATAATTATTCCCAAAAAAACGAAGGTTACCATTAAGTTTGATCCTCCATAACTAATGAAAGGAAGTGACATTCCCTTTGTTGGCATTGAACCTGTGACAACTCCCATATTAATTATTGCTTGAAGCGATACGAATAATAAGGATCCCATACCGAGAAGATATTCGTATAACTTTGGAGCTTGCCTAAGTCGCCAAGCAACCAAAACAAACAAAGCCAGAAAGCATATTACAATGCTCATAGTACAAATTAATCCGAGTTCTTCACCAATTACAGGAAAAATAAAATCCGTGTGGGCTTCAGGTAAAAAATGCATTTGTTGTCGGCCCATCCCTAAACCAACTCCATTTATGCCTCCAACCCCAAAAGCCAGCATTCCTTGCCAAAGCTGATAAGCACTGTCGTTTGAATTCGCTTCCACATCTAAAAAGGACGTTACTCTCCTTATTCTAACCGGGTCAAAATACACCAAAATACTAAAGACAAAAACAGCTAAGCTTGCTATTGGAACCAACCATTTTAATGCAGTACCTGATTGGAACATAAGGATTATTCCAACAACTCCACACAAGAAACAAGTCCCAAAATCAGGTTGCAAAATAATTAACACACAAACTCCACCGATACATAAAGATGGGAAAACAAAGCCCTTAAGAAAAGACCTCATTTCTCTTTGATTGGACGAACAATAACCGGCGATTGCCAATACCAAACCAATCTTCGCAAACTCAGATGGTTGAACTCTCAACGAACCTATACCTATCCACCGTTGGGCACCATTAACCTTTATACCAACACCAGGTAATATGGTTAGAATAAGTCCGAATAAACAAAGGCCAAAAATGATCCATGTTTTATCCTTTAACCAATCCAAATTTAATAAAGAAAAATAAATGGCTATACATACGGACAACCCTACCCAAACTATTTGCTTAGTTAACAATGAATGTGCATCCTTAGCAACACCAGCACTGAAGAGCATAACCAAACCAAGCATAGTTAAACCCATGGCTACCACTACAATATACAGTGTAGTCCAATCATTCTGCTTTATAATAGATTTACTTACTACCTCTTCCGCCACTTTATTTATTCCACACCCATTAAATATTGATTTATAAAAAAATCATTGTTCTGGCACATCAATTATTGGCCGTTCTTCAACAACACCTTTAAAAAAATCTTCAACCTTGGAATCCTCCACTGGTTTAACTGCTTCAATCGTGGGGGATAATCCCTTGTCAACCGGAGGTGTGATCGATGAGTTGGAAACTATAACTACCTGACCAATTTGAATCTTGCTCGCATTAACTATATTGTTCCATTCCATAATTTCCTTAACAGTGACACCATATTGTGCTGCAATTCTACTCAAATTCTCTCCCTTTTTTACTTTATGTGTGTTTGATCCAGCAGAGATCTCTTGAAATTCATTTTTAAATCCGGGAATACTTTCTTCAGCTGGCGGAATCGTTATTACTTGACCCAGTTTAATGATAGTTCCGCCATTCATGTTGTTTGCTATCATTAAAGAACTTAATGAAATACCATGCATTCTAGCAATTTTAGTCAAACTGTCGCCCGATTTTACAATATAGGTAGTAGACCCAACTGGAATTGTTGCAGTAGGTTCATTACTTTGCAAATCACTACCCAAGTTACTTGTTTGACTTTTTGACATCATAATCTCCTGCCCAATTTTAAGACGACTATTTTTTGTCAATCCAGGGTTAGAAGATAGTAATTCAGCTAGTGTAAGGTTATGCTTACGAGCAACACCCCATAAGGTATCTCCTTTAGTTATAACATAAACAGACAGGTTATCAGGAACTAGATTAATTTCATTTACTAATGGAGTACTAGTTTTATCTACTGAAGGTAATGGAATGGCTTCCACTTTTCCATTTTCAACTGGTACAAATAATTCCCCTGCAATAGGCCGAGTTGGCTCACGAAATTCATTTGAGACACTAGGTGTATCTGCATTTGCTTTATCGAGTTTAATTCCACTATTGAACGATTCTGAAACTTCCGTACCTTTATCTTCAGTAGAAACATTTGCTTTATCTTTCTTTCCCCCAGTCTGACAACCGGGTTGAAACATAACTAAAAGGATAACTCCAACATGCAGTGATAAGACAATTCCAAATATTTTTGTAAGTTTCATAGTATTTATTTTCTGGTGAACAAAAAGTTTATGCAATTATATGATTATTTTGAAATGAATGTAATTTTTTAATCTCCAAAACAAATTTTTGAAATAACTTTCCTCTTTCTTGGTAATTTTTAAATAAATCAAAACTAGAAAAACCTGGACTTAGGAGAATATTTGTAATCGAAGATGCTTCAACAAAGGCTTTCTTAACTGCATGTTCAAGAGATTTGCACAAAATGTATGGTTGCCCAATTTTTTTGAAAATTCCAGCTAGCACTCTTCCGCTCTCACCGATCAAAAATGCCTTTTTAATAACTGGCTTAATTTTCTTAGCAAGTTCTTCAATACAACCACCCTTGTACCTTCCTCCTCCAATCCAATAAACATTACCTTTAAAATTTTCACACGCCGCAATTGCAGACGCGAAATTGGTCGCCTTTGAGTCGTCCCAAAATGTTATGTCATTAACAATTTCAACTTTTTGTAATCTATGAGGTTCCGGAACATATGACTTTAATGCTCGAATTAAAGATTCACGGCCAACATTTTGATTATTTAAAAATGACTTAATTAATGAAAGGTTCAATATTTGAGGTTGGGTCGTAAAAAAATTGCTATGTTTACTTAATCTTACCAGTTCTGAATCGACATTGAAAATTTTTAGTTTCTTTGGTAATTCATAATTAATTTTCTTAGCGTAATCAACGACACTTTGGCTCACGAATATATTGTTACTTTTAGTAAGATCGATGAGCTTTGCTTTTGCTCTAAAATAATTTTCCATTGATCCATGTTCGTCAATGTGGTCGGTGTCTAGGTTTGTCCAAAGTAATGAATCAAGTTTGGTCGATACCATATCCTCTGCTTGAAATGAACTGATCTCCAAGAAAACCGTATTATTTTGTTTTTCTCTTAAAACTGTACGACTTAATGGAAAACCAATATTCCCAGCACTAATAGCATTGTGACCGATACTTTCCCAAAGATGGGTTAAAAATGATGTTACGGATGTTTTTCCATTTGTTCCAGTAATTCCAATAATTTTTGATTTAAGAAAATAACTTGAAAAATCTATTTCACTTATCAGATTCTTACCGTATTTTTTAGCTAGTAATTTCCATGGGTGATTTGCATTAAATCCAGGGCTAGAGATTATGATTGAACAGGAACATGCCTCTGACTTGTCGAAGACATGGCCCTGCTCATCATAAACGCGGTATTCCCAATTCAGGTGTTTGAGTAATTCACAAACACCTTTTCCACTAACACCCGCGCCTAAAACTGCGGCAGGATACTGCCGCATATTTTTCCAATCTTTCAAAAGGTTACTCATTTACCTTATTTTTAATGTCGCAAGTCCAATAATTGCGAACAACAAAGACAAAATCCAAAACCGTATAACAACCTTAGTTTCCTTCCAACCTTTCAACTCAAAATGATGATGAATGGGGGACATAAGGAAAATTCTTTTCCCAGTACTCTTATATGACATAACCTGTAAAATGACAGAACCAGCTTCCATCACAAATATACCACCGACTATGATTAGCGTGAAAGGTTGATGTATCATGAGTGCTATTATTCCGACAAGTCCACCAATAGCTAACGAACCTGTATCGCCCATAAAAACTTCAGCCGGATGAGCGTTAAACCAAAGAAAAGCTAAACTACCTCCTAACAAAGCTGCACAAACTACTGCAAGTTCCCCTGTACCAGGAACCCAACTTACATTAAGGTAATCCGAAATTACGAAGTTCCCAGAAGCATAAGACATTATACCATAAGTTAAAGCTACTGTCACCGTACAACCAATTGCCAAGCCATCAAGTCCGTCTGTTAAATTAATCGCATTACTTGATCCAGTTAAGGTAATTAAAAATAAACTAAATACACATACAACTGGCATACTTGTAATTAAAACATCCTTGTAAAAAGGTATCCACAATTCAAACATTTTTTCAGAGCTTCCCACAGCTCTTCCATGAATACCCGTCAGCATTTCACTGAGCGGTCCAATTAAAATAAAAAGTGCTACTGATGTTGCAATAAATTGACCTAGTAATTTATACCTACCAGCTAAACCTTTACTGTTTTTTTGACTTATTTTTAAATAGTCATCGCAAAAACCAATTAATGTAAGAATTCCATAAACTGCTAAAGCTGTTATTACATAAACATTTAAATCTGCACATAGAATTGTCGAAAAAAGTACGGAACCAAAGATAAGTAATCCTCCCATGGTGGGAGTTATTGCTTTTGATTCATGCAAATCTGCAAGTTCACCTACTTCCGACTTTTCACGAAATGCCTGCTTCGCACCAATTCTTTGCAAAGCGGAAATTAATTTCGGCCCTAGTATAAAACCGAATAGTAAAGCTAATAAACCTGCTAATACTGATCTTACAGAAATAAACTGAAATAAACGAAGAGGACCAATAGCAGGCTCTAAAAATTGTAAATATGTTAACACTTACTTTTTTCTCCTTCGTTATTTTCTTCGACTGCCCAACTAGGAAGTAAATTTTCAAGTTCATAAGTTCGGCTTCCTTTAAATAAAACCGAACCATTAAAATCTTCCACAATCGGAATAGCATCGCTCATTTCCATAAGCACAATGACCTGGTCTTCGCGTATTCCATTTTCAAGTAAACCTTCGGCTATCCATGATGCTTTTTTACCGAGAAGTATAAAAACATCATTTTTTTCTCCTATAATTTTCCTTCCGAGTTCGACATGAAATATTTTTTCATTTCCTCCAAGCTCTTCCATGCCAGCAAGGACATAAAGTTTTGGAGTAGAAGGAAATTTAGATTTAAAAAACTCAATAGAGTCTTCCATTGATGCGGGATTAGCATTGTAACAATCTAAAAGATAGGATCGCCCCCGGCCTTGAAAGCATTTACCTCTCAAGGCCGAGGGACGAAATCGGGGTAGGCGATCAGAAATTTCTTGGACTGAGACACCTGCTTCGCATGCTGCTAAAACAGCGAGTGCAATGTTTCTCCCCATCCCTCTAGACAAAATAGGTAGTGAGATAGAAACAGAAGGGAGCCCGTGCCGCCAAAGCCTTAGCAACGACGGACTCCCAATCTTGTTTGTTTCAGTCCAAATGGAGTAATAAGATTCTTTAGGTTTTACATCACCTTTAGGTTGTCCCTCTCGAAGAACGATGACATCGTCATTTTCTTTAAAAAAGGAACTAAATTCTTTATATTTAAGGCAGTCCTCAGGAAATATAACAGTAGAATCACGATCAGACTTCAAAAATAAGTCTGCTTTTTCGGAAGCAATCGTATCTAAATTTATAAGACCTTCCAAATGAGATGGTGCGATTAATGTTACAATAACAATATCCGGGGAAATCATCCTCGAAAGTATTTTCATCTCCCCAATTCCATTAATCCCAGCTTCGACTACGCATTTTCTGTGATTTTCGTAATCAATCCTCAGTAAAGTTAATGGTACCCCCAAATGATTATTGAAATTCCCTTCGGTATACAGCGTTTCATTTTCACCTAGTAAAATTGCTAAAGCATCTTTTGTTGATGTTTTCCCACAACTACCGGTGATACCAACCACTGTCCCATTAAACTTCTGCCTGTGACTTGATGCTATATCGTGAAAAGCCTTGAAAGAATCTTTCACAAGTAATTGTGGTAATGTAATATCAAGTCTAACTTTATTAACCAAGCCGGCTACAGCACCATTTTGCTCTGCATCAGGAAGATAGTCATGCCCATCTCGATCCGCATTAATAGCCACGAAAATATCACCGGATTTTAGTTTTCTACTATCTATGCCAAAACCAGTCATTGAACCTTTAGGTGATGATTTCCAATCACCTGAAGTCCACTTTGCTAAAGTATCTGGATCAAATATTGGCATTAAGAAGCTAATTGCTTTGCACTGATTAACTCTCCAGCGACTATCCTGTCATCGAATGGAATTGCAGTGTATTGGACTTCTTGAAATGACTCGTGCCCCTTTCCTGCAATCAAAACACAATCATCTTCACCAGCTCCATCCATTGCCATGCTTATCGCCCTTCTTCGATCATCAACAAATTTCATCTTGGAATTTTTAGATAATCCCTTCCTCATATCATTGAAGATTTCTTGAAGGGACTCTGTCCTTGGGTTGTCAGCGGTTGCCCAGACTCGATCGGCTCCGGCACAGGCTATTTTCGTCATCTCCAGTCTTTTCCCTTTGTCTCTGTTACCACCGCAACCAAATACAAGGTGTAGCTTTCCTTTTGTACATTCCCTCAGCATAAATAGTGCATTTCTTAAAGCATCTGGAGTATGAGCATAATCAACCACAACTCTGTAACCTTGCCCCCTATCAATTTTTTCCATTCTTCCATCAACGCCAGAAAAATTTGAAATTTTATGAATTGCTTTACTGACATCCATACCAAGTGCGTGAACTATTGAGACTGAAGCTAACACATTCAAAACATTATACCTTCCCAATAATGGACTTGATAAAACCGTAGAACCTAAAGGACTGTCCAAGATAAATTCTGAACCCGATGAAGATAAACTAATATTTCTGGCCCGAAAGGTAGCATTTTTATCTTCCCCAAATGACACAACATGAACATGCGGTGGAAGTTCGTCCATTAATCTTTTACCATACGGACAATCTGAATTAATTACAGCAACTTTAGGTAAATGCCCATTTTCGCCATTAAAAATTTTACGCTTCTCACAAAAATAACTTTCCATATTACCATGATAATCCAAATGGTCTCTTGTAAGGTTTAAAAATACTCCTACCTCAAACTCCATACCCGCTACCCTAGACTGATGTATACCATGTGAACTGACTTCCATTACCGCTTCACTGCAACCGGCGACCATCATACTTCTGAGAAGTGGATAAATATCAGATGCCTCAGGTGTTGTTCTAAACGAAGGAACTTCACGATCTCCTAAATGATAACGAACAGTACCAATTAGACCAACGGGTCTACCGGGTCTTTCTAGAAGGTGCCTAGTTAATGATGTTACGGTTGTTTTTCCATTGGTTCCGGTTACGCCAACAATATTCAAAAACTTGTCTGGTGATCCGTGAAATTTTTTTGCAAATTTCGCTAATTCCAGCCTCGGGTTTTTCGTATAAATTGCTGAAACATTCTTGGGTATTTCCAAGTCAGGTTGACTTGTTAAAATAGTTGATGCACCTCGTTCAAAAACTTCATCCAAATGATCATTTCCATTGGTACGCTGTCCAGGAATCGCAAAAAACGCTGAACCTGGAATGACTCTTCTGCTATCTGTAACGAGTCCAGTCACTTTTGTGTTTAAACTCCCTTGTAACATTTCGGTATTTACCCCCGCCACATCGCTTAACTTCACCGATTTAGAAAGTCGGTTGTGAATATTTTTCAATGAATCCTGTTGCTCAATTCCTGTTTTCATAAATCTTGCCGTTAGTAATATATTACAATGTTTTTTCAATTAGCTTCTGTATAGATGCAACTGATTTTGAATTATCGCTCGGTGATATCCCAAGATAACTTATAATTTTCTCAGCAACATTCTTAAAGGCAGGTGCAGCTACAGTACCACCATACCCAAGCATTCCTCTTTTCATTTTTGCCTCATCTACCACTACTGTGATAACTATTTCTGGGTCTTCGGCTGGAAAATATCCGACAAATGAACCAACATGGTGCTTATGCGAATACTTACCATTGATCAATTTTTGAGTAGTTCCTGTTTTTCCTGCAATATTAAAACCTTTAATTTTTGCATTTCTAGCCGTACCCTCATTGGATACAACACTTACCAACATTTCAGTTAAGGAAGTTGCAACACGACTTGTAACAACTCTTCTCTTAGGCTTTATGTTAAATGGAGTTATGGTTTTTCCATTTTTATCAAAAACCCTATTTATGAATTTTGGTTTCATTAAAACTCCACCATTTGCAATTGTTGCCATGGCACTATGCACCTGCATCGGTGTCGTACTTACTGCATGCCCCATAGGTAGTCTTGTTATAGTCAAACCATCCCATTTTTCTGGGTGATGAAGAATCCCAATCCGCTCCCCTCCAATTCCGATTCCTGTTTTTTCACCAAACCCAAAAAGTTTGCAATAATTGTATAATTTTTTTGATCCCAGTAAAATACCCATTTGAGCAGCACCTCTATTACTTGATTTTTGAACTACTGAACTTACGCTAATTTTACCTAAAGGATTATGATCGCTAGGGAGCCTGTACCTTCTATGTCCTCGATGCAGTACACCAACTGAACAATCAATTATATCTTCTCCGTTAACAATTCCTTCATTTAGACAACCACTTACGGAAACTATTTTAAAAGTTGAGCCTGGCTCGTACAGGTCAGTTAAAGCACGGTTTCTGTGTGAACTTATCTCATATTTATTAAATAAATTAGGGTCAAAATCAGGTACATTTGCCATAGCCAAAATAGCACCAGTAGTCGGTTGACTTACAATCATACTGGCACCAACAGGGGCGTAATCATCTACAATTCTTTCCAGTTCTTTCTCAACCATGTCCTGTATAAACCAGTCAATGCTTAGCTCAACATTGAGTCCGTCACTAGGCACAACTTCCAAAGATCTAAATTGAGGCATTTCCCTTCTTTTACCATCTTTTTCACTTACCTTCCAACCATCCTGACCCTTAAGGTAATAATCTGCAAATTTTTCAGTTCCCATGACCGCAATTCCTTCCTTGTTTACAAATCCAAGAAGGTGACTTGCCAGTTTATTCCCAGGATACAGCCTAGAATGTTTATAATTTCCATAAACACCGGTTATTTCTAACTCTCTTACTTTATTGTATACTTCTTCGCTTACACTATCCTTTAACTTAACCCATCTTACTTTTTTAAACTCGCCGTTAAACTCATCCCCTTTTTTTATTTTTTTCCTAACCGCACTCTCGATTACTTGTGGTTCTAAACTAAGGATTTTTGATAGTTTTAGTAATTTATCATTATCGCCTACTTTAATTGATTGTGGGTCTATTCCAATATCGACAACAGATCTTGTGGTTGCCATTAGATTTCCCTTCGAGTCAACAATGTCCCCACGCCTAGCTTTAAGCGTTACAATATTTTTTCTTGTTCCACTTGCGATATCAGTAAAGTCATTTGCCCTAAAAACCTGAAGATATATCAATCGTCCACCTAGTGAACAAAAACTTACAGAAACAGCAAAAAAAATAAAATAAAAGCGGAAAGGAGAAATAAATACACTCTTCATTTTACCGCGTTCCGGCAAACTCTTTCTGCGACCTGTAATCAGGATAATAATTATCCCTCAGAACAGCATCTAATTCCGACTGCGATACATGATATGTGTTATTTGCACCCGGCACACCCAATCTTCCTTTAACCATTACTGCTAATGCTGATGGACGAAGTGACTTAGATTTCTGTGCACGCAATTCATGAACCTCTCGTCCAATTACTTCTGACTCTCCCTCTAATCGCCCACAATTTTTAGCTACAGAGCTAATTTCCATCCTCAACCAAACAATAGAAATTGCACCTATCCCAAAAATCAGAATCAAAAATATACTCAGTAGAGTCAGTACTCCGCTATCAAAATATTTTTTTCGATTTTTCACAATGAAGGTTGCTCTATTTTTTTTATAACCCTGAGTCTCGCCGATCTACTTCTTGGGTTATTACTTACCTCATCGCTCGAAGGAGAAATAATTTTTGTACTCAATAATTCCGCGAAAGACTTCCTGTCCTGCAAAACGCTCCGATCCCATTTATGTTCAGGCCTGCCAGCCATTTTCCGCATGAACCTTTTCACCATCCTATCTTCTAATGAGTGAAAAGATATAACAGCTAGCACCCCATTAGGCTTCAAAGCACGGAACGCCTTTGGAAGAGTAACCGCTAAAGCCTCCATCTCGCCATTAATTGCTATCCTAATACCCTGAAATGTCTTTGTGGCAGGATGAATCTTCTGCCTAAACCTGCGTCCACCAACTGCCTCTGAGACAAGTTCTGCTGCAGTGGTTGTCCGCAACAAAGCCCCAGACCCCCGAGCTTCAATTATAGCATTCACAACACGATTCCACCTCTTTTCTTCTCCATACTCGCGAATAGCACGCACTAAACTCTCGCGGGATGCAGTTTCAAGAAATTCAGCAGCACTAATTCCAACCCTTGGATCAAGACGCATATCAATTGGTGCATCTAAACGGAAAGAGAATCCCTTTAATGGCTCCATCAACTGAAAAGATGAAATACCCAAGTCCATAATCACACCATCAAACTCCGACTCTGAAGAAACTTCATCCATCCGCTGAAATGATAGATCATGAAAAGTAAACCTATCACCGAATTCAGCAAATGTTGCATCCGCACGAATTCTAGCATCTGGATCGCAGTCAAAAGAAACTAACTCATTCGCGGCGTTTGCTTCCAAAATAGCATTTGTATGCCCTCCACCCCCGTAAGTTAAATCAGCATAACGACCAGCATCAGTAGCACCTAGGAAACCTACGCTCTCGTCTAACAAAACTGGGATATGCTTCACCATTGATGGAGAACAAACGAACTCAACCGCACCACAGTACATTGGATGAGACCTCCCTTATCCCTCTCAAATTTAACAACGGAATAAACCGACCAAAGAAAATGCGAGGGAGTAGGGAAAATCGAACACAATCTCCCTTTATATGAACAACCACCCTAAAAGCTGCCCAATGAATGTGCCTTAGACTCATAACCCCAACTCCCTCATTGCATCAAAAATATTTCTCTCATCTGTCACTTCACGATTTCCGTACTTCTCCTCAGACCAAATTGCAAAAGCGGAGAAATTTCCAACTAAGACAGCCTTTCCAATAATGCCAGCATGTGACAAAAGCTTATCGTTCAAGTTGATTCGCCCCTGCTTATCGCAACCAAATGAATGAGCTTTTGAAAATAGTTCCATCAAAAGTGCCTGAGCTCGAACATCACTTAAACTTGCAGCAGCAATCTTTTCCTCCAACCGGTTAACCATTTTAGGTGGATAGACCGTGATATATCCACCTGGGTTGGGAATTGCCAAATAGGTATTATCACCGCCTGGAATCCTCCATTTTGAAGGAATAGTCACCCTACCCTTGGAGTCCATTGTATGAACGAACTCACCAACAAAATAAGTCGTAGTACTTGCCTCCATCCCCGATAAAAGTTTATCCACTGATTTCCATTTCTAACCATTTCATCCCATTTTAACCCACACAGGTCAAGTTTTTTTTTATGAAGTTTAAAATATTTATCTATTTCAGTTCACATTTTGAATAATTTCCCCTACCAAAAGTGGATGAAATCGAGTTCAAATAAGAAAAAAGAAAGTAAAATCAGAGCAGATGAACTCCTCCTTAAATTGGGCCTCTGCGAAACAAGAACCAAGGCACAAGCTTACATACTTGCCGGTCAAGTAAAGATGGGAACTGAAAAAATTGATAAATCAAGCAGAATGCTGGATCGAGAAAGTAAAATAACTCTAGAACACCCATCTCCCTATGTAGGAAGAGGTGGCTTTAAAATGAAAAGTTTCTTTGATAAATCCCCAATCCCAATCATTGGTTGCCAGGTTTTAGATCTCGGTGCATCAACCGGTGGTTTCAGTGATTATTTCCTTCAAAATGGTGCATCCTCGGCAACATGCGTCGATGTGGGTCATGGACAATTGCATTATAAACTCAGACAAGATCCAAGAGTCAAAAATATTGAAAAAACAAACCTTCGAACACTAACAGTGGAAAAGCTTGATCAGATCGCTTTTCCTTTTGTGGTCATGGATATGTCTTTTATTTCTCTCAAAAAAGTTCTTGAAAAAGCATGGAGTTTCACTGCCGAAGAAGGATACTTAATCGCACTGGTCAAACCGCAATTCGAATGCAAAAAGGAAGAAGCGGATCGAGGCAAAGGGGTAATCAAAGACAAACTTATCCAAAAAAGAGTTATGGAAGAAATAATTACTTTTTCTAGGACCTACTTAAATGGAGCTGAATTGTTTGCTCAATCAGAATCGAGCCCAAAAGGTAATGATGGCAATCAAGAGTTTTTTATCTGCTGGAAAAAATTAAAAACTAATCAGCTCTAACAAGCTCTTTAGATAAAAGATTACCTAAAACAAAATCTCTCGTTGTTCCTGCCCTCGTAATCTCAATTTCATTTTCTCTTGCTTCAATATCATTTACATCAAGTTGTTTGTCTATCAGCGAATAAACATCATTTAATCGAGCAAAAACAACCGTCTCCCCAGTTCTTTCCAATTCTGACCACCCAGCATCCAATTCAAGATTAGGGCAAGCCTCAGCTAGTTGCAGGGATAAAGCCCGATTTTTATTGTGTTCATCCTGCTCATCTCGCAAACCCTCGATCAACCCATCAATCTCCAATTTCCTTTCGGTCTGTTGAGCTGTCGAATTCTCATCTCTTTCCGCCTTGGAAATGACTTCTCTCTCACTCTCTAACTTATTTAGTTTGGAGGTTAACAATTGCCCTTTTCTGTTAAAAGAAACTTCTAGGCTAGAAACATTTTTACCGTCAATCGACAGTGCCCTACCGAATTTAGAAAGAGGAGATTTCATTTTCCCATCCTGAAGTTTACTCAGTACACTATCAGCCAATTCAGAAAATGCTTCCAGGTTAAGTTCCTTAACATATTCACCATATAAATCTGCAAATGAAGCCTCTTCATACAGTCCAGGTCGATCACTTGTTTTTCTATCAAGTAAAAAAACTGAGAAGCCATCACGAGTAGCACGAATGGAACGAGTGAAAAATAGATTTTCAGTTAAGGATGATACCTCATCTAATGGGTCGCGGCTAGAACGTCTCTCACTCTCTCTTCGTTCGAGACCTAAAATCGAAGTCTGCAATCCCATTTCCTTAGAACTAAAGGAAATCTTTCGCTCAACTCCTCCACTCTCTGCAATAAGAGTTCCCAGTTCAATTGAATTTCTTTTCATAGTGAAATTAGGATATTTATTTCTGAGACGATCACGGATACCATTAATTTTGTCCAAGAATTGTAAGGATGCTTCCTTTGCAAGGTCTCGTGCATCTCGTTCTGCATCTGCTCGATCTTCCTCTATAATTCTTAGTCGAATTTCTTCTCTCACATCTTCAAATTCGACCCTATCCAATTTAGATGCATTTTTTTCTAAATTTGGATTCAAAAGTATGTCTAAGTTTTCTAAACTTTGGTTCGAGTCTTTTTCACCTATCGGTCCCTCCGCACCTTCGGTGGAAAAATCATTTGGCTCAGGTGCAACGGGTGGGGGCTCAAACTGATCGCGATTCAAATCAAAATAAGATCGAATTCGTGATTCTGAAGGCTCCGGCGGCATAGAAATGAAATTTTTGGATGGAAAGTTGACCATCGTTGCGAAAGTTCTTGATGGCTCAATAAATTTCGGGGCTTCTTTATTCTCATCGTGAAAGCTTCTTAAACGGTTACTTAAAACATCAACCACCTCAATGGATTCGGTAGATGGGACAATTGCAGGAAAAGGTTTTGGTAATTTTGTAGCAATAGGTGAAATAACTATCTCATCTTTAACTAAAACGGTTTCAAAATCAAAATCGTTATCTTCAAAAATCTCCTGCAAGTTTTTAACTGTGCCAGATAAATCAGCTCCGATCTGTACTTGAAAATCGCTAGAATTAATATCAGAAACCTTTTTTACAAAGAGAATTTTGGATTCGTTAGAACCATAAGAAACTTTAATCGAATCATTCAAATTCGGTTGGTCGCGTAGAAGAATTTTATACAATTGCGGATTTAACGAATCCGAGGCGGATGCATTGAGTTTTAGAATATCGGCTTTCCACCCGAAACGATCTTTGAATAAATCTAATTCTGCCTCCTTGGCTAAGGTATATCCGCCATTCGAAAAAATTCCATCAACCTGACTGGCTCTAAAGTGCTGAAACAAGCTATACTCAACATACCTAGATGACACACCTTGGCGCAGTCCTACGAAATTCAAAACCTTAGAGCGATTTTCCTCAGACTGAAGAGAAGGTGCTAAGTTGCTTACATACTTATTGAAACCATTATTTATTCCGATATGGTTATCTTCATCTGATAAGTATTTCCATGACCTAGCGATTCCGTCCATGACTAGCATAGCACGAATGGAAGCTTGCGAAAAAACAGACTCATACATTCCGGACCTCGCAATCTCGCGTACTTTAAAATCCTTAGGTAATGTTGGCCATGATTGAATAAAGCCAAATAATTGCTGAACTGCATTCCTATCGACATTTGCTTGATCCCCTTGGAAAGCAGCCTGCAATTGACCCCTAAGTGAGTCAAGGAATTGCTCATCGGCATTTTGCATAGCATCCGCAAGTGGAGGAACGATTGCACCCAGGTCAGATGCAATTCGGTTCTGCACATTTAAAATCCTCATTTGTTCAGGATCATTAAGGTCAACTCCGTAAAATTCTTCTTTTTCGTAAGAAGGATCCGGAAAAAAATCAAAAACAGATGTGCCCTGCGCAAGATACAAAACAAACGCAATGATCACGACGAGAAGAAGTGGTAAGATCACTAGTTTCCCACCTTTTGAAATTAGATTTTGAAGTGCTGTAATCATGAAGATTTAAATAAATGAAATAGTTTATAATGAACTAGAACCAAAATACGTCAAACTTTTGGAGCTTAATTAAGGAGAGACTAAAAAGGTCGTAATTTTGGCTGATCCGAAAAAACAAGTGAACTCATCCAGCTCTGTCTCATAGAACCATCCTCTTTCTTAAAAGGTCGAGTGATAAGCATTTTTTCCAAATGCAGATAATTCTCATCGCTTCCCCATGAAAGAAAATACTTATAAGTTTCTGATAAAGTATTGTTCTTAATCTTACCACCTGACTCTAATTTGACCGTAATGGTAATTTTGCTCCCATTCCATTTCCAATCTCCTTCAAAAAGATTACCCTCTCCCATCGTCTCAATTTTAACTTTTCGCTCTTCTAAAAATGAAACTAAAAAAGGATAACCCTTTTTTCGGGATTTACCTTGATTCCTCATTAAAAGGATTGGGCTTCCATCGTCATTTGATAATCCGTCCTTTGTTTGAAATGCATAGCGAACCCCTTTTTTAAT
>MDSV01120052.1_pt1 | contig 16501 bp, 17 predicted proteins | sample 810851 | NCBI WGS metagenome assembly MDSV01 (sample SAMN05326640, study PRJNA326480) | marine metagenome | isolation source: seawater | place: Atlantic Ocean: North East | collected 2012 | reverse complement strand
TGTTCGATTGGCTGAAAGACTATTGCATATTTTACAACATCATTATAAGGTCGCTGATGTAAAGCTCAGTCAGCTTGATATTACTTTTTTTAGAGATGACTTTAGACGAAATGATAAGTTATTAAATGCTAATGTCAATGACATGGAATTTGGTGTTGAGAACAAGCGCATTGTTCTAATAGATGATGTTTTGTACACAGGTCGAAGTATTCGTGCCGCACTGACAGCCATTGACTCATACGGACGTCCAGAAGAAGTGCAACTTTTAACTCTAGTTGATCGTAGATTTTCAAGACACCTTCCCATACAACCTGATTTCTGTGGCCGACAAGTTGATGCAATTCAAAATGAGCGTGTTGTGGTTTGTTGGGAAGAAGAAGATAATGAGGACGCAGTGTATCTGGTAAACAAATGATATGAGTGAATTAAGTGTAAAACATTTATTGGGCATCAAATATCTCACAGAAGCAGATATACAACTTATTTTTGATACAGCTACACAATTTAAAGAAGTGATCAACCGTCCAATTAAGAAAGTTCCTTCATTACGCGACATTACCATAGCCAATCTTTTCTTTGAAAATAGTACACGAACAAAGTTGTCTTTTGAGTTGGCACAGAAAAGATTATCTGCAGATGTGATAAACTTTGCTTCTTCGTTATCCTCCCTAAAGAAAGGGGAGACCTTAATAGATACCGTAAATAATATTTTGTCCATGAAAGTTGACATTGTGGTTGTGCGTCATTCCAGTCCAGGTGCTGCCGGCTTTCTAGCAAAACATGTTGATGCTACCATCATTAATGCTGGCGATGGTGCACATGAGCACCCCACACAAGCATTACTCGATACGTTTTCCATAAATGAACGCCTTGGTAGTGTAGCAGGAAAAAAAGTAGTTATTATAGGCGATATCCTTCATTCAAGAGTTGCTCTGTCCAATATTTTTGCCTTACAAAAATTAGGTGCTGAAGTTTGTGTATGCGGCCCAAAAACATTGATACCAAAGCATATCACTAGCTTGGGTGTTAAGGTGGAAACGGATGTGAATAAAGCCTTAAAATGGTGTGATGTGGCTAATGTTTTAAGAGTGCAATTTGAACGTATGTCTGCAAGCTATTTTCCTTCTAATAGAGAGTATTCTACTTTTTATGGCATTACCAAACCCATGCTGGATGCTTTAGAAAAAGAAATTATTATTATGCATCCAGGGCCAATCAACAGAGGAGTAGAATTATCAAGTGAAGTAGTTGATTCAAATCAGGCAATTATTTTAGATCAGGTTGAAAATGGTGTGGCAATTCGAATGGCTATTTTGTATTTACTTGCCTCAAAGAATTAATCATGAAAATTAGTCAACACCATAATACTACTGTTTTTTCATGGGACGACACGGACCCAACAGGTATTGATTTTATAAAACTTATTCAGGCACAATTCAAAAAAATGCATCATGATAACATTGTAATTGATTTATCTGCGATCAAATCATTGAAGCTAAAACACGTTTTAGAATTTTCTGAACTCAATACGTATAACAAAGAACAGGTGTTAAAATCATTTGTTGTAGTTATTGGGACGATGTCTGTGAGTCAACTTCCCGGCGATATCGCTACTGCACCAACACTGCAAGAGGCACTTGATATTGTTGAAATGGAGGAGATTGAACGAGATTTAGGATATTGATGAAGCTAACTATATTGGGCTGCCATTCGGCTACCCCCCACCAGAACAAAAATCCCACTGCCCAATTGTTAGAAATTAATGGGCATCGCTTTCTTATTGACTGCGGCGAAGGAACCCAAGTGCAATTGCGTAAAGCAAAGGTTTCTTTTGTCCATATTAGGCATATCTTTATTTCTCACTTACATGGAGATCATTTTTATGGTCTTCCAGGACTGGTATCCTCTTTTCGTTTATTGGGTCGCGAAGCACCACTTCATATTTATGGCCCGAAGGGCATTAAGGAAGCCCTGCTTTTGCTGCTGAAATTATCCAAATCAAATATGAATTACCCCCTTCATTTTCACGAATTATCCTCTGAACAATCTGAATGTATTTTTGAAGACGACAATGTTTTGGTACGCACGATCCCATTAAAGCATCGAGTTTATACCAACGGTTTTTTGTTTGAGGAAAAAACAGGGTTCAGAAGAATTAACATAGATGCTGTCCAAGCAGCAGGTATTGATAAAAGTTACTATCGCTTGCTGCAGCAAGGAAAAGATGTGGAAAGCAACGATGGCACTTTGGTCGAAAATAAAAAAGTCACGTTTGCTCCTTATCCTGTTATGAAGTATGCATATTGCAGTGACACGGCTTACCACCCTGCTATAATTGACATCATTCACAAAGCAGATTGGTTGTACCATGAGGCCACTTTTTTAAATCAACATGCTGCACTCGCTGAGCAAACCAAGCATAGCACTGCCCAACAGGCAGCTGAGATTGCCAAAAAAGCCGAAGTAGGCCGCCTAATTTTAGGTCATTACTCCTCAAGATATAAAGACTTAAAACTGTTTGTTGATGAGGCAAAAGTTGTATTTCCAAATGTGATTTTAGCGGCAGATGGTGCTCTGATTTCCTAACGTATTTTTGTATATTTATAAAATGGAAAGAGACTTTGGGCATCTTCGTAAAAACTATGAGGCAAACGTACTTGACGAAGCACAACTTCCCAATTCGCCTACTGTTCTGTTCAACCAATGGTTTGATGAGGCAACACAAGCTGGAGGCGTTGCGGAAGTAAACGCCATGACCCTAAGCTCTATTGATGACACCGGAAAAATCAAGGCTCGTATTGTGTTATTGAAAGAGTTAACTGCGGAAGGTTTTGTTTTTTATACAAATTACAATAGTGATAAATGTAGTGCGCTCTTTGTCAACCCCAAAGTAAGCTTATCTTTTTTTTGGCCAAACCTAGAAAGACAAGTCATTATTTCAGGAACAGCTTCGAAAGTAGCACCTGATGTGTCAGACGCTTATTTTGCTTCAAGACCAAAAGGCAGTCAAATTGGGGCTCATGTATCCCCACAAAGTGATATCATCGCTTCAAGGGAGGTTTTAGAAGCACGTCAAGCAGCATTGGAGAAATATTTTGCAGGTAAGGATATTCCACGTCCTTCACACTGGGGCGGTATTGTAGTTGCTCCTTTTGAAATGGAGTTTTGGCAGGGTAGGCCAAATAGATTACACGACCGTCTTGTTTACTTAAAGCAAGATGATACTTGGTCGAAACAGCGTAAAGCTCCCTAGCTAATATTAACGCCCCACAACTATTTAAAGATGAAAACATGGATTATGATGCGTCATGGAAAGTCTTCTTGGGAACTAAATGTTTCTGATAAAGACCGTCCCCTTAACCAACGGGGGATTGGTGATTCCCACAACATGGGTGCCTTTTTAGAAGAACAAAAATGTTCTATTGACGCCGTTTTTTCAAGTCCTGCTATACGCGCTGCCCATACTGCATTGATCGTATCCAGAGAAATGAATGTGCCTATGCAAAAGATTTTTTTAAGTGAATCTTTATATGATTTTTCTGGTGAAGATGTATTAGAGTTTATTCGCTGTCTTGATGATACTATAAATACGGTCATGACTTTTGGTCATAATAACGCCTGCACTTCTTTGGCGTATTCTTTAGCTGATTATACTGGTGATAACATTCCAACGGCTGGTGCTGTCCTTTTTTGCTTTGATGTATCTTTATGGTCAAAGATTACAAAAGCAAATGCTGTATATTTTTTTCCAAAAACCATAGCCAAGCCGTGACACTTCCATTTGTAAATCGTGAATTGAGCTGGTTAGACTTTAACCGCCGTGTTTTGCAAGAGGCGCAAGACGAAAGCGTGCCTTTGATTGAGCGTGTTCGTTTTATTGGGATTTTTTCAAATAATTTAGATGAATTTTTTAAGGTGCGTTATGCTACTGTAAAACGTATTGCACAGGGAGAGGCTACTTCTAATTCGTCCGAAACCACCAATGCAGAGGCGCTCCTACAAGATATTACCCAAAAGACCATTGCGCTTCAAGATGAAAGCTTTAAAACCATACAGCAACTAACTGCTGCTTTGGCCGACGATAACATCTTTATTTTGGATGAAACTGCTCTCGATGAAGAGCAAAGTGAATTTGTTCATGCATTTTTCATTAAAAAAGTAAGTCCAAATCTACTTACCATACTAATTAACGATAACAGCTTGTTGCCTAGCAATAGGGGAAATAACGCTTTTTTAGCTGTTCGTATTGAGCAAGAAGACGGTGGTTCACAATTTGCATTAATTCAGATGCCAACAGACCTTGAACGAATTGTAGTCCTGCCTTCACGTGATGGAAAACAGTTTGTGATGTTGTTAGACGATCTTATCCGTCACCAAATGCAGTACATTTTTCAAATACTTTCACCTACTAAAATCAAGGCGCATATGGTAAAATTTACTCGAGATGCCGAGCTTGATTTTGACGATGATATCAATAAAAGTTATGTTGAAAAAGTAGCTTCAAGTGTCCGAGATAGAGTAGAGGGCGATCCTGTTCGGTTTGTTTATGATAAAAATATTGATAACGATACGCTTGAGATTTTATTGGAAAAATTTCAAATTGGGTCTCGAGATAGTATAATTCCTGGAGGTCGTTACCACAACAGAAGGGACTATATCAAGTTTCCTAGTTTAGGGCGCAATGACTTACTCTACGACAAAAAGCCACCACTACCTATTGTAGGATTTTCACTCCAAAAAAGTATTTTATCTCAAATAAGCCAACGCGACTTTTTACAGTTCGCTCCTTACCACAGTTATGCTTATGTTGTAGGCTTTTTAAGAGAAGCTTCATTAGATCCAAAAGTAAAGAGTATTTCCATTACGATTTATCGGTTGTCAAGTGAATCTCATATAGCAAATGCACTTATTCAGGCAGCACGGAATGGGAAGCAAGTAACCGTTCAAATTGAGTTACAGGCACGTTTTGATGAGGCAGCTAATATTAGATATGCTGAGATACTTAAAAATGAAGGCGTACGTCTTATTTTTGGGATACCAAGCCTTAAAGTGCACTCCAAAACTTGTTTGGTACAACGCCATGAAGGGGATAAGCTCATGCGCTATGGGTTTATAAGTACTGGTAATTTTAACGAGTCAACGGCACGACTTTACACCGATTACACGCTTTTTACTGCCAATCAGCAAATTTTAAAAGAAGTCAACAGGGTTTTTACCTTTTTAGAAAAAAGCTATAAAATTCCCGTCCACAAACACCTGCTGATTTCTCCATTTTCTACTTCAACTGGATTTAAAGAACGTATTGTACGTGAAATGGCATTGGCACAAGCAGGTAAGAATGCACTTATACGCATTAAAATTAATAACATCACCAATTACGAAATGGTTGCTGCCCTTTACGAAGCCAGTCAGGCAGGTGTACAAATACGGATGATTGTTCGTGGAATTTGTTGTTTAGTTCCTGGTGTCTTAGGTATAAGTGAAAATATTGAAGTCATCAGCGTAGTAGATCGTTATTTAGAGCATCCACGAATGGTTATTTTTGAAAACAGTGGTGATAGAGAAATATTCATTTCTTCAGCCGATTGGATGACTCGTAACCTAGATAATCGTGTCGAAGTGACCTGTCCTATTTATGATAAAGACGTACAGCAAGAACTTGTAGATACTTTTGAGTTGAGTTGGAATGACAACGTAAAGGCACGTTGGGTTAATGATTCCGCTAAACCTGTTTACCGCAATAATGGCGCTGCCCCGCTACGCTCACAGCAAGCGATATATTCATATTATGAAAATAAACTAAACACACTTTGAGAATATCTAAATATGCTGCAATTGATATTGGCTCAAATGCGGTACGTTTGTTGGTCAGCAACATCATTGAACGAAAAAATAAGCCAACGCTTTTCACTAAAAATGCTATGGTTCGCGTTCCCATTCGCTTGGGTGAGGACACTTTTACCCATAATTCCATAGGAATTCCTAATCAACAGCGAATGATTGATACTATGCTATCTTTTAAGAAGTTAATGGGAGTTCACGGCGTTTCACATTATATGGCTTGTGCGACTTCAGCACTTAGAGAGTCTAAAAATGGTTTGGAACTGGTGGAGCGTATTTTAAAAGAAACTGGAGTAGCCGTTGAAATTATTGACGGAAAGCGCGAAGCAGAAATTATTGCTATGACTGATTTATATGATATTATAAAACCTCATAAATCCTACCTCCTCGTTGATGTTGGAGGCGGTAGCACCGAACTTACTGTAATTGATCGAGGTAAAACAATTGCATCAAAGTCCTTTAAAATTGGTACGGTTCGTTTGCTTAACAAAATGGTCACAGATAAAGAAATGGATTCCTACCAAAAATGGATTGAAAAACAAACTCATAAACTCGAACGTCTCTCCGTTGTGGGTTCGGGCGGTACTATAAACAAGGTTTTCAAACTGTCTGGTGTAAGTATAGGCAAGCCGCTTACTTACATACTGCTATCGGAATATTATGATTATTTAAAAAAACTTACAAACAAGGAATTAATCATCGATCTGAGGCTAAATCAAGATCGTGCAGATGTAATTGTACCAGCAGTTCATGTATATCTTTTAGCTATGAAACTGTCGGGTGCCAATAAGATTTATGTTCCAAAAGTTGGTTTGGCAGACGGGATGATCAAGCTTCTATATAAAGAGCTTCATTAAAAGGTTTTATTTTAGTCAAAATTCTAAGTTAAATTTTTTTTTGAACTGTTCCAAGTTTGGGTTTTTTTCCAAAAGTGTTTTATACTTTTCTTCGTTGGTGTAGATAAATTTCTTTTTTTCATTCAATTCCAAATATAATTTTAGAGTAAGAGCATCATTTGAAAGTTGATCGCGTAAATAACCCATCAATTCATTACTGTTTTTTTCAAGCTCAACCTTATTGGTGTCGTTTGGAACTGCGTAGTGAATTTCAACTTTGTTCTTGAGTCTGGGAAGGCCAAGCTGTAATAGCGCTACCATATTCCTCTCACCATTATCTGTAATAATTTCTGTGAACTTTTTCCAATGCTTTTCAATACTTTCTTGATTTACATCTTTGTCACGTACTTCTTTGTCCTCGGAAGCAGAAATGACCTTATTTTTGTGCTCTTTTTTAACTTTTAGACTTGATAGTGACAAGCCTGAAACGCCTTGTGAAGATAAGTCTAACTGTATTGTTTCCTCTTTTTCAGGGATGTCAGTAGGTATTTCTGTCTGTTGGTTTTTCTCACCGGCTTTTTCTGTAGGATTTTCTGCTGTTTCGCTAGGCTGAATAATGGCTTCGGGTGCAGGGGTTAAAAAGGCTTCTGCTGAATTTTCTTCTGACGTTGAAGATGCTTCTATCTGTTTTTGTGCCGCTGTTTTTGGAGCAACAACACCATCAAAAGGTTTTATGTAGTGTTTACTGTTTTTTTTTTCGTCTTCGTTTAGTGAAGCTACTTGCATCAAGCACAACTCCACTTGTAAATGTGGGTGAAGGCTGTTTTTGTATTGAAGTGCGTATTTATTGGTTAAATCAAGGGCATCTAGCAAAAAAGTTTTGGAGACTTGTTTTGCTTGGGCCTTAAAGGCAGCTTCTGTTTCTGTATCTACTTCCAATAATTGTGTTGTACCTTCATTTTGACACATCATCAAATCCCGGAAGTGTTTTGATAAGCCGTTAATGAAATGATAGCCATCAAAGCCTAGTGCTAACAATTGATTGAATCTTAGAATACAGTTGTGTAAATCGCCATTATGTAGCAATTTGGTAATGTCCAAATAGCTATCATAGTCCAAAATATTTAAGTTTAGCGAAACATGTTTGGCTGTAAGTTTTTCACCAACGTAGCTGATCATTCTGTCAAATATGGAGAGTGCATCTCGCATGGCGCCGTCTGCCTTCTGGGCAATGAGGTGTAAGGCTTTATCTTCTGCATCTACCTCTTCACGATCTGCAATCACTTTCAAATAATCTTGCGCGTCTTTTGTAGATATACGTTTAAAATCAAAGATTTGACATCTCGACAGTATCGTTGGAATGATTTTTTGTTTTTCTGTAGTGGCAAGTATGAAAAGGGCATGTTGTGGCGGTTCCTCTAGAGTCTTTAGAAAGGCATTAAAGGCAGCCGTACTTAGCATGTGCACTTCATCAATTATATAAACTTTATAACTTCCTTTTTGAGGGGGAATTTGAACTTTTTCAATAAGGCTTCTTATATCCTCGACAGAGTTGTTTGATGCTGCATCAAGTTCAAATACATTGAAAGCAAAATCTTCATTTGGGTCAATATCAGCACCAAGACTGTTTATTTTTTTAGCAAAAATACGAGCACAAGTGGTTTTGCCTACGCCTCTAGGTCCACAGAACAGCATTGCCTTTGCAATTTTGCCTAAATCAATGGCATTTTGCAAGGTTTTTGTGATGGCTTGTTGCCCAACAACATCTGTAAAAGCCTGTGGTCTATATTTTAATGCCGAGACTATGAATTCACTCATGAGGTAAATATAAACAAACTCACCTTTTGTCCTATGATAAATTAGAGACAAATGGTGGAATAGTGTATTTTTGCATGGCAGGCCTCCTTATCGCTCCGCTTCAGCGGAGAGGAAAGTCCGGACACCATAGCGCGGCATAGCGGGTAACTCCCGTCGCTCCGATTTATCAGAGTAGGACCAGTGCAACAGAAAGCAAGTACAGTTCGGCTGTAGTGAAACCAGGCAAACTCTATGCGGTGAAACGCCATGTAAACCAACGTTTAGGACAGCGCGTCCAAGTTGGAGGGTAGGCGGATTGAGCGTTGCAGTAATGCATCGCCTAGATTAATGATAAGGCACGACAGAATCCGGCTTATGGCCTGCTTTTTATTTTTTAACAAGTCTTCAATTACTTGAAAACGTTAACTAATCATAAAGTCCTTTTGGGAAGTCTCAAAGTATTTAGGCCGTTAGAAAAATATTTAAGTATTTATTTTCCTGTTATTTTAGATTCTTTCATTGTTTGCGGCTTAGGTTTAAAATGTTGTTTTTATTAACTAAAGTCCCACTCTTAAAAGTGTTAAAGTATTTGGCCCTTCATTAAACAGTAAATCTATTATGGATAAATTTGGGATAAATCCATTTTTATTTTCAAATACTTGGGTGTATTTAATCCCCAAATAGGTATCGCTTTTCTTTTGCTCTATTTGTGCCCTAATGTCTGTAGCAGCGGGTTTGGCTTTATAGCTTTCGGAATACTGTACGTTAGGTTCAAAACCCAATAACTTTAGTAATAGCTCAAAATAGGCTTTATTAAAACTGTATAGCGATGTAAATTTGATTTTATAAAGAAAAGCTAAATTATCTTCATAAAACTCGAAATAAGGAGACGATCTATAGGCCGATTGTATGGATTTCCAATGCTGTTTTTGCCAATTAAAGTTATTTTCTATTTCAACGGTTTGGTAGTATTGGTGCCCTATTTCTCCAAGGTGTTTAACAGGAATAGTAAGCAATAACTTACCGTTCGCTCCGTGTATATATGTTCTGTTTCGAAAAGTTTGCTTTTGATAATAATCGTGTTGCTCAATGATAAGTGTTTTAGCAGTTGTCATAAAGCTCCACAAGTTAATAGAACCCATGTACGGTAATGTCGCAACAACAGTACTCATTTATTTTTCTTTAGAACGCCTTATGTACCATGCGGCGCACTGCCAAATAATAATAAAGGCCACAAAATACCATCGGTAAGAAACAGGTTCCCCTGAGCCACCAACCGTTGTAAATACCCGTTCCCAACGTATGCTCCAATTGCGAAATCCATCCATAAAACCATCAATGCTCATCCATATAAAGACTGGTTTTCCAACAATGTGATCTTCTGGTACAAACCCCCAAAAGCGACTGTCTTCTGAGCGGTGACGGTTGTCACCCATCATCCAATAATACCCTTGCTTAAAGGTATAGCTGTCTGCGGGCGATCCATTAATCATTATAGTATCACCATTAATCTCTAATTCATTAAATTCATAATCTGAAATAATCTTTTTATAGAGCGCTACATTTTTTGGGTTTAAGCTAACAGTAACCCCTTTCTCAGGCATGACAAGAGGTCCAAATTGATCTTCGTTCCAGTTATAGCGTAAATTGTTTGGAAAATAAGTATCGTTGTAGGTTCGCCTGCTATTGATGTTTCGTTTCAGGCTGTCTAATAGCAACTGATTTGGCAACTCCTCTGCTTCTTTTAGTGTTAGAAATAAGCTTTTCTCTTTTTCCAACAACTCCTTGGCCTGAATACGGTATTGCTGAACAATGTTAAGGGGTAAACCTCTAGCTTCAGTAAGCACCTGATAATTATTCGGATCTGGATTGGCGATCATTAATAAATGGGGTCTTAACGCATCAAGAATGGGCTGGGTAATGTTTGTGATTAAGAACTTTCGTGTAAGGTCGTTATAACCTGCATTGATGAGCCTTCTGGCAGAGATTCCCTTTGAGTTGTAAGCCTTGAAGCCGAAAATGGGCTTTGCTCGGTCTGGCATATTAGATTTCGCTCCATTAATTTGTATGATGCCATCTCGAATGGTGAGTGTATCCCCGGGAATGGCAACACAACGTTTTACATAATTGGATTTTTTGTCAATGGGCTTTACAACACCTGCTTCTTTCTTAAAAAATTGCCTTACCGTATCTGCAGGCCAACTAAATACGACAATATCATTACGCTTTATTCGCTGTAGTCCCGGAATTCTCATGTAGGGGAGTTGTGGCTTTTTTAAATACGATCTTGTTCTTAACAATGGAATGGTATCGTGAACCATAGGAAATGAAACCACCGTTTGTGGTGCTCGCGCGCCATAATGGAATTTACTAACCAACAAAAAATCTCCTACTAATAGTGATTTCTCCAAAGAACCTGTAGGGATTATATATGGCTGCATAAAATAAGCATGAACTATAGTTGCAATAACCACAGCATAAACGGTTGAGCCAATAAATTGACCAAATTTAGTTTTTGGTGCAACGGATTGTTCTGGATTATATTTAACATCAGTTGCGTAGTTTATGTAAAATCCATAAAGCCCTAGGGTTGCCCAAGCCAAAAAGTTATCTGTAATTGAATTTTTACCAAACTTTCGTGCTGTTTCCACCCATATCACTGGGAGCATTAATAGGTTAACAATAGGAAAATACAACAAAATAACCCACCAAGATGGTCGTCCAATAATGCGAAGTAATATAACAGAGTTGTAAATGGGAACTGCAGCAAAGTAAGGTGCATAACCCGCTTTTTTATACAATTTCCACAGCTTAACAAACATGAGGATTTGACAAAGCAAAACAAACAGAGCCCATTGGGATAAAGTCATGATTTGGAAATTAGGTTATATTTAAAACGTCTTTCATTGTAAAAATACCGCTTTTGCCAATAACCCATTCTGAAGCAACAATCGCTCCTAAGGCAAAACCATCGCGATTGTGTGAAACATGCTTAATACTGATTTTGTCTGTTTCAGAGTTATAATCAACGGTATGCGTACCCGGAACATCTGGTAAGCGCTCAGCCTTTATAGGTAAATCCATTCCTTTTGCCTGTCTTTCCAGCGCCCAACTGTTTTTATCTATATGTGGTAAAATACCTTCTGCAAGTGTGATGGCTGTACCACTAGGTGTATCTAACTTTTGTGTATGGTGAATTTCAGTAAGGCTTGCATCATATTGTTTATACTTACCCATAATTTGTGCTAGTTTATAGTTGAGAGCAAAAAAAATATTTACTCCTAAGCTAAAGTTTGAAGCATATAAAAAGGCCCCTTTTTTAGTAGTACACAATGATTCAATATCCGCTCGATTTTCAAGCCAGCCTGTTGTACCGCAAACAACAGCCACACCACGGTTTAAGGCATGAGTGATGTTTGCTACTGCTGCAGACGGAACACTAAAGTTGATGGCTACTTCAGCTCCATTAAGTGAGTCTTTTGGGTTGTCCTTGTCTATAATGGAAACTATTTCGTGTCCTCTTGACTTTGCAATGCTTTCAATTGCCTTACCCATTCTTCCATAACCTAAAATGGCTATCTTCATATTAAAAAGTTAATGCGACCTGCATTCCTGCTACCAGTTGTGCACTAATTGGCGCAACATTTAAGTAGGGTTTTACAGTTAAATCGCTGTTTACATTGTATTGTTTTAAGTGTGCATCAATATTGGCGTCCAAGATATTAAGAAAATAAAAGCCTAAAATAAAAATCATCGACCGATCTCTATTTCGTTTATAAAATTCTTGACCATCTATTAGACGGTCCGTGCTTGCTATAAGGTTTATAAATTCGTCATCATTATATCCAGCAATTCTTCTTTTATATGCATTCCGGTATCGCAAATAGTTTTTGTGATTTTGATCGTATGTATATATTGAAGTACCTATAGCTCCATAAACAAGCGGAATTTTCCAATATCGTTTGTTATATACTTGTCCCAAGCCAGGAAGTACGGCGGAATAAAAAGCTGCTTTTGCAGGTCTAAGTGGATCTTCGTTTTCTATTTTTTGTATGTCATCAACTATAATTTGCTGTCCAAAGACAAGAAGAATGTGACATAATATAAAAACGGATAAAAGGAAATACTTCACTAGTTTAATTTTTTACGAATATTTTCAAATTCCATTTTAGAAGCAAAAGAAATTATGATTTTACCTGCACCGTTTTTGTCAACTGTGGTTTGCACCGTTGCATCGAAAAAGTTTTTAAATAAATCCAAATGTGGTGATGTATAATCTTCGAGTGCAGTGGTTCTATATTTTATTGGTTTTGTGGCTTTTTCAGTAGCCCTAACTGACATACCAGTTGCAACAATTTTTTTATACAATCTTAATTGCTCTTGTTTTTCTAATACACTCAGTAATGCACGTCCATGCCCCATGCTGATGAATCCGTCTCGAATACCTGACTGAATTATTGGGTCAAGGTTAAGTAAACGCAAGTAATTAGTGATTGTTGATCTCTTTTTTCCAACACGTTTACTCATTTGCTCTTGCGTTAGTTCAATCTCGTTAATAAGCCTATCGTAGCTCAACGCAATTTCAATAGGATCTAAATCATCTCTTTGGATATTTTCAACCAATGCCATTTCTAATGACTCTTGATCGTTTGCAATGCGTATGTAGGCAGGAATGTATTTTAGATTGATAGATTGTGAAGCCCTGAAGCGTCGCTCACCAGAAACTAATTGATACCTGTTTTCTTTGAGTTTACGTACCGTTATAGGCTGGATAACACCAAGTTCAGAGATGGACGAAGCCAGTTCTGCCAAAGTATCTGGATTAAACTGTGTTCGTGGCTGAAAAGGATTGGTTTCAATTTGATTTAGAGGAAGTTTGATAACCTTTCCTTCAACACTTTCTTGAACAAGATTTGTTTCCGTTGGGAGTAGTGCTGATAGACCACGTCCCATGGCTTGACGTTTTTTTGCTTTTGCCATATTACTTTTTTTTGCTGATTAGTTCTTGTGCCAACTTTAAATAGCTAGAAGCACCTTTGCTGGTTGCATCGTAATCAATAATTGTTTCTCCAAAGCTGGGTGCTTCACCTAGCTTTACATTTCTTTGAATAATAGTATTAAAAACCATATTTCCAAAATGTTTTTTTACTTCACCGACTACTTGGTTCGAGAGACGTAGTCTGGAGTCGTACATTGTTAACAACATACCCTCAATACCGAGATCCTTGTTATGAATTTTTTGAATGCTTTTTATGGTATTCAATAGTTTTCCTAATCCTTCGAGTGCAAAGTATTCGCATTGAATGGGAATGATTGCTGAATGAGCAGCTGTAAGCGCATTTAATGTGATTAGACCAAGCGAAGGAGCACAGTCAATAAAAATATAATCGTAATCGCCTTTGATGGGTTCCAATGCTTTACGAAGCATCATTTCCCTATTTGTCTTGTCAATCAATTCTATTTCGATGGCAACTAGATCAATATGTGCAGGGATTAAATCAAGATTTGGTGAATTTGTTGCAACAATGGCTTCTTTAGCAGTGACTATGTGTTCTAACACTTGGTAGGATCCTATTTCAACTGTATTAACTTCAATGCCTAGTCCAGATGTTGCATTGGCTTGAGGGTCGGCATCAACAAGCAGGACCTTTTTTTCAAGGACGCCAAGCGAAGCCGCAAGATTCACAGATGTGGTTGTTTTCCCAACACCCCCTTTCTGATTCGCTATTGCAATAATTTTCCCCATCTAAAATAATCAAATGTAAAAATACTACTAAAATTTAGTAGTTTCTGCCAAATTTGTGTTAACTATTTTTCCTCCTAATAGCAAGCTCAAGTAAGTCCCACATGGTTTTTTTAACCTGCTCTAAATTATTAAATTGACCAGCACCTTTGAGCCATTCGCCTCCATCAATTGTAATTACTTCGCCGTTAAGGTAAGCGCCAAAATCAGAAATTATGTAGGCAACTAGATTTGATAACTCTTGATGTTCACCTACTCTTCCAATTGGTATACGTTTTTTAGGATCAAATTTCCTTTTTATTGGCGCGGGCAACAATCGATCCCAAGCACCTTTAGTAGGGAATGGTCCAGGCGCAACAGCATTAAAGCGCATGCCATATTTTGCCCATTCAACAGCCAATGAGCGCGTCATGGCTAAGACTCCAGCTTTGGCACAGGCAGAGGGAACTACATAGCCCGAACCCGTGAATGCATACGTAGTTACGACATTAAGTACGTTTGTTTTTTTTTGTTTGGTTTTAATCCAATGCTTCCCAAATGTTAGCGTACAGTTTTTTGTTCCCTTGAGAACAATATCCAAAATGGTATCAAACGCATTTGACGACAGTCTTTCTGTAGGTGCTATAAAATTACCAGCCGCATTATTTACCAACACATCTACAGCCCCATAATTTTCTAGTACTTGAATGTGCATGGCTTCAACCTCGTCAATGTTGCGAACATCACAAGCAACTGCATAACAATCACCCCCTGTTTCTTGCATTAGTTCCTGCGCGGTGGTTTCTAGTTTTTTGAGGTTACGTGAAGTTATGGCAACCCTAGCTCCAAGTTTTAGAAAATAACTTGTCATTGATTTTCCCAGTCCGCTTCCGCCGCCAGTGACGACTATAACTTTTCCTGCTAAGGCATCATCTCGCAACATTTGTTCTGCGTGTTTCATGTTGTTTTATTTAGTTAATTTATGGTATCTGCGTACTCAATAAGGTACACATCTTCATTACTTTTTTTCATCAGATAGCGCTCTCTTGCATATCGTTCCATTTCTGTAGAGTCGCTTAATTGTAACAGTGTTTGTCTATCTAAATCGATATTTTCTTCCAAAGTACTTTTCTGCCTTTTAAGTTCTGTTAACTTGTTTTCAAGGTTAAAGTATATGAGTAGTGAATTGGAATCTAGAAAAACCATCCATACAATAAAAAATATTCCAATTAAAGCATAAAGGTTTGTGGCTAACTTAAACCATGGATTTTTAAAAAGCTTTTTCATTTAATCAAGGTTTCAATCCATTCTTGTATTTGATTCTTTGCAAACTTCAAGTCATTATTTATAATAATTATATCAGCTGAGTTCATATGGGGCGATATAAACTTTTTGTGCATGTCTTGAAGTGTATTTTGAAAACGCACAGTAACTTCTTCTTTTGTTCTACCTCTAGTCTTTAGATCACGTTCCATGCGCCGTTTAATGCGATTGTTAATATCAGCTTCAATATACACCTTATGGTTAAATAAATTAAGAAGTGGCGCATGAGCAAAGACCAAAATACCTTCAATTAAAATATATTTTTTTGGATGCAAAACTTCAATTTCATCTTTACGTAAATGCTGTTCAAACGAATATAAAGGACTTTGTATTGATTTGCCTTCCTGAAGTTGCAAAACATGACTCAAGAGTAAATCAAAATCAAGTGCATCAGGGTGATCAAAGTTGATTAGACAACGTTCTTCAAAAGATAGCTCCGGTAAGTGTTTGTAATAACGATCTTGTGATATTATAAGCGTTTGGTCTTTGCCTAATATTTCTGCAAAATAATTGACAAGGGTGGTTTTACCCGCGCCTGTGCCGCCACTAATTCCAATTATCACCAATTACTGTTTTTTACAAAGATAAGCTTCAATATTTGACAGTCTGTTTGATTAATTGATAAATATTAACAGAAAAATAAACGGCTTAACATCAATTTAATTTAAACATTGTCGGGATGTATTTCCAGGCTTACCTTATTATTGATAAGAATTGGTAAAATTATATTCAAGCAATGTAATTAGGACATTGAATTTTGAAAGAAAAAGTCGGGATGACAGGATTTGAACCTGCGACCCCACGCACCCCATGCGTGTGCGCTACCAGGCTGCGCCACATCCCGAATCATATCAAATAAAATTATTGGGACGTGAAAAGATGTAATATACATCCCAATTAAATTTTGTCGGGGTGGCAGGATTCGAACCTGCGACCTCCTGCTCCCAAAGCAGGCGCGATGACCGGGCTACGCTACACCCCG
>MDSV01148686.1_pt1 | contig 16502 bp, 9 predicted proteins | sample 810851 | NCBI WGS metagenome assembly MDSV01 (sample SAMN05326640, study PRJNA326480) | marine metagenome | isolation source: seawater | place: Atlantic Ocean: North East | collected 2012 | reverse complement strand
CTCAAACTCCATAGACGCTACCTCGACTCCTTCTTCTGAAAGCACAATGATCTGTGCCATCTCACCGTCCTCAGCCGACCAGAAATCGATAATAGCGCCAGCCGGTGGATTCTCACCTTCGTAGACCATGTTTCCAGTATGTGCTTTCTCCGCTCTATATCGTATCTGCTCAGCGGGCTCGATAGAGAAAAGGTGCCCATCCGACATCGCGATTTCCGGCGTCATCTCTTGCAATGCATTCAACTGATCAAAGATCCAAATTCCGCGGCCATGAGTGGCCAAGACAAGGTCATTATCCCTAGGGTGCACGACTAGATCATTCACAGCTACAGTCGGCATGTTTCCATCGAGAGGCAGCCAGTTTCGACCACCGTTCCAGGACCAAAACGCCCTCATTTCGGTCCCGAGCCAAAGGACATCAGGATTTCTTAGGTCTTCACGCACAACACGAACGACCTGATCGGCAGGGAGATCTCCCACGATTGAGCGCCACGAACGACCGCTGTCTTCTGTTACCCAGAGGTAGTTCTCATAATCGTCGTTTCTATAGTTGTTGGCAGCTACATACATGCGGCCATCTATCGCTCTCGACATGTGGACCTGATTGACCCACATAAGATCCGGTACGCCAGGTATAGAGCTGGTCACGTCCATCCATGACCGGCCATCGTCAGTCGATAGTTGCACTAGGCCATCGTCAGTCCCTACAAGCAGGACACCAGGTTGGTGCTCTGATTCCGCGATTGCAGTCAAAGTCGGCCAGTAAGGAATACCGTCGTCTAGTGACAGGACAAAGGAATCCGCCGCCTGATCCATTATCACTAGGCCCCGTCTGTCTGTCCCGCTTGTCAGGTCTCCTAGCGATGTCCACGTATCACCGCGATCTGTGCTCTTAAAGAGTTCGTTCAGTCCGGCATACAGAGTGTTGGTATCGTGTGGGCTGATGATGAAGGGTCCGTCCCAGTTACCGGGCGGCATCGCATTACCAAGCTCCATGTACGGATCGTCGAGATCCGGCCAAGTCGTCCAATTTCGCCTAGCCCCTATGAAGCCTTCCGGTTGATTTGGACGAATATTGCGACTCGCTCCAGTTTCTAGATCCCAGCGTATGAGTCCCAGATATTGGCTCTCTGAATACAGGATCCGATTGTTTGTAGTGTCTACGAGACTCAGAAACCCATCGCCTCCCCCCCACTTATTCCAGTCCTCATTGAGAATTCCCTCTGACCGATAGGTCTGGCTCGGCCCACGCCAAGACCCGTTGTCCTGAAGCCCGCCATATACGTTGTAGGGATGAGCCATGTCCACAGAGACACGGTAGTACTGGCTCAATGGTAGTGCGGTGTGATAGAGGAAGTGATCACCGCGGTCGTAACTGGTACCTAATCCTCCATCGTCTAGTTTGATGACGTGATCAGAGTCGTGCGGATTCACCCAGACAAATCGATCATCCCCGTGAGTCCGGTGGTCCCGCGGTACCGAAAATGTCACACCGCCGTCGTCCGAGTAGCTATAGGAGTTCAGCATATAGATCCTCTGGTCGTCGTTTGGATCCACCATAGGCTGACTCGCATACATCGGGCGGGGGTTCCAGTCACTCTGATACGTCCAGCTCTCACCTCGATCATCTGATCGATAGATGCCCGCTAGACGCTGCTCATATGCTGTTGATGCATTAAAACGCTCACCCTGTTCAAGACTGATGTAGACAATGCGTGGATCCGATCTGTAGATCGTGATCCCTATACGACCTATGTCACCGGTTGCGAGTCCGTTATCTAGCCCGGCATTGGTAAGCAGCGTCCAGCTGTCACCCCCGTCCGTACTCTTATACAGACCACTCCCAGGTCCTCCACCGTGAAAACCCCAAGGCCGACGTTGGCGTTGATACATCGCCGCATACATGATTTCGGGGTTAGACGGATCCATCGCTACATCAACCGCACCCGTCATCGGATTGACGAAAAGTATTCGTTCCCACGACTCCCCACCGTCCTTTGTACGGTATAGGCCACGTTCGGGATTAGGCCCCCACAGGTGTCCCATAGCCGCCACATAGACAACGTCGGAATTGTCGGGGTGCATGACAATGCGACCGATGTGGTGACTCTCCTCCAGCCCCATGTTCGTCCATTTTTCCCCTCCATCTATAGACTTATAGACACCGTCCCCCCACGACGAAGACTGACGGTTTGCTCGTTCCCCGGTTCCGACCCAGACTACGCTAGTATCTTTCTGATGGACTGCGATGTCGCCCACCGAATGGACTTCCTCGTCTTGGAATACCGGCGTGAAACGCAACCCATTATCCGTCGTCTTCCAGACCCCACCCGTTGCAGACGCGAGATAGTAGACCCTTGTATCCATCTCAACGACTGCGATATCGACCAGTCGACCACTCATGTTCGCTGGACCAATCTCCCTAGGACTCAGCCCATCCAGATGTACCGGCAACAGCTGTGCAGACATCGGCGTTGAGAACGTGAATAAGAGTACGCCTACCATCTTGAGGACTGCATAGTTGGGACGGTATCTCATGAGCAATGACAACATCGTGGTTGGCTCCATTAAGGATCGAGCAGATCTTCAGTTCGGCCGAGCGGATAAGGCCGGGTCGAAAAGATGTTATTTAGTCTACCCGGCGGCCAACCCCCCGTTCAAGATCCACACCTCCTACCGATCTCGAAATGTCTAACTATTGCGGGAACGGTTCTGCGCTGAAGGTTGTAAGCCATCAGTGCGTCTTACCCTTCAGGTTCGAAGCACTGAGGCACCCGAGTCCGTTTGAATGACATGATACAGATTGACATCCTCAAAGCCCCGATAATTGCCCTCGTTGCCCTATTGGGCGCGTGCTCTACAGGCGCATCAATAGAAACCGCTGCCCCCGCGCCAGAGAATGACGGTCCGCGGATCGTTCAACCCGGTGCCCCTGGCCAATCCAGTAGGACCTTCTCATCCACAGAACTGGATCAGGTCGAAGGGGTCTCCTACACGGACGCTGATGTCAGCTTTATGCAGGGAATGATTCCGCACCACCAACAGGCGCTCGAGATGACAGCCCTGGTTCGCCAGCACGCCGTTACCGAAGCTGTTCAGCGGATGGCCCTGCGCATGGAGATCTCACAACGCGATGAGATCGCGTTAATCTCGGCGTGGTTAGCCGATCGTGGAGAGACAATCGAGATGTCCAACATGGGTGCGATGCAGCATGAGATGATGGGTGCGATGCAGCATGAGATGATGGGTATGCTGACGCCCGAACAAATGCAGACGCTCTCTGAAACTCGGGGCATGGATTTTGACCGGCTTTTCCTCGAGGGAATGATCCAGCATCACCGGGGAGCCCTCGCGATGGTTACAGAGCTCTTCAGCACATCAGGCGCAGCGCAGGAGTCCACCATCTTCAAATTTGCCGAGGAAATCGATGCCGACCAGCTCATGGAAATCGAGCGAATGCAGGGGCTTCTCAACCAGATGGCTCGCTAACTCAGCGTGAGATTCACTAGATCAGGTCTTCATCGACAGAAGGTTCGACCAAATTCCGATCACTAACTAAGTCCACCAGAGGTGAGGTATGAAGGACATGGGTACAAAAAGCACAACAGCATTCGGGCTCCTCGCCGCGGCCACAATGGTCGCGGGTACTATTGTTGCACCGGAAAGTATTGCGGCACAGCAGCAAGATCAGGTCTCGGCGGCGGCACCAGCGCTGGAGTGGGACCCCAACGATCCTCGAATAGGCCTTGGTGCTGGTTGGATGGATGCCGAGTCCGCGATTAATGGCATGGAATTGCTAGCAGCTATCCCACGCCCTGACGGATTCTTCAACCCATCTACGCCAGCTGACGGAAGGTTCAGCAACACAGACCTAGCTTTTCAAGACAATCTGCTGATCCAGGGCAACTACAACGGATTCCAGATGTACGACATCTCGAATCCGGCCGACCCGACACTCGCAGTGTCGGTCGTCTGCCCCGGCGGACAGGGCGATGTTTCAGTGTTCGGAGACTTAGTGGTCATGTCAGCGCAGGAGACGCGTGGTCGTCTTGATTGTGGAGTGGAAGGTGTAGCCGACTCCATAAGCGCGGAACGCATGAGGGGAGTGAGAATCTTCGATGTGTCGGACATGAATAACCCTGCGCAGGTGGCGGCAGTGCAGTCCTGCCGAGGCTCCCATACGCACACAATTGTGACCGATCCCGCCGACTCCGAAAACATGTACATCTACATCCAGGGCACCAGCCGAGTCCGCCCGGGTGAAGAACTAGCTGGTTGCTCAGGTGGTGGTCCGGACGACCCGAACACCGCGCTATTCCGCATCGAAGTAGTCAAAGTTCCTCTCGCTAACCCAGGGGCAGCCGAGATCGTAAACATGCCTCGGATCTTCGCAGATGAGCAGGGCAACCTAGCTGGCCTCTGGCAGGGTGGTGACCACGGTGAAGGGACCCAGAGTTCTCGTATGACCAACCAGTGCCATGACATCACAGCATACCCCGGTATTGGACTCGCCGGTGGTGCATGCTCCGGAAACGGCATCCTGCTGGATATCTCGAATCCAGAGAACCCGACCCGAGTTGCCGAAGTCTCGGATCCCAACTTTGCCTACTGGCATTCGGCCACCTTCAATAATGACGGCGACGTCGTCGTCTTCACTGACGAATGGGGTGGCGGCAGCGCACCACGTTGCAGAGCGAGTGATCCCGCTACATGGGGCGCAAACGCCATTTTCCGGATAGGAGAGGACGGCCAAATGGAACTGGCGGGCTATTACAAACTGCCAGTTCCGCAGACGGAAACAGAGAACTGCGTGGCACACAATGGCTCAATCATACCGGTTCCTGGACGCGACATTATGGCCCAAGCTTGGTACCAAGGCGGTGTCTCGCTCATGGACTTCACTGATCCCGAAAATGCGTTCGAGATCGCGTTCTTCGATCGAGGCCCGCTATCCATTGAATCGATGTTTACGGGTGGATATTGGTCCGTGTACTGGTTCAACGGTCGCCTTTATGGCGCAGAAATCTCCCGTGGCATCGACGTCTTCCGCCTGACACCAAGTGAGCACCTGTCGGCAGCAGAAATCGCAGCTGCCGAGGCTATTATGATGGACGAATTCAACGCCCAGCTTCAGCCGAAAGTGGAATGGGAACCAACTCGCGACGTAGCACAAGCCTATTTGGACCAGATGACTCGTGCTAACCGAATCCTCAACGACCGAGCGACGGAGATTCAGAACGTACTCAACTCAGGGGCATCATCAACATCCCTGAACAGCCTCGCCGCTGAGATCGAAGCAGACGTAGTCCAGATTGAATTGGGCGAGCTTGGTGGTGATGCTGAGCGCATGGCCAAACTAGCTGCGGTGCTTCGAGGGATGGCGGCTCAGCAGTAGAAAAGAGCCTCCAGCGCGTCCCCCTCAGAGAGAAACGAAGAGGGTTATGCCTAATGAGGGGTCCGGTACCGATCGGTGCCGGACCCCTCAGCGCAAATAGCCCAGTAACTCTTGAGCATCGAAGAAAAGAGATCTTACAATGGACCTTGGACACATTTTCGGACTGATCTTCTAGCAATGATCTTGATAACAGGTGGATCTGGGTTCATCGGCTCAAACCTCGTGGGCGCACTATCAGAAAACGGTGAGCGAGTATCTATCTGCGACACGCTCGGCACCGGAAAGAAATGGCTCAACGTCGCCAAGCACGAGATTGACGAAATAGTCGCTCCCGAATCGCTAAATGAGATCCTTACTCGAAGACGAGATGAAATTTCGTTCGTCTATCACATGGGCGCTGTTACAGCGACATCAGAGACAGACGTCGATCTTATTCTGGCTTCGAACCTACGGCTCTCACAGCAGATTTGGCATTGGTGCTCCCAATACCAGGTGCCACTAGTATACGCATCCTCAGCGGCAACCTACGGCGACGGACGACAGGGCTTTTCAGATATAGAAGACCGGGACTATATGGAGACCCTGAGACCTACCAATCCATACGGATGGAGCAAGCACCTTTTTGATCGCTGGGTAGTGCGCCAGGCAGATGAAGGTCGACGACAACCCCCTTTCTGGGCCGGGTTAAAGTTCTTCAACGTGTATGGCCCAAACGAATACCACAAAGAAGACATGCGCAGCGCCGTTACAAAAGCATACGGAGCCGCAGCAGCAAACCAGCCGGTAACCCTGTTCCGGTCTCATCACCCTGAATACAAAGACGGCGGGCAAAAGCGTGACTTTATCTACGTAAAGGACTGTGTAGACGTCATCCTGTGGCTCAGCGAGCAAACTCCGGCCAGCGGGATCTACAACGTAGGGACAGGGCGCGCCCAAACATGGCTCGAACTGATGTCCGCTCTTTACGCCTCAGTTGATCGGACACCAAACATTCGATGGGTCGACACGCCACCCGCCATTCGTGACGGATACCAATACTTCACCGAGGCGGACATAACGAAGCTGCGCAGCGCTGGGTACACAGAACCCTTCGCTTCCGCACATGAAGGAGTGTCGGACTACATCCGAAACTTTCTATCAACAAAAGACCCTTATAGGTGAACAAGAATTTCACCTCATACGACATGAGCCATGCACAGGATCTGACCAACCGCGCTGGTCCCCGAACCAATCACCATGGATCGATCCGGGGACCAAGCGCCTAAGAAGTACTAGACAGAGCTTCTAGTGGTCTTCAACGTGAGCGTGAACCGCAGCTGTAACGAAATCAGCGTGCCCGGAACCGACAGCTCCGTGCATTAGCTTGAAAACAACGTCAGTCTCACCAACCGCTACACCGTGAAGATGCCCGCCGAACTCGCCAGGTGTGTCCTGTTCAAATTCAGCGATTGATTCATCCTCGACATCGACCTCTAGGTAGTGGTCAGCCTCTAGCTCAACCTCAACACCATCGTGGTCAACCATTCTGATGTCCATGTGAGCTGTTTCTTCACCCTCATGGACCTCCAACTCACCGGTCCAAGATCCGGTATCTCCATCGTACGATGCAATCATTGCACCGCTGAGCCAGATCTGGACGCCTTCGATCTCCTCGCCGTGATTTTCTTCTAGCCCAGTGGTGTCACTGCAGGCTACAACCACAAACGGTAGGAGAAGGGCTGCAAGTAGCCGCCCACCGAACCTCACCTTCTTCATTTCTTTTTCCCCTCATGCCGGCAGGTTTAAAAACTAGAGCACGTTCTAAGCCGGCCTCAGAACACGACTCGGTAATTAACAGTTACTCCTCTTCCCGCTTCAGGCATAAACTCCTTCACGCGAGAGAGATGATTGCGATACGCCTCGTCAGTGAGGTTCTCTAATGAGATAGTCAGCACGTTCAAACGACCCGCAATCGTTCGGCTTACCCCCGATACTAGGTCAAAACGCTCGTACCCATCGGTCGCAGTCTCAAACTCCCCTATCCGATCCTGCCTCGCGGCAAAAGTCGACTCGAGCCGCACAAACCAATCTGTGGGCTCATAGGCTAGCGCCATCTGTCCACGAAGCGGAGGCATTAGCGGCAAGGGCTCCAAGGACTCGCGAATCTCACCACGGACATAGGCGCCACTTACCGCCGCCTTAAAGGCACCAGACACTACCCAGTCAATTTCTGCTTCGAACCCTTTGAAAGCCGCATCATCACCGAAATACTGATAGATCGGAAGACGGGTTCGGCTGAGCTTACCTGTATCCTCCCCATAAACGTATCCGTCTATCCAATTCGCGAAGCCAGAGAGTTCAGCGTGAACCCGATTGCCCTCGTCATGGAAGCGCATGAAGATGTCGAGCCCGGTACCAATTTCCCTTTCAAGGTCCGGGTTTCCAACATCGAATGAGTAAGCAGCTAGGTGTGGACCTTCTGAAAAGAGCTCATGCACATCGGGCGTCCTGAATGCTCGAGACACATTCGCTCCCATCACAAACCCAGGTTCCCAGTTGTAGAGCAATCCGACAGAGCCAGACAGGGACGCGAAAGTCCGCCTTCGCACATGTCCAATATCCGAGTCTCGGTCCTCTCTCTCGGGGGTGGTCTGGGTCCAATCGTATCGTATGCCCGCCTCCAAGCGGACTGGGTCAAGATCGATCTCCTGATATGTAAACATGCCGAGGTTGAGTCGTTCAGAGTTCGGCGTGTAAAGGCTTCCTCCGAAACCGAAAGACTCCCATGAGGCACGCCCTCCTAGGGCCCCGGAAGAAATCGGCCCGATGCTCCCGAACCTCGCGATAACATCAGACCCCGCTGACTGCCTCTGGAATCGAGTCCCCAGAATGGTTGGGGTTTCCATCTCAAGTTGGTCATAGTAAGAAAACGATGCGTTGGCATTGAGAGTCGTAAACGGTCCACCTAGCTCACGGCGCTCGGTCACTGCCTTGAAGGATACGCGCTCTGATTCGATTCCAACCCCTGCTTCGTGTCCACCTACAAAGCCCCCAGGGATGCCGTAATTGTTGACATGCCCTAATCCAGACAATCCGACGTATCCACGATCTCCCACCCATGACGTTCCCGCTGCAAGACTCCAAGAGTCAACACCCGTATTTCCGAGGCTCCCCAAAGGAGTCTTGAGATCACCGGAAGTTCGATAGGAGGCTTCGAGTCGAAGTGGAACACGCTCGGCAAGCGGCAGAAACATCGAAGCTGCTCCCCCTGCCCCTGAAGTGACGGATTGTCCCTGCAAGGTCACCGTCCCAGTAACGTCCTCGGGAACGAAATCAGGGATCTCATCCCGGATCACGTTGATCACCCCCCCTATTGCGTTGCTTCCGTAGATGATCGCTCCTGGACCTCGCACAACCTCAATACGCCGTGCAGACATAGGATTGATAGCATTAGCGTGATCCGCATGGGTATTAGATACGTCGGTGATTCGGACTCCGTCCTCCAGAACCAAGAGTCGATCTCCAGACAACCCCCTAATGACAGGGAGCGAGGCTGCAGGGCCCATGGTACTAACCGCTATGCCGGGCTCAGACTTAAGGGTTGAGGCCACTGTACTCACCAGCTTCCTCTGGAGCTCGACTTGGCTGATGACACTGGTGGGCCTTATCGCCTGGTCTTGGGCCCGCTCAGAAAGCGCACCAGTGACTACGAGTCCCTCGAGTTCCAGTGCCGACTCTTCCAGATCGATCACTAGACGATCAGTCATCGATATATCCGAGATCACCACCTCTGTCGGTGCGTAGCCCAAACGCTCCACCCGAATCATGTCTTCACCATCGTCTAACTGAAGGCGAAAAGAGCCATCCCCCTCGGTGATCACATAAGTGTTGGAATTAACCACAGATACACGGGCACCAGCGAGTGGCTGGCGGTCCACCGCGGCTCGAACGAGGCCATCGAGCCCGGACGGGGCCTCCTGAGCCTGAGCCGAGGTTTGAGCACACAGACACCCAACCACGCAAGCCGTGGCGGTGCATAGTGCGGGAAGTCGATTGATTCGGGATCTCATAAAGGTATTGCAGACAATGTTCGGAGAGGGGGGACTGAACAGCTGATAGTGCTCAAATCCTTTCAGCGAACAGAACCGCAGAGGAACACCAATGTTGTATCTGCGGCACTGTTTTGTTGTTGGACAATTCAGGACCTAATAATATCAGTTTGAGAACAGATTCTCAATAAAGGCAGCCCCGTTTACTTATTTAGTGTCACTCGAGGCACTCAGAATCCCGCCACGTTGAACTGTCGAGTGAATTTTATGAACAGGGAACGCCCCTGTGGACCCCGCAGCGTGTCGAAGCCTTGAACGTCATTGTATACGACAAACAGCCCAGTACCAGCGGTGTTTAGCCAACCAAAACGTAGATTCGTGGACCATTGATCGACCTGATCTGAGTACTGGACTAAACCCTGCACGTAGATCCGTGGCGTGAAGAAATATCCGAGCTTAAGGCTCGCAAGCGTGGCGGTGAAAGCTCCCTCAGGGAGATCGACATCGTTGTAGGCCACAGCCGCGGTGAGACTCGAGCGATCGCTGTATCGATAGGTAACGTCCCCACTCGACGTCCTCTTGCTCCCGGACAGAAACGTACCCCAGTTGAATCGCGAGTTGAAAGACACGGCACGCGACCGGTCGGTGAAGAATACAACCTGAGACTCCCAGCCCCGGTATAAGCCCGCCGGAACTGTGACATCCACACCTGGAATCTTGAATGGCTCGTAGAGCCCCTCCGTCACATAGTTCGCTCCGGAGTGAAGCTCCATTCCGGAATCCCACTGCCAATGATTGTCGATATGCCACCGGGAGGAAATCTCAAAGCCCTGAGCTGCAACATCGGAGCGGTTTCTGTATGTGAAGTATGAGATATGAGGCCTTAACTCACGAAAAATCGAGCTCGGCCGTATGTAATACATCGCAAACAGTTGGTAGTACTGGTGGCCTCGACGCGGCACAAAGCCGATCTGTGCGTCGAAGTCTTGGTCAACCTGCTGGACGGTGGCATTCCCACGGAAGCTTCGAGTTGTAACCCCACCAGTCAGATCAAAAGCGTTGCCAGATGGAGCGCCCGAAGTTTGCGAACGAGCAAAGTACGACGTGAGTGTTACCTGGTCACCGAGACCTACCTGAGCATCTAAGGCATAGACCTGATTTCCATCTCCTGTGAGGTCACTGCCACGACCAGTAAAAATCCCACCGACTCGCGATCGGCCAGGCAACTCTTTGGCCACACGGGCTACCGACCACGAGCTGCGGCCACTCCCTTCAAGCAGCCCATCGGTTTGAATGTGTAAAAGACCAACGTTCAGTCCTGCCGCTCGACCTGACAGCCGGCCACCACCCTTCAGGGCCACAGGCGCCCCCGCGTCGATCCCAATCCTTCGGCTGAAGAAAAGATCGACACCTCCACCACCAACAGTGAAGAAACCAGCGTTTTCAAGGAAGAACGGTCTCTTCTCGGGAAAAAGAAGCGGGAACCTGGTCAGGTTCACTTGGGCATCGTCCACTTCAACCTGGGCAAAGTCAGTATTCACTGTCAGGTCGAGGGTGAGTCCTTGAGTGACCTGCGTCTTTACTTCGCCACCCACCTCCCCGCTTTGTTCGAATGAGGATCCTGCGACCCTGTAATCCCTCTGGTTTGAGCCGAGTATGTACGGGGTGACAGTTACAGCTCTGCGAACTGGTGGTTCAAGACCGCTGATAACACCAGCGTAGTCGAGCCTATAGAGATTGAACTCTCTCGGGACCGCCGACCAGAACATTTCCTCGTTAAGACGACGAACGCGGCGCGCAATATTGAAACCCCATTCTTGAACATCCGAGCTATAGCGAAGCGTATTAAATGGGATCCTGAACTCCGCGTACCACCCATCTCTATCCTGACTAGAAGCCACCTCCCAACTACCATCCCAGTTCTTGTTGAAGCCTCCACCCGCGCCTGCCTGGAAGCGCCGCGAACTGTTTGAGCCACCACCCAGGAAGAACCCACCTCCAGATCCCGCTGACGCTACCTGACCGTCGTATTCGATACCTGCGGGTGTTGTGCCAAAAACAAAACCATTTTGATCATCATTGAACGTATCGAACACCATGATAATCGCGTCTGCATCTGTCACCTCAAAGTCACGTATGGCCTCTCCCGGGACTATCTCGCTCGCCTGAGAGTCATATGCCCAGACCCCTACGTATAGGGCATCAGAGTCGTATAGAAGCCTCACCTCAGTCCGTTCAGAAGCCGGCTCTCCGTCGGCTGGTTCCCTCTGGGTAAAGCTGGTGAGCGGAGTAGCCACCTGCCACACTGCGTCATCAGGCCGACCATCTATCAATGGCTCGGTATCTGTCGGGTGCGCATAAGCAACCGGAGCCAATTGCTCGTCCGACTGTTGCGCTGATATCGGCTCAGCGTGTCCGACAACTGTCAAAAAAGCTGTGAGCGCGAACGCGGTGCCGATCAGACTCATCAATGAAGGCGCCTGGTATTCGACTGGAGCAATCCGGTCTCCAATGTTGACCTTTATTCGCTGATTCAACTTTAGTCGTCCTGATTTATCTAAGGAGATAGCTGTTCTTTTCACTCTTGAGTTTTTCCTAGAGCAAATGGGTAGATGGGAGATTTGAATCCAACCTCTCTTAACAGTGCAGCTACCACGGTCAAGGTCCATCCTGAATCAAAAACATCATCTATCAGAAAGACCGGCCCTTCCATTGGCGAACCGTTTATGTGGAAAGCTCCGTCTAGGTTCCTGCATCGTTCCGCAGTCGAATTCATGCTTTTCTGAGGAAAGTTCTGGCGTCTTTTCGCGATGATCTCATGGAAGCGGATGCCTAGGAGGTCAGCCACACTTTTGGAGAATTCCGTCAGTGCGCATGATAACGTGTCTGAAGGGACACAGGTCATCCAGCTCGGAAATGGTCGCGGATTCCAGATATCAATGATTCTAGCTGCTTCCTTTACTATGCTTGGAGGATATTGTCCTGCGTCTCGCCCTTTCTTAATGACCTCAGTCCAGGAGTCATCATCCCACAACGTGAGAGCATATCCGCTGCATTCTGGCAATCGTCTGGGGAGTGGAGAAACAGAAAACCGTTCTCGGGATATCTCTTTATGCAACTCCAGTGGGACGCCAGACGAATAATTATTCATGCTCAACACTTCGAGCGACGGGAAGTATGCTCTTAGAACCTTCCACCTACGGGACAACTCAATGACCGAGACCGTTGATGTTACCCTATGTGGTCCGAGCTTCAACCCACAAACCGTCGATTGAGCATCTCACCGTATTGGATGTGCCGCACCGAAGAGCTAATTCTGGGCTTCTTCTTGTTAGCGTCACTCGCAATCGCACCCCAATCGCTCAATGCCCAGGTCAACATTGAAGTGCTCCGAACTGACAGTTTGTCTATCGGACGATCGGGGTCGGTAGGTGGCGACATGACGTTTCAGACAGGAAACGTAGACTTCATAGCACTCAATTTCAGAGGGCGCGTCTACAATGTGACCCCCACCCAGACCAGATTGATTGTGGGCAATGGCGGCCTGGGATTCCTCTCCCGAAGTCGATTCGCCTCAAACGGGTTATTGCACTACCGACGCTCCTACACCGATGTCTCGTTCTACTTCGACCCTGAATGGTTCGGACAAATAAACTATGACCGATCGCAACAGCTGACCTTCCGTGCTGTAGGGGGTGCGGGGGCTCGAACAGCATTCGCTCAGGGTGACTGGGGACAATTCGGAGCCGGGTCTTCAGGCATAGTTGAGTACGAGCGCTTGATGCTTCCAGATTCAGCTATTCACCCTAATAGAACGCTCAAGGTAAGATGGAGCAGCTTCCTAACTCTTCGTGTGGTTCCATCGGACAACTTAGTCATCACCTCGACGACATACTTACAACCAGCGATAAATGATTTCGATGATTACCGCGCGGTGGAGAATCTGCGACTCTCCACGTCTATAACCGAAACACTGGCGCTGACCATTAGCTTCGACCTACGCTATGACAGTGGCCCTCCAGACGGGCTGTCAGCGCTAGATACACGACTGCGAACCGGCGTGACATACACCTACTGACCACTGACGACAATGTCCGATCGTCCCCTGAACAAGGAATCCCAGTCCTCAATCTCGCCTCAGAGCGCAATCGACCAGTTACGCGCAGGTAACCGGCGCTTCCTGGATCGCTCCATGCTCGAACGAGACTGGGCTAACGACATATCAAGAACGGCCGGTAGCCAACACCCTTTTGCGATAGTGATAGGCTGTATCGACTCACGTGTCCCCATAGAGGCGATCTTCGACCAAGGCATCGGTGACATTTTCACGGCACGAGTGGCTGGAAACATTGTAAACGAAGACCTCCTCGGCAGCTTGGAGTTCGCATGCGAACTAGCAGGCGCAAAGGCAATCGTTGTTCTCGGTCACACATCCTGCGGAGCTGTCAAAGGAGCGATTGACGGAGTGCGCCTAGGTCATCTAACCACACTTTTGAACAAGATAGAGCCGATAATTGAAACGGTCTCAGCGGCAGTGGATCGAGATGACCCAGGGTTCGCCGACGCAGTCGCCGAGGCGAACGTTGCCCACACGGTGGACGCGATCCGCGACAGAAGTGAAATCCTAGCTGGGATGGAATCGTCCGGAGACATCTCGATCGTCGGAGCTATGTACAACGTCGCAACGGGCGAGGTTTGCTTCTCTTAGAGAGATAACCGGAGGTGCGAGTTCATAGTGCCAGCTCGAAACAGAAAGCCACACTGGCCATCCGATGGCTGTCTAAAAACACCCATAGACCTAGATGAGAGCCCTCCCTGTTGCCTTAACTAGAGGTGACGGGAGTCAGCGACCATTCGGGTCCCAGAGCCGGGGGATAAACTTCGTTAACCCTTGGACCGGGCCCACTTCACCGGCAATGACGTTGCCATCGCGATCGACCGTAACACCTTCCCCCATCGACCCATAGCCACCCATGCCTGACGCGCGCGCGGACATGTGCTCAGGGATGAAATACCAAACCTCTCCGGTGATTGCGCTTCCAACGCGCAGTCCCTTTCGCCACCCTCCTGGATTGTAATTCTCATCGGATTCGGAGTCGATCGCATACAGAACGTCGTTATCATCAATCCATATGCCACTGTTGCGGCTGAACTGGTACCACGTGTCGAGGTGGGTTCCTTCCTGATCGAAAATCTGGATGCGACGATTCCCACGGTCGGCTACGAACAGACGCCCACTTGAGTCCATTGCGAGAGAATGTGGCGCACGGAACTGTCCGTCAGCATACCCCCACTCTCCAAACTGCAGAATCATCTCCCCGCTCGCCGAATACTTTGTGATTCGGCTCTTAGCAGCCCCTCCGCGGACGTCCATGTACTGAGCACTGTGCGTTTCTGCAACAAAAACACTCCCATCCGGTGCGACGAGCACATCATTGGGCTCCGTCAGGTGAGTCGGTGGGTCACCAGCCTCACCCGGGACACCAATCGTGAGCAGAAGCTCGCCCGTCGAACTGAATTTGCGCACAATGTGTCCGTTCATCGGAGCGCTCGGTGTCCGCTGAATCTCACGACCGTTAGGTGACCGAGCGTCGGCAACCCAGACGTTCCCTTCCGCGTCTACATCCATCCCGTGAGGCCAAGTAATCAGGCCCGCGCCGAAGCTTAGAACCGTGTTTCCGTCTGGATCGAGCTTCACAATCGGATCTACGTCGGACTCAGCACATGAGTTCACGCCACAACGGTCACCCGCCCAAATGTGAATGCCATCGACGTCGACATTAACTGCGCTGACCGAACCCCACGTCCGGCCGTCCGGTAACACACCCCAGTCCCGCACAGTCTCATATGGATTCGGCAAATTGTTGATAGGCTCGACTGCGTCGTGTTCAGGAGGCCCAGACGCACCTCTCTGGGCAAATAGAGCGTTCGGTAGCAGAGATGCGACGATCAAAGCAACTAGGACAGAGTTGCCGAGCGTCCGCGCTGTCGGCTTTTGCGAGATGGTCCAGTTCATGGCCAGAGCGAGATATAGAGTTATTGATAATAACCAACTGGCAATGTGTACGTCGTATGATCGTTCGGCCAGTCGGAATCTGGCAGGCGGATCGGATGCGCACCAAAGAATCTTGACTTCGTGACGATTTCTCTGAGGTCTTCGTAGTCCATCACCGCTCCAATCAATAGCTTCTTCGTCCCGTCCTGTAACACGAGTGAACTCGAATGCGAACCAGCCGACTAGCCACAGCTCTACTTAGCCTGTTCATCCTCTCAGCTATAGGGACTACTGAAGCCAGAGGGCAAACCACGGACACTGAGCGCGCGGCGGCACGCGGCATCCTCGCAGAGATTAACGATTTGCAGCTTCGGCTTGACCCGGCCGGAATGGCAAAGAGACTAGCTGAACGCACAGATACCGACCGCGACGCCATCGTAAGCAGAACAACTGAGCTTTGGCAGGATGAAATGCAGGATCTCAGCGACTTCATCGGACACAACCCCGAGGTGGCATGGGAGGAATTCCTTGCCGTAGATACGCTGACGAGCATCCTCCGAAAACGCGGCTGGGACGTTGAAGTCGGTGTGGCCGGACTGGAAACCGCGTTCGTCGCAACATGGACGGCTCCAGCAGGCGCGGACGGGCTGACGATCGGATTCATCGGGGAATACGATGCCCTACGGGACGCGAATGGTCCATTTCATGGTGACCAACACAACGCTCAGACACCAATTGTCTTTGCCTCCGCCTTCTCGATCGCAGAGTACATGCAGCGCTCTGGAACGACCGGTCAACTCAAGATCTTTGGCACTCCTGCTGAAGAAGTCGGGCCCCCAGCGAAGGTGATTATGCACGAAGTCGGCGTTTTTGATGGTACCGACCTTATGGTACGAAGCCACGGTGTGACTGAAACATCCCGCGCTCGCGCAGGCTTTGGGAGCTGCTGCTTAAACATCAACGAAGTGAAATACACATTTCTCGGGCGTCCCTCACACCAGATGTCTTCATGGTTTGGTCGCAATGCTTTGGAGGCCGCCGTGCACTTCTACACGCTAGTCGATGGGCTGCGTTCAACACTACG
>MDSV01140757.1_pt1 | contig 16506 bp, 20 predicted proteins | sample 810851 | NCBI WGS metagenome assembly MDSV01 (sample SAMN05326640, study PRJNA326480) | marine metagenome | isolation source: seawater | place: Atlantic Ocean: North East | collected 2012 | reverse complement strand
GCGGAATTGGTAGACGCGCGAGTTTTAGGTACTCGTATCTTCGGGTGTGGGAGTTCAAGTCTCCCCGACCGCATTTTTAAGTAAAAATTAATATTGTGCAAATTATTTAGTTAATTATTAGCATATTTATTATACTCAGATAAAAATAAAGCAAGATTTTGGTAATTTATTTAAGTTTTTTATATCTATTTTTTGGAATTATATTTTTGTTAATCCCTCTTTTGTATATTGAATTAGGCAGACCAAGAGATTTAATAAAAGCAGGTTTGAATTTGGTTATTGGAATGTTATTGCTTGTGAAGCAGAATGTTTTAAGTCCTTTATATTATTCAATTTTAGTTGTCATAACGATATTATTTATGTTTTATTTAGTAGAAATTTTTTCTATAAGGTGGAATCAGTTAACTAATCAAGAAAAAAATAAATTAAAAACCTTAGTGGAATTGAAAAAAAATATTTCTACATTTGTGGAGGCTATCTCGCTTGCAAGGAAAGATTTATTCGATTTAAAAGATATTTTAAAATTTGGTAGAAAAAATGAAGATTTAAATAAAAAAAAGTGGGTTAGGAATGTTGAAAATGATAATATAATTACTTCCAATAAAAATAATCTACTAACTTTAGAGATGCAAGAAAAAGCAACAATCCAATCAAAAAAAGATACAATAAATGAGGAAAAAAAATAATTAAAACAAATACATTGATTACTAATAAATTTTATAACTTCGTATGAAACAACAAAATAATAAAGATAAAAAATCTAAATTTTCTTATAAAGAAACTTTGAATTTACTAAAAACTGATTTTTCAATGCGAGCTAATTCAGTAATTAGAGAACCGGAAATTCAGTCATTCTGGTTGAAAAATAAGATTGATTTGGACTTGGGTTCATCTAACTCAGGTGAAAATTTTACATTGCATGATGGACCTCCTTATGCAAATGGTTCTCTTCATATGGGACACGCTTTAAATAAAGTTTTAAAGGATATTATCAACAAATACAAAACCTTGAGAGGCTTCAGGGTTCATTTTGTGCCAGGGTGGGATTGTCATGGATTACCAATAGAGTTAAAAGTCTTACAAAGTCTAAAATCTCATGAAAGAAAAGATTTAGATTCTTTAGGTTTAAGAAAAAAAGCAACTGATTATGCAAAGGTTCAGATTAATAACCAACTAGAAGGTTTCAAGAGATGGGGTATTTGGGGAGACTGGGATAATCCATATTTAACCCTTAAAAAAAATTATGAATCTGCGCAGATTGGTGTCTTCGGAAAGATGTTCCTAAATGGTTACATATATAGAGGTTTAAAGCCTGTTCATTGGAGTCCAAGTTCTAGAACAGCACTTGCAGAAGCAGAATTGGAGTATCCAGAAGAGCATTATTCAAAAAGTATTTATGTTTCTTTGAACATTACTAAACTAACAGATGAAATACTGTCAAAATTAGAAGAGAAAGATCTTAAAAATAAATTATTATCTAATCTAGATAAATTATTTATTGCTATATGGACTACTACACCTTGGACAATTCCTGCTAATGAGGGAGTAGCCATTAATCCTAGAATAAGTTATGTTTTTGCTTCAGATGAAAAAGATAATATATATCTTTTTGCTAAGGATTTAATTTCTGAGATTTGTGAGAAATTGGGTACGACACTCAATGTTTTATTAGATGTAAGAGGTTCGATGCTTGAGGGTATTGAGTATCGGCATCCTACAAAAAATAAGTTTTGCAATATTTTACTTGGTGGTGATTATATAACCACTGAATCTGGCACAGGAATTGTACATACTGCTCCAGGTCATGGCATGGATGATTTTAATGTGGGTCAAAAATATAAATTACCCATAACTTGTATTGTCGATGAAAAAGGTAACTTAAATAATTATGCTGAAAAATTCGTCGGTTCAAATGTTTTAAAAGATGCTAATGATTTAATTATTGCAGATTTGGAGAAAAATGATTTATTACTTTTTAAAGAAAAATATAAGCATAGATATCCTTATGATTGGAGAACTAAAAAACCTACAATTTTCAGGGCAACTGAACAATGGTTTGCATCTGTTGAAGGATTCAGGTCTTCAGCTTTGAAATCAATAGATGATGTTGAGTGGATGCCGAAAACGGGAAAAAAAAGAATTTATTCAATGGTTGTTGGAAGGGGTGATTGGTGTATCTCCAGGCAAAGGTCATGGGGAGTACCAATCCCTGTCTTCTATGAAAAGGAAGGGAAGGAAATATTACTTAATAGTAAGACTATTAATCACGTACAAAATTTGTTTCAGGAGTATGGAGCAGATATTTGGTGGGATTGGGATGAGAAGAAATTATTACCGAAAGAATATAGAGCGGAATCTGATCGTTGGGAAAAAGGTTTGGATACCATGGATGTTTGGTTTGATTCAGGGTCTAGTTGGGCCGCAGTTTGTGAGCAAAGGGAGGAATTAGAATATCCAGCTGATTTGTACTTAGAGGGGTCTGATCAACATCGAGGTTGGTTTCAATCATCTTTACTTACTTCGGTAGCAGTAAATAATAAGCCACCATATAAGAAAGTTCTTACTCATGGATTTGCATTAGATGAAAATGGAAGAAAAATGAGTAAATCTTTAGGTAACGTAGTTGATCCCAATATCATTATTAACGGTGGCCCCAACCAAAAAATACAACCTGCTTATGGAGCAGATGTACTTAGACTTTGGGTCAGTTCTGTAGATTATTCGGTTGACGTTCCAATTGGATCAAATATTTTAAAACAGTTATCAGATGTTTATAGAAAAGTAAGGAATACTGCTAGATATCTTTTAGGCAATATACATGATTATGATCCAATGCTAGAGAAAATTGATATAGATCAGTTGCCGATATTAGATCAATGGATGCTAAACAGATTAGTTGATGTCTCAGATCAAGTTACAACTGCATATGAAAATTATGAATTTTCAAAGTTTTTTCAAATATTGCAAAGTTTTTGTGTTGTGGATTTATCTAACTTTTATTTGGATATTGCAAAAGATAGATTATATGTCAGTGCTAAATCTCAGTTCAGGAGAAGATCTTGTCAATTCGTGATGTCTAAAATTGTAGAAAACTTAGCTGTTCTTATTTCGCCAGTACTTTGTCATATGGCCGAGGATATTTGGCAAAATATTCCATATTCAACTAAAGAAAAATCAGTATTTCAAAGAGGATGGCCTAACTTCCCTGATGCATGGATTAATCCTGAACTTAATCAACATATTTCCAATTTAAGAAAATTGAGAGTAGAAATTAATAAAGCAATAGAAGGATGTAGATCCCAACAAAAAATAGGTGCCGCTCTTGAAACGGAGGTTAATTATCTCCCTGAAAATGAAATAGTTAAAGAATCTATTTCTTGGCTGGAAAAGTTTGGCAATAAGCAAGTTGATTTATATAATGATTGGTTAATAGTTTCCAAGTTTAATATCGTCAGTAATTTATCTGAGAATTGTTTGACTATCGACAATAATGAACTTGGAAAAATCCAAATCTTAAAAGCTAAAGGTAAAAAATGTGATAGATGTTGGCATTATCAAGACATCACTATTAGTGGCATTGAGGATACTAAATTATGCAAGAGATGTGCAAACATAATTAATTTATAAAGAGTTAATTTAAATCCAATTTTTTTGGTTGAGAAAAAAATGGTAGTTTTCATTCTGTCTTAAGATTTTCTCTGATCCTTTTTCTAAAGGAGCATTGTATAGTTTAAACTTTGTAAAAAAATGATCAAATTCGATAACTGCTTTTTCTAAATCTATTTCAATTTGATGAGTTGTAGAGCTGCTAAATCCTCTATAAATTATTATTTCAAGGAATTCTCTAGAACGATCTCTTAATAAAAAACCTTCTATTTTTAAAAGTCTATTAGGAATGCCAAAGCTTATTTTTTCTAAATTTTTTATTAAATCAATCTCTGCCATAATTTGAAAAACCTGAGTTCCGCCCGTTTTTTGGAAGTTTAATGATTGCCCATTGTACTAAGCCCAATATGTATATTAATAGAGCAAATAATCCAATGAATTTTGCAACTGGTTGAGAAAAACTAGCTCCAAAGAAAAAATTAAATAAATTTTTTAAAATCAAGTATAAATTTGCAGAAGGCTTTAGCCAAATTAAACATTCTTTTGAGTTAATCAAAAATATACAGCTAATATTTTTAAAACTTTGAATTAAAAAATTTAAAGATATAAAAGTTAAAGACCACCTCCAAACTTTTGTAGTTGCGGTTAATGCATGGGAAAAGCGATACTCTTTGAGTTCATCATTAATGTCACTCCAAAACCATACTGATATTGTCATTATTAATGTTGCAATATTTGTAATTAGTAAAGCAAAGCTGTATTGGCCAATTAAAAGTATAAGACTTATAAAAAATAGAATAGATATTTTCCAGTAATTTGACAGAAGCTTTGTAATTACAAGGTTTTTACTCTTTATAGACCAGCAAAAAAGTGTCAAAGGAATACCTACCATGAAGACTAATGAAAGTTGGAAAGATAGCCAAATGGAAAGTTGATTAATAATATTCAAAACTGTTTCTTTTTAACACACATAATTATTAAACATCACTTGCCTACTTCTTAAACTATTATTGTCATAGTTATGAATAATATGACTCGTTCAAGTTGATGATAGAAAAATAATAAAATAATATTCATGAGACAGCATGTCAATCCACTAAGTAAAAATTTTCTTGAAATTGAACCTATACCTCCATTGAATCAAATTTTCGAGAATAAAAATTTACCTCTTCATTTAGATATAGGGTGCGCTGCAGGGGATTATTTGTTCGAGCTGGCATTAAGCAATGCCAATTGGAATTATTTAGGAATAGAAATTAGAGAGAAATTAGTTCTTAATGCAAATTTAAAAATGAAAAGTATGGAAAATAAAAATTTATACTTTTCATTTAGTAATGCAAATAATCTTTTTGATGGATCTAATAATAATTCTCTTATTAATGCTACTAGTAGTATTTCCCTTAATTTTCCTGATCCATGGTTTAAAAAGAAACATCATAAAAGACGCGTAATACAACCTAAGTTCATTAATTACCTCTCAAGTTCAATGCGAATAGGATCCTTAATATTTATTAAAACTGATGTCAAAGAGCTTTTTGATTATATGGAAAACACAATATCAGATTGTGCAAATTTTAAAAAATTATCCCTCAGAGATATCAAAGTATCTGAAAGCTTTAATCCAAATAAAATTAAAACCAATAGAGAGAAATATGTAATATTAAATAAACTAAATATTTATGAAAGTATTTATATAAATATTTGATTCATAAATTATTAGATATTTTATTAATTATTGAACTTAATTCTTTTGTAATTTGTTCTGATAAAAAATCTACGTGTTTTTTATTTTGAGCCTCAACTAATATTCGTAAAACAGGCTCCGTTCCGCTTGGGCGGACATAAACTCTAAAATTATCTAAGTTTTTATTTGAAAAACTTTCTAAAGTTTCATCTATCAATGCCTTATACGAATTATTTAAACTTTTAAAATCAAAATTCAGAAGAATATTAGTAAGTTTTTGAGGATATGGTAGGAAGCTAGTGCTAAGCCAAGACTTTAAACTTATTTTTTTCTTTTTACAGTATTTAGAAATCTGAATTGCAGTTAATATTCCATCCCCAGAGAAGTTATTTATTTTTGAAAGTATGTGCCCTGATTGTTCCCCCCCTAATATAGCTTTCTTTTTCTTTATTGATTCATGTATAAATTTATCTCCAACTTCAGTTCTGTATAAAATCCCTCCAAGATTGTTCCACGTATTTTCAAATCCTAGATTTGCCATTTCAGTAGTAATAATTGTGTTATTTGTGAGAACTTTTTCTTCCATAAGTTCTCTTCCCCAAAGAAAAAGTATATGATCACCATCTAGTATATCCCCTTTTGAATCAAGACCTATCACTCTATCTGCATCTCCATCGAAGCTAAATCCCATATCAGCATCATTCTCTTTAATGGCTTTATGTAAAGGATCTAAGCAAGTAGAGCCACAGTTTACATTTATTTTTAGACCATCTTTTTCATTATTAATAACTTTTACATTTGCTCCGAGTTGTTTAAAAATATTCTCAGCACAAGAAGTTGCTGATCCGTAACATGTATCTAAAATTATATTCATTCCTTCTAAATTCTCATCTCCCATTGTGTCGATAACACCTTGGATATATTTTTTAAGTAGATTATTTTTTATTTGGTTACTTTTTTTTGAAGATAATTTTTTTTGGATAGGTTCCTCAATGATTGTTTGTAACCTATTTTCAAAATCTTTTAAAATCTTTTCCCCATTACAATCAAAAATTTTAATTCCATTGTACTCAGGAGGGTTATGACTTGCAGATATCATAATTCCACTACTAAATTTTTCTTTTTTTATTAAAAAAGGAATAGCTGGGGTAGGGCATATTCCTATATTTATAAATTCTTTTCCTGCGGCATTAATTCCGCATGATATAGCTTCAAATAAAATTTCCCCACTTACTCTGGTATCTCTTCCAATTAGTATTGGATTATGATCTTTTAGAATAATCGCCAGAGCATATCCAACCTTATACGCTAAAGAATATGTTATTTCCTTATCGAATCTTCCTCTTATTCCATCAGTACCAAAGATAGATCGCATATTAATATTTTAATAGGTATATTATTTTTCTTTTTAATTTATAAACATATTATCAGTTAATTAAAATTAAAAAGAATAAAGTTCTCTTAATTTATTTTATTTATATAAAATTGATAGAGATAAAAAAAATATAATGCAATCTGAAAAGCAAGAGGCCTTTTTAACTAAATCCCAAAAATTTATACTACCATTATTTTTCGCATTAATTATATCTTCGTTTTTTATTTTTAAAGATCGATTGTTCCAGCCAACACTTCTTCTCAAAAGCTTTGGCGAATTATCGATTGATCCTGAAATAGCTTTTAGAAATGATAAGCCTACTTTTCTCGAATTTTATGCAGAATGGTGCGAGGTATGTAAGGAAATGGCCCCAAAAGTTGCTGATATAAAAGATGAATATAAAGATGATATTAACTTTGTTTTTTTAAATGTAGATAATCCAAAATGGGAAAATTATATAAAAAAATTTAATGTTAGTGGTATTCCTCAAATCAATCTTTTTGATAGTAAAGCAGATTTAGAAGATACTTTTATTGGGAGACAGGACGAAAAATTGATTAAAAAATCTCTTGCGAATTTAAACGATGATTTTAGAAGTAAATCACAAATTATAAATTCACAATCATCTTTGATCAAAGAAAACAAAAACTCTCAGTTTTCTCCCCGGAGTCATGGTTAATCTCTACCAATTAAGAGATTTTGATACAATAGGAAAACTTTCTTTGAATATTGACTTGCAATCTAAAGCGATAATCTTATGTTCTTCTTGAGTACCATGGGCAGATCTTAAATTAATATAGTGTATCCATGATCTGCATGAACCAGACATATAGATTCTTGTTGGAGTGGCTAAAGGAAGAACAAATCTTGCACATTCTTTAGCAATACCATCAGTAAGTAGCTCTTCATATAAATTGAAAGCATTTTTAAAGTGTTCTGAAATTTTTGCATTAAATTTTTCTTTTAATTCATCAGGGAGATCAGAAATTGAATTTTGTCTATTTTTAATATCTTGCCTTCTTAGTTCTGGTAAAGGGATATTGCCTAATAGAGAGCTATCTGCGTATCTCTGTGAGAATTCCTGAAAAGTAAATGATCTATGTCTTAATATTTGCGCCGCAATCCCTCTATTAGTCTCGATTTGTAAAGTCATGAAAGACTGTTCAAAAACACTCCAATGTTCATGCTTTATGCAATAACTTAATAACCTTGAAAAATCATCATTACTTTGATTCTTTGGATTACTAACTCTGGCGATATAAGCCATTGTTTTTTCTGCATCTGGAGTTAACGAAATTAGCTCAACTTTACTCATTTTAAATTTTTGCTAGCGTTACTTGCTCTGGTTGATTTTGATATTTACCTTTCCTGTCATCATATGTTGTAGAACAAGGATCACCCTCAAAAAATAGTAGTTGACAAATACCCTCATTCGCATAAACTCTACAATCTGCACCTGAGCTATTACTAAATTCTAATGTAAGATGCCCCTCCCATCCTGCCTCAGCTGGAGTTGTGTTTACTATTATGCCCAGCCGAGCATAAGTGCTTTTACCAATACATATAACAGTAATATTTGCTGGGACTTTCATTTTTTCTAAAGCGACACCTAAACCATAAGAGTGGGCAGGTAAAATAAAAAATTCACCATCTTTGTCTTCATGAAGAAGAGTTTTTTCTAAATTCTGAGGATTAAACTTCTTCGGATTCATAACAGTGCCAGGCACATGTTTAAAAATTAAAAACTCTTTGGATGATAGCCTAAGATCATAGCCATATGATGAACATCCATAACTCAAAACTGCGTTTTTTTTCTGAATAGGATCTAGATGTCTGATCAGATTTGATTGAAAAGGCTCTATCATTCCCTCGGAGGCTTTTTGGTTTATCCAGAGATCATTTTTTAACATAATTTTTAAGAGCGCAGCTCTGTAATTTGGTCAGCCATTAATATGAAATTTTTAGGAATGCATGTACCAGTAAGGATTACATCTCCTGATATAAATCGGTTTTCAAGTGTTGAAATCAAATCATCTTTATCGATAATACTCATCTCAACAGCTAGAAAAATTTCATCAAGGATTATTTGATCATATCTACCAGATAATAATTCTTTTTTGCAAAAATCCCATATTTCAGTTATGGATTTGTTAATGGATTTTGATGTATTTTTATTATTCAACATTTCTTCTGAATCATATTGATCATAAGAATTTGATGATCTGACCCAAGTGAGGTTGCCGCAAAGTTTTTGGGTATTGCCAAGCCCTTGGTTCACCCCTCCTTTCATTAATTGCACTAACAGTACTTTTCTTCCTAAAGCTGCATTCCTCAGTGAGTCTCTTATGATAGACGTATAGCTACCTCTGTAAGAAGATTGATAAATTTGAATTTGACCATTCTGCTTGGCTCTTTTACATTTAAATTCTTGATTTTTATTTATGTTTACAACATCATTACTACTTGTTGAATAACTACTGGACGAACTTGCAACCATTATTTTGAATTGACTTTGACTACATTCAGTATAATTTGATTATAGAAACACTGCATATAGTGTAATTTTACTTAAAGTAGACTTTAACGTAAAAAAAAAATTAAAAAATTATTCTCATAAAAAAAAATAAGAATCCAAAAATGTTACTGTTGATACAAGATATTTTTAGCGCTCTCCTTAAATTTTTGAATAGTAAAGATATTTATGTTACCTGCTTCTAGAGGATTTAGTCGCTTAACTCCGCAACAACCTGGACAAAATACAATTCATACTGTTGGTGAACGGTTTCCAATTAACAGGACTTTAATGGAAGTCATTAAGGGTCTAGAGGGAGCTAGCACAGAAATGGTAGAGAGATCGAAAACCATATTTTTTCCTGGGGATCCAGCAGAGAGAGTTTACCTCATAAGAAGAGGAGCTGTTAGGTTATCTAGAGTTTATGAATCAGGAGAAGAAATTACTGTTGCTCTATTAAGAGAAAACAGTCTTTTTGGAGTTCTATCTCTTTTAACAGGACATAGATCTGATCGTTTTTACCATGCTATAGCGTTTACAAGAGTTGAAATGATTACAGCTCCTGCAAATTCTGTATTGAGAGCAATTGAAGCAGATGCATCTGTAGGGCTTTTACTATTGCAAGGCCTTTCAAGCAGAATTCTACAAACGGAAACAATGATAGAAACTCTCACACATAGAGATATGTCTTCTCGACTCGTAAGTTTTTTAATGGTTTTATGTCGAGATTTTGGAGTAGCAAGTGAAAAGGGTATTACTATAGATTTGAGACTTTCTCATCAAGCGATTGCAGAAGCGATAGGTTCAACAAGAGTTACAATTACGAGACTACTAGGCGATTTAAAAGATTCTGGCTTACTAACTATTGAAAGAAAAAAGATTACAGTTTTTGATCCAATTGCACTTGCAAAAAGATTTAATTGATTAAGTATCAATTAAATCTATATTATGTAAGAAACAAACTAAGTAAAATATTGTGTCTGGATGGCTTCTAATCTTTTTCTTACTATTACTAGGTGGATTAATTTCTACATTAGGAGACTTATTAGGTTCCAAAATTGGTAAAGCTAGATTTAGCATCTTAAAGTTAAGACCAAAAAAAACGGCAGTTTTAATAACAATTTTGACAGGCAGCTTTATAAGTGCATCATCATTGTCACTAATGCTATTAGTAAATAGACAATTGAGAGTGGGGCTTTTTAGATTAGGTGACTTACAGAGAAAACTGCAGGAAAGTAAAGACGTTTTGCAACCATTAAAGGAGGAAAGAGAAAATCTTGAAAATAAAATTAAATCTAAAGAGACGGAATTACAAAAATTAGAGAAGAGTGTAATAGCACTAAGGAGTGGGAAATTTGTAATAAGAAGTGGGCAGTCATTAATTATTTCAGAAATTAATTCAACCAATGAAGAAGATATTAAATCTCAAATAGAAAGAATTATTATCAAGGCGAATAGATTGACTCATAGGTTAGTTAAACCAAAAAGTAAAGTGATAAAGAATTTACTGCTATTAAGAAGAAATCATATTGAAGATTTGCAAAAAACTATTAAAAAAGGGGGTAATTGGGTAATTAATATTAAATCTGTTAGGAATGTTTTAATCGGAGAAAATTTTGTTTATGCTTTCCCTGAAATCATAGAAAATAAAATAATAGTTACTGAAGGTGAAAAAATTACAAAAGTTAATTTCAAACCTGAAGACTACATTCAAAGAGATTTAGGAGAAAAGATTAATTTTTTATTGTCTTCTAGCTTGGCGGAAATGAAAAGGCGAGGCTCACTTACAAATGAAATTAAATTGCGAAATAATTCGATAAAAGAATTAAAAGAATTCTTAAAGAAAAATGAGAAAACATACTTTGAACTAGAAGTAGTAGCCTTCAGGGATAGTAAAACTACTCAACCTATAATTGTTGAATTAAATATAAATCAACCTTAGTTTTAGATGTCTAAATTAATAGCTATTGATCCTGGTAATCGGAAATGTGGAATAATAATAGCTAATTTTAAAGAAAAAAAAGTTTATGAAGCGGTAGTCATACAAAGTGATCTTCTTTTAAAATTCATCAGAAGAATATCTCAAAATGAAAAAAATCTCGAATGCTTAATTGGAAATGGCACTAGTAGTAAAAGTTATATAAAAGATCTAAATGAATTAATTCCTAACTTGATTATTGCTGAAGAAAAAAATTCAACTTTTAGGGCTAAGCAAAGATATTTTGATATTTTTCCTGTAAAAGGAATTAAATGTTTATTACCAAGAGAGATTTTTATTTTGAATAAAAATCTTGATGCATTAGCTGCCTTAATCATTATGGAGGATTTCTTTAAATGTAAATTTAATGTAAGTAAAAAAATTGAGACTAAAACTTGGCTGAAATAGTAAATTTATATTCATTTCCTGCCTCCAACTGATAATCTTTTTTTAAAAGGAATCTTAATAATGAATCTTCAATCAATGCTCTACCTAAAGGGGGTTTTACAATCAATATGCCTTTCCCAAATGACCAAGTGAAGGACCACTTGAACTGGCTTGCTTCCACTAAACCTTTTACTTCTTTTTTGGTAAAACAATACTCTTCTACGCTTACATGAGCTATTGTTTCAGGTTTCGCTTTCATTTATTTATTATTCTCTCTATGGAAAGAATTAAGTTCATTGATAACATAATTTTCATTTTCAGTATTTAATTTTTCCAGTGATTCGATTAATCGTTTAAATACTTTTACTAAAGTTAGATTCTCTTTGGGAGAAATATTACCCAAGACATGCGAAATCGTGTTGAAGTTTTTAGTATTTTCAATGCTAGGGGGGGATCCTATTCCAATTCTTATCCTTTTAAAATTTTCAGTTTTTAGTTTGTTGATAATATCTTTAAGACCATTATGTCCTCCAGAACCACCTTTTTTTCTGAACCTTATCTTACCCAGAGGTAAATCAATATCATCAACTATTATATAAAGCTGCTCTAAATCAACCTTGTACCAATCTATTATTGCCCTCACAGCATCCCCACTGTTATTCATAAAGGTGTTCGGCATAAATAATTTACAAGTAGAATTATTTATTTTCAATTCTGCACACCAACTTTTAAGCTTACTTTTTAAAGTAAATTTCGAATCATGCTTATCTGAAAATTTTTCAAGAATTAAGAATCCAATGTTATGCCTACTATTAAAATATTCTTTACCAGGATTTCCTAAACCAACTATAAACTTTTCTTTCTTATTCATAGAGATATTTCTCTATACAACTAGGCCAATTATAAATGCAAAATAATCTAACATTCAAAAATGTTTTCACGATAGAAAATATTAAATAAATAAATTTACTATTTGAGTATGTTTAAAATTCAACTTTTGATTTACTTAATAGTTAATAAAAAAAATTAAAAATGACTTAAATTAATTTAATTTCCGTTCCAATCTACAGAAAAACCTTGTAAGAGTAATGACTGATTATAAATTTGTAGAAGAATAACTAGAAAAACTAGTAGAAGCAAACCAATAACGGTCATAATAGGGACAGCCCCCCAACCTGGCACTACTTTTCCTTGGCCTGAATTGCCAATTGCTTTTAAAAGACTTCCTAATGCAGTTTTTTGACCCATAATTAATTCTCTAAATCTGGTATTATTTCGCTATTGTATAAGAACTTATACATAAATTGTTTACAAACTTAGCAAAATTGATGCAAACTTTATCATCAGCACCAGATCCTGCAGTTTCAATAGCAGTTACAATTCTGGCTTTACTTCTAGCTTTAACTGGTTTTGGCTTGTGGACGGCCTTCGGTCCAAAAGCAGCTAAACTCACTGACCCGTGGGACGATCATGATGATTGATCTCTGGTATTCAAAGATTATAATTTTTTGAGAAGTATTTCAAATTTTATGAAAAATACAAAAAGTAAACCTTTTATCATAAATTAAATATAAATTTAATAGGATATAATCCTGTCAGCACTCGTAATTCTATGCTCGCTCTTAAAATTTCCGTTTACACTATTGTTTTTTTCTTTGTTGGAATATTTTTGTTTGGATTCTTAGCAAGCGATCCTACAAGAACTCCAAATAGAAAAGATTTAGAGAGTCCTCAGGATTAATTATCTTAATTTAATCTGATCATCATTTTGAATTTAAGAATTCTTATAAAAGCTATATTTTTTGTTTTTGTATTAATAGACTTATCCCCATCTGGAAAGGCAGATGAGAATAGTTTTACTAAAAGGGAAGCCAGCCCTCAAATATCCTTTCTAAAGTCTAAAAATTCTTCAGATTCATCATTTATTAAAAAAACACAGAAAATAGCACTTAAAAAAACTAATGACATTTATAAAAGAGAAAATTTAAGAAATATTCTAAGAAGTGCCATAAATGATATCCCTTTACTTTTAGCTAATTTTACAAAACAGAAAAATGAGTTAGATATTCAATCTGAAATACAATCTGATGAAAATAATATTTTAAGTGCGAAGGGAAATGTAATTGTCTCTTATAAAGGGAATATTCTGAAAGCAGATAGTCTTGTATATGATAAATCTAACAAGATCCTTATTGCTAAGGGAAATATTTCCATTCGTATTGGTGAACAAATATTCGAAATGGATAGTTTTGAATATGATTTTATTAGTAAAAAAGGTAATTTATTTCAGGTGAAAGGATTAATAAAGACTGATAACTTAATTAATGATTTATTTTTAAATTTTGATAATACTGATACTAATTATTTAGCAATTTTAGAAGAAATAAAAAAAGATAGAGTTTTAAACACTCCTAATAGGGTGGAAAATTGGATATTGTCTACAGATAAAATAGAAGTTGATGGAAATAAATGGAAGATTGAAAAAGTTATATTTACTAATGATTTACTTGAATTAAAACAAGTAAAATTAGAGATCAATTCTTTTGAAGCTATTTCCAAAAAAGAAGAATTGAAGTTTAAATCTTCTTTAAATTATTTAACTTTAGAAGAAAAAGTTACTATTCCCTTTTGGTTTGGAGACAAAACTTTAAATAAATCAGGAGATAAATTTAATTTTGAAAATAGATGGAATTTAGGATTTGATAATGTTGATAGAGATGGTTATTTTCTTGGAAGAAAATTAAATCCCATAAATTTATTTAACGATCTTGTTCTTGAAGTGGAGCCACAATTTTTAGTTCAACGATCAATCAAAGGATATACTAAAAGTTTTGTAAAGACAGGAGATTCAATAACTGGAAATAAAGTAAAAAGAGATACATCATTTATAGATTATTTTTCACTTAATTCCAAAATAAAAGGCAAAATAAATAATTGGGATTTAGAAATAGATAATCAACTATATTCTTTTGACTCAAAAAAATTTTCCGATGCTCTTAGGTTAAAGGCTAATTTAACTAAAGAAATAACTTTTTTAAACTCAAAGTGGGATAAAAGCTTTTATGGAGTCTATAGAGATAGGGTTTGGAATGGTTCAATAGGTGAAGCAGAAATTTACAAAGGTTATGGTTTTAAATTAGAAAAGCAAAATACTTGGGAAATTAATGAAACTATAAAGAACGAAACTATAACTATAGGTTTGGGACAATTTGAGGGAGAAGCCTTAAATAGTAAAAATTTGGTTAATAGTTTGAAAAGTAATTTATTTTATTCACTAGAACATAAATTCCCAATAAGTGTTTTTGACGCTTCAAATAAGTTTGTTGATAGTTCGTTTATTTATATTGCTGAGCCTATCAAAAAAGGGATGAGACTCAACACAAAAGTTGAGTTGTTGTATTCTTTATATGAAAGTGGGAATCATCAAGAGTACCTTGGTTTTGGTGCTGGTCCAGAATTAATTGTTGGAAATTTTAAAAATAAATATTTCGACTACACCAAAATAAGTTTATTGCCTTTCTACAAGATAAAAAGTGGTGAAAGTATTTTTAAGTTTGATCAAACCTCTGAAAAATTTACTTTAGAGCTTGTTTTTGACCAACAATTATTTGGACCTATAATTCTTAAAAGTAATGCGACCCTAAACTTGGATAGTGATTCAAAAGAATATGGCGATTTTATAAATTCTAAAATTTCATTAAATTGGAAAAAAAGATCTTATGAATTTGGAATATTTTACCAACCTCATAATGAAGCAGGAGGAATAGCGTTTACTTTATTTGGTTTTAAATAGCTCAAATCAATTAGAGTTAAATTTTACGTAAGGCAAATTATTTAATTTCTTGTCAATTAAATCCTCATTTTCCAGTAGTTTAAAGGTTGCATCCCATTCACCAGATAAAAACATTTTTTTTGAAGTCTCTTTTATTTCAAGATTAAATTTCAAGTCTTGTGTTCTTGCTGTGGATTGTAAAAGATCAATCTCTAAAAATAAATTTTTATTATCAATATATGTTTGGATCTTTTTTATTGTGGCTTTTGGAAGGGTAAAACATGGAACGCCAATTGCGATACAGTTACTATAAAAAATATCAGCAAAACTTTCACCAATAATTGTCTTTATCCCCCATCTCATCAATGCTTGAGGAGCATGTTCTCTGCTGGAACCACAACCAAAATTACTATTAACAATAAGTATTGCGGCTCCTTTATTAGTCTCTAAATCAAAGGGGTGTTTACCTTTAAGAGTTTTACGATCGTCTGCAAAAACAGATTCACCCAAAGATTCAAAATTAATGCACTTTAGAAAACGAGCTGGAATTATTCGATCTGTATCTATGTCATCTCCAATTAATGAGATACATTTGCCACTTATTTCTGATAATTTTCCTCTTGGAGGTTTAAATTGACTCTTCATTAGTTAATAAAATCTCTAACGTCACTTAATTTCCCTGTGATTGCAGCAACAGCAACCATTGCAGGACTCATTAGGAGTGTCCTTCCATTCGGAGAACCTTGTCTTCCTTTGAAATTCCTATTGCTAGAACTCGCACTTACTTGATTTCCTATTAGCTTGTCAGAATTCATTGCTAAACACATCGAGCATCCCGGCTCTCTCCACTGAAAACCTGCTTTTATAAATATTTCATCAAGACCTTCTTGTTTTGCTTCTTTGGCAACCCTCTCTGAACCTGGCACTACAAAGGCCTTAACATGATTTGCTACTTTTTGATGTTTTAATACTTTAGCTGCAACTCTTAAGTCACTTATTCTTCCATTTGTACAACTCCCTATAAAACAAACATCAATTGGAGTATTTTTAATTGATTGTCCCGGTTTGAAATTCATATATTCATATGCCTCCCCAGCAATAAATTGGTCGTTTGGATGTATCTCATTTAATGAAGGGATTTTTTGATTTACGCCGATACTTTGCCCAGGCGTAATACCCCATGTAATGGTAG
>MDSV01249786.1_pt1 | contig 16507 bp, 11 predicted proteins | sample 810851 | NCBI WGS metagenome assembly MDSV01 (sample SAMN05326640, study PRJNA326480) | marine metagenome | isolation source: seawater | place: Atlantic Ocean: North East | collected 2012 | reverse complement strand
GCTTTGATCAAATTCTTTTTTGGAAATTTGATTTTTTTGATAAATTTCTAAATAGGCATTATTTAATTTCATTTTAGCCATTTCTGGATTCTTATTTTTGTTCATTTCAAATAAAGACTCTGCCAAATGAATATCTTTTAAGATAGACTCAAATGTAGTTTTTAGTATAACATCTTCCTTAACATTTTTTTCATTTTTAGAGCATGAAAATAATAAACAAACTCCTATTAATAAAATAGTTTTCATTTTTCAAAGATATAGTAATTAATATACTCATTTATGTATATTTGCGGTAGTTATTAACCAATCAAAATAAAGATGAAAAAATTAATGTATTTATTTGTTGCTGCTATTATGTTCGCATTTACAGCTTGCGGAGGGGGAGGCGATGCGACTCAGGAAGCTGTTGTTGAAGAGACTGTTGAAGAGGTCGTTGAAGAAGTTGTAGAAGAGGTTGCAGAAGATACTACTGTAGCAGAGGAAGCAGAAGCTACAGAAGAGTCTGTTGAGTAAGCAGTATGTATTTAGAAAAAAATAAAGACAACCTTGGTTGTCTTTTTTTTATCTGTCAAAAGTAAGACGCATTCCTTTATTATGTTCATTAAATTCGCCATTTTGATATGCAACATGGCCATTAACTAATGTATGAGTAATTTTTGAATTAAATATTTGTCCTTCAAATGGAGACCATCCGCATTTGTATAAAATATTGTCTTTTTTAACTTTCCAGGGGTCATCTAATTTTACTAAAACTAAATCGGCAAAATATCCTTCTCGTATAAAACCTCTTTCTTCTATTTTAAAGCAGATTGCCGGATTGTGACACATTTTTTCTACTATTTTTTCGATACTAATTTTTTTGTTTTTAGCAAATTCCAACATCGCAGGAAGAGCATGTTGAACTAATGGCCCTCCAGAAGGTGCTTCAAAGTACGATTTGTTTTTTTCTTCTATTGTATGTGGGGCATGATCTGTAGCAATTATATCTAATTTGTCATCTAAAAGAGCTTTAAGTAAAGCATTTTGATCACGTTCTTTTTTTATTGCTGGATTCCATTTGATCAAGGAGCCTTTTTTCTTGTAGTCATTTTCATTAAAGAAAAGGTGATGAATACATACTTCTGCCGTAATTTTTTTATCCTTTAGTGGTGTTTTATTATCAAATAAATCAATTTCTTTTTTAGTTGAAAGATGAAAAATATGCAAGCGTGTATTATGTTTCTTGGCTAATTTAATAGCCATAGAGGATGATTTATAGCAAGCCTCACTACTTCTTATATTTGGATGCTCAGAAAAAGGTACATTTTCACCAAATTTTTGTTTTGCTCTTTTAATATTTTCTTGAATTATACCTTCATCTTCGCAGTGTACTGCAATTAGCATAGATGATTTTGCAAAGATTTCTTCTAAAACACTTTTATTATCTACTAACATATTGCCAGTTGAAGACCCCATAAATATTTTTATTGCCCCTACATTTTTTGGATTTGTTTTGAGTACCTCTTTTAAGTTATCATTACTTGCTCCCATAAAAAAGGAATAATTTGCAATGGATGTTTCTGACGCGATTTTATATTTTTCTTCTAATAACTTTTGAGTTAAAGTTTGAGGATTTGTGTTTGGCATTTCCATAAAAGATGTGATACCTCCAGCTATAGCGGCTTTACTTTCAGTGTAAATATCTCCTTTTTGAGTAAGACCAGGCTCTCTAAAATGTACTTGGTCGTCAATAACTCCAGGCAACAAATAAAGCCCACTAGCATCGATTATTTGTTCATAATTTTTACTAATCTTTGGAGCTATTTTTTTTATTTTTTGATTTTCAATGAGTACATCTGCCCTATAAGTCTTTCCCTCATTTACTAGAGTTGAATTTTTAATTAATGTTAGCATCTTATTTTTTCCAGCTTCTAAAAAAACTTTTTATTTTCATTTCTAGAACTCCAAGAACTGCCTCCATAAAAATACCACTACTCATCTTTGAAGCCCCCTCAGTTCTATCAGTAAAAATTACAGGGACCTCGACTATTTTAAAACCATATTTCCAAGCTTTGAATTTCATTTCTATTTGAAAAGCATATCCTACAAATTGAATCTTATCAAGTTGTATGGTTTCCAAAACTGTTCTTTTGTAGCATTTAAAGCCTGCGGTAGCATCTTGTATTGGCATTCCTGTAACAAACTTAACATATTTTGACGCAAAAAAAGACATTAGTAATCGAGACATTGGCCAATTTATAATATTTACACCCTTAATATAGCGCGATCCAATTGAAAGGTCTCCACCCGAAATAGCGTTAGCATTATATAGCTTTATTAAATCTTCAGGATTATGAGAAAAATCAGCATCCATTTCGAAAATAAATTGGTACTCTTTATTTAACGCCCATCTAAATCCATGAATATAAGCAGTTCCTAATCCCGATTTTTTAGCTCGTTCCTGTAGATATAATTTCTTAGGATATTTTTTTTGTAAATTTTTTACAATGCTAGCAGTTCCGTCAGGAGATCCATCATCAACAATTAAAATATGAAACTGTTTTTCTAATGAGAATACCTTGAGAATAATTTTCTCAATATTTTCTTTCTCATTATAAGTTGGAATAATAATTATACTATCGTTCATTACACAAAAATAATTAAACTATCATTTAAAATGATTATTGTGCCGACATTTTGATTTCTTCTACGATTTTAGGCTCTAAAAGAGTACTAATATCTCCTAAATTTTTTGTATCTCCTTCAGCAATTTTTCTAAGAATTCTTCTCATAATTTTTCCTGAACGTGTTTTAGGTAAGCCATTTACAAATTGAATTTTATCCGCTTTTGCAATTGGACCAATCTGTTTGCTTACTAATTCATTTATTTCATTTTTTAGCAGATTTTGATTTTTAGGTTTATTATGACAAATCACATAAGCATAAATTCCATTGCCCTTAATAGGATGAGGGAAGCCGACAATAGCTGTTTCACAAACATTTGGATGTTCATCCATCGCACTTTCGATTTCAGCAGTGCCTAAATTATGTCCAGAAACAATTAATACATCATCAACTCTTCCTGTTATACGATACATTCCATTTGAATTACGAAAGCAACTATCTCCCGTAAAATATTTGTTTTCATAAGCAGCAAAATATGTATCTTTAAATCTTTTATGGTCATTATAAATGGTTCTTGCTATTGAAGGCCAAGGGTGTTTTATACACAATCTACCCTCTACTCCATTTTTTTTAAGCTCTTCTCCATTTTCATTAACTAAACAGGGCTGAATTCCGGGTAATGGAAGTGTTGCAAAAGTTGGTTTTGCAGGAGTAACACCCGCAAGATTGGATATCATGACTCCACCTGTTTCAGTTTGCCACCAGGTATCTACAATAGGACATTTTTTTTGTCCAATTTCTTGATTATACCAATGCCATGCATCTTCATTTATTGGTTCCCCTACAGTTCCTAAAACTTTTAATGAAGATAAATCATATGGCTTGACGAAATCTAACCCCTTCGCTTCTAATGCTCTAATTGCTGTGGGTGCTGTATAGAAAATATTAACTTTATTTTCTTCAATAATTTTCCAGAATCGTCCAGAATCTGGATAAGAAGGGATGCCCTCAAACATGACAGTAGTCGCTCCCGCTAATAGAGGGCCGTAAATGATATATGAATGACCAGTTATCCAGCCAATATCTGCTGTACACCAATAAACATCTCCTTCACTGTACTGAAAAACATTTCGGAAAGAATATTCAGTATAAATCATGTAGCCCGCGGTTGAATGTTGTATCCCTTTAGGTTTGCCAGTTGATCCAGAAGTGTATAGAATAAATAGAGGATCTTCAGAGTTCATTACTTCATAAGGAAAGTTAGGTTTTACATCTCGCATTTCTTCGTGCCACCAAACATCTCTACCGTTTTGCATATTTATATTGCTTTTAGTTCTTTTTAAAACAATACATTTTTCAATAGAAGAAGTGTTTCTCATTGCTTCATCTGATATTGTTTTAAGAGGTGTTATTTTATTTCCTCTATATCCACCATCAGCAGTTATTAACAGCTTGCAATTTGCATCATTAATTCTGTCAGATAATGATTTTGCTGAGAATCCAGCAAAGACAACTGAGTGGATAGCCCCAATTCTAGCACAAGCCAACACGGCAATAGCCAACTCAGGAACCATTGGCATATAAATACATATTCTATCTCCTTTGGCTACTCCATTTTTCTTTAGGATATTTGAAAATTTACACACTTCTTCATATAATTTTTCATAGCTTAAGTTTAAGCTTTTTTCTTGTGGATTGTTTGCAATCCATTTAATGGCTGTTTGCTGCCCTCTTTCTTTCAAATGACGGTCTAAACAATTTTCAGTAATATTAAGTTTTCCTCCTTCAAACCATTTTATTTCGGGCTTTTTAAAATCCCACTTAAGAACAGATTCCCATTTCTTTACCCAATTAAAGTTATTTGCTTTTGATTCCCAAAACATTTCTGGATTTTCAATGCTTTTTTTGTACTCTTTTTTGTACTCTTCAATATTGGCAATTTTTTTTTCCATAACTAAGATTCAAATTTTTTCAAAAATAAATAAACAATTAATAACATTAAATTAAGATATTCTAAAATCTTGTTTGTAAATTAGCCACATAATCAAAACATAAAAATATGAAAAAAAATCTACTTTTAATAGCTGTAATCTTTACATCAAATTTGAGTGCGCAGGATTGTGCTGATTTGTTTATTTCGGAGTATGTAGAAGGGTCTGGTAATAATAAGGCACTTGAAATTTACAATCCTACATCGGCTACTATTGATTTAAGTGAGTATATTGTCATAAGATACTCAAATGGAGCAACAAGTGCAAGCGCATCAAATGCTGTTCAGCTTGTTGGTTCAATACTTCCAAATGACGTTCATGTTGGAGTTATTTCAAAACTTAATGCTAGTGGTTCAGGTCAAGACGTGCCTGTTGATATGGCACTGCAATCTAAAGCAGACGAGTTTTATTGTCCAGATTATAATGTGTCCAACGCTTGGTACTGGAATGGGAATGATGCTATTGTACTAGCAAAGGGATCTGTTAATGAGATTACTAGTGCAACTATAATTGATGTTTTTGGTAGAGTTGGAGAAGACCCAGGCTCTGGTGCTTGGACTGCCGACACAGCATCTGGATTTACGCAAGGAGCATGGTGGACAATGAATCACTCCCTAATCAGAAAGAGTAGTGTGCTAGTTGGAGATACTGACCCAATAGATTTATTTAATCCGAGTGCAGAATGGGACTCTATTCCCGAAGATTCCTGGGGAGACTTAGGAGTGCATGAGTGTGATTGTTCTAACATGTCTTCAATCGGGGATGCTCAGAACATCTCCTACAAGATTTATCCTAATCCTGTACAGCAAGGAGATATAGTTTCTATTGCTTCGTTGAATAGTATTAAAAATATTTTTATAACTAATATTTTAGGTGAGCAGTCAAAGTCATATAATTCAATTAATACAAGTGGTTTAGCAATAGGATCATATATCATACATATAGAGTTTATTAATGGTGTTTTTGCTAAAGAAAAAATTATTGTTAGATAATTCAATATTAAAATTGACAGCCTATTTATAATACCATGAGAAAATTATTGTGCACCCTTTTTTCATTATTTGTCATTTTTACATCGTCAGCTCAAACCACTATAACAGGAAAGGTTACTGATGAGCGCACAGGAGAGTCATTGATAGGGGCCACTGTCATTTACGGTAAAGGAAAGGGAACAGCAACAGACTTTAATGGTGATTATTCATTTATTATTCAGGAGGGAGAAAGAAGTATACAAGTATCTTATGTAGGCTATGAGTCAATTTCAAGAGTAATACAAGTAAAAGGAAATTTTCAAAAATTAGATTTCAAGTTAAAGACTATTTTACTTAATGAAGTTCAAGTTGTAGCAGATATTGCTATTGATAGGGAAACTCCAGTTGCTTTTTCAACTATTTCAAGTCAGAAAATTAGCGAGGAACTTGCATCACAAGACATTCCAATGATTCTCAATTCTACTCCAGGAGTTTATGCTACTCAAAGCGGAGGAGGAGATGGAGATGCAAGAATTACAATTAGAGGTTTTAATCAGAGAAATGTAGCTGTAATGATTGATGGGATACCAGTAAATGATATGGAAAATGGATGGGTGTATTGGAGTAATTGGTTTGGACTTGATGCAGTAACATCAAATGTCCAAGTACAAAGAGGCTTAGGGGCTTCTAAGATTGCTATCCCTTCAGTTGGGGGAACTATGAATATTTTAACACGGGGAAGTGGTAATAAAAAGGGCGGTATATTAAAGCAATCGGTGGGAAGCTATGGCAAAATACGAACTTCATTAGGATATAATTCTGGAATGCTAGAAAACAACTGGAGTTTCACCCTAGCCGGCTCATATAAGAGAGGAAATGGTTTTGTAGATGAAGCTTGGAGTGAAGGATTCTTTTATTATGCTAAGATTCAGAAAGAATTAGGACGTCATTTATTAAGTATATCTGCTATGGGGGCTCCTCAAAAACATGGTCAAAGATCTTATAAAAGTAGCATCGCTACGTATGATACAAATCTTGCTCGTTCTTTGGGAGATGATTCTGATTTTACAGATAGAATTGTAAATAAAGGGATTAACTATAACAAGCATTGGGGCTATTTGGATCGATGGACTTTAGACAGTGGAGGCGATACAATTCATAATAGAGAGACTTTAAATACAAAGCAGAATTATTATCATAAACCACAGTTTTCAATAAGAGACTTTTGGACAGTGAACGAGAATTTTTATGTTTCTAATATTTTATATGCTTCTATTGGTAATGGCGGGGGGACATCTTCTTCTAAAAATGCATATGATATGAATGGTCAAACTGATTTACAGAATATATATAATGCAAATGTTGGGGCAGGTCTATTTGGGATTATTAGAGATTTAGATTGGGTTCCTGATAGTACGCAATATAAATCAGGAGACTATTTAAAAAGCTCAATTAATAATCATTTTTGGTATGGAGGGCTTTCTACTTTAAATTATCAGGCAACTGAAGATATCTCATTATCAGGGGGTATTGATATGAGATACTATAAAGGAGAGCATTATAGAGAAGTTTATGATTTACTAGGTGGAAATTATGCAATTGTTGAAGACGATGCAACACAGTTTTCTAAAGTTAAAAGAGAAGGAGATATTATTGGTTATCACAACGATGGCATTGTAAAGTGGAGTGGAGTTTTTTCTCAAGTAGAATATAGTAACGGTATGTTAAGTGCATTTTTTAATATTTCTGCTTCAAATTCTGCTTACAAGCGAATTGATTATTTTAAAAAGAAAGATCTAGTTTTACCTGACACAACACTTAGGGAGGTCTTAGGAACCTACATAAATTATGTTGATGGATCTCCAACTTATATTTCGGACACTATTACCATAAATGGTTTAGCCTATACAATAAATTCAGAACAAGCAAAGCCTGCTTCAACAGACTGGAAGTGGATAAGAGGATATACCGTTAAAACAGGATTAAATTATAATTTAGATGAGTATAATAATTTATTTTTTAATTCGGGTTATATTTCTAAAGCGCCAAGATTTCAGAATATTTTTGACTATGACAACTCATTATTCCGAGATATTAAGAATGAGATAGTAAAAGCAGTTGAAGGAGGATACTCCTACAGGTCATCAATATTTTCAGCTAATTTAAACACCTATTATACAGTTTGGGAGAATAAACCATCAAAAGGTATTACCTACAGAGATCAAGATGACAATATTATTAAAGGTAATATTAATGGAATGAATGCTTTACATAAGGGAATAGAATTAGATTTAGCATATAAATTAAATCAAAAAATAAGTTTGGAAGGATTGATTTCTTTAGGTGATTGGATCTGGACATCCTCTGATACAGTTAGACTTTATGATGAAAATAACAACCCAATTTTAGATCAGAATAATAATCCTGTAGATACCGCTTTTGATGCTAAAGGAGTACATGTTGGAGACGCAGCACAGACACAATATGGAGTCAGCCTTAGATATGAACCTACAAGGAGTTCATACTTTAAAATTAGAGGAATTCATTTTGCAGACTATTACTCAGATTTTGATCCGCTTTCTTTATATGGTGAGAATGGTGGAAGAGAAAGTTGGGTTATTCCATCATATCAGCTTTTTGACTTTCACGCAGGATATAAATTTAAGATTTTTAGTGATAACAAGCTAGATGTTAAGCTAAGTATACTAAATTTATTTAATGAAATCTATATTTCAGACGCTCAAAACAACGACACATATAATACTACTTCACGAGATTTTGATGCAAAATCAGCTGGGGTTTTCTTTGGTCTTGGTAGAAGAGTTAATTTGTCTGCAAAATTTACGTTTTAAATAATTAAAAAAGAACATAAAATGAAAAAAATATTTTTAATACTGACTGTTTCCTTAACAACAAATTTTATTTACTCTCAAGCAACACTACCAACTAATTGGAGTTTTCCAACGGTTAATTTACCCCAGGGCTGGACTGAGTCTGGGACAAATTTTTATACCGCTTCTGGAAACACCCCTCCTGCAATGAAATTTGACAATACAGGTGATTATTTGATTATTAATGTAAATAGTAATCCAGGAGACTTGACATATTATCTAACTGGAAATGGTTTTTCGGGAGGAACATTTACAGTAGAGGAGTCTGACCTAGGGATAAATTGGACTACTTTAAATACACATACATCTCCGCCAAATGCAACTTATATGATGTTTACTGATAGCCCACAGCCAACCACAAGGTATATTCGATTTATATACACAAATAAAGTTACCGGAAATATAGGATTAGATGATGTAAGTATTGCTTTAGGTGCAGCGACTGCTGCTCAAGAAATCAACGTTAAACAATCAGGAAACACTATAGTATCATATGATACTTATATTACTAATTCTCCTGTTTCCGTAACCAGCCCAATAACATTTGTGATTGAAAATCTTGGGACCGCAGATACTTTATATATTGATTCGGTAGTAATTGGTGGCCCAAGTTCAGCAGATTTTTCTATAATTTCTTATCCCAGCTATGTTCTAGCATCAGATTCTGGCAACTTAATATTAAATTTCACGCCATCTATTTCTGGTACCAGAGAAGCTGTTTTGCACATTAGTAGTAATGATGTAGATGAAACCACATATATTATTTATTTATACGGAGTTGGTGGTAATCTTGCTAGCGAACCAACCACGCAAGCAGACATGTTACAATTTCCAAATGTTAAAACATATAGTTTAGATGCAACTTTTAATGGATCGAGTGCAGTTGATGGATATTTAGTTCTTAGAAAGGAGGGGGCTGCTATAACAGGTGTTCCAGTAGATGGTGTTGTTTATCAGAGAGGTGATATCATTGGTGATGCTCAAGTTGTTTCTAGTGATGCATCATTTTCATTTAGTCCAAATAATATAGTTGCAGATACAGATTATCATTTTAGTATTTTTAGTTATAATGGACCAAGTACTTTTCGTAATTATTTAACGTCTTCTCCTACTAATGGAAATATACAGACTCCTATATCTATGATGCCACAGTCATATTATAATAGCTTAAATACATTATCGGCTTCATTTATGGATGATCTACATGCTTTGGTTAACCCACATCAAATGCAGTATTATAGTTATTATGATGATTTAATGATTCCTTACTTCTTAGCTAGAGATACAACTGAAGATAGGAGAGTTGTTACCTGTGTCTATAGTGGTGAAAACCTAATTTATACTGAGCCTTTTGATTTTACTGCAAATGGCTATAGTAGAGAACATACTTATTGCCATAGTTGGATGCCTACATACCCAGCACAAAATCAACCCGAGTATAGTGATTATCATCATTTGTTTCCAACAAATTTAAATAACGTAAATATCTTAAGAAGTAACAATCCATTAGGAGATGTTGTAAATGTATCATCTTCTTATTTAGGATGTAAATCTGGCACCAACGCAAATGGACAGACTGTTTTTGAGCCAAGAGATGAGCATAAAGGAGATGCAGCACGAGCTATTATGTATGAGGCAATATGTTATAACTCCGTCGATGGTAATAACTGGGCATTACCAGGCACTCAAGACCAAATGGTTTTAAAAAATTGGCACTTCCAAGATCTCCCAGATAATTGGGAGGTTGCTCGAAATGATTTTATTGATTCTCTTCAAAACAATAGAAATCCCTTTATTGACAGTGTTGATTATGTATGTTTTATAGATTTCTCAAACATGACATATGATCCGGATGCTTGCGTTCCTTCTTCAACTGAAGAAATATTAAAAAATGGGTTTTTTACCTATCCTAGTCCAGCTAGTGAAGTGTTAAATTTACATGTTCATTCTACATTCATTTCTTCATATCAAATTTATGATAAATTAGGAAGGGTTGTATATGCAGAAGAGGTTAATAATTTGAAGTTAGTAAAAGTTGATATTTCAAATCTAAATATCGGCAATTATTTTGTAAAGGTTATAACACCACTGGGAGAAGCTAATAAGAAAATAGTAGTTAATTAATAATAGTCTTGCTTAATTTTAAATTTTATTTTATTTCTAATTCATCAACAAAAAGCCAAGTTTTACCACCTGCTCCTAAATGCCAAGATGGACAGACCCCATAATTTATTGCTTTTACTTTTACATATTGGGTTTTTATTTTTGTAAACTCTAATATAAAGTTTTGAACGATACTACCCTCTAAACTATCTGACACATTACTTTTGATAGCTCCTATTAAAGAAAAGTCTCTTCCATTATTTGATGAGTAGTATTCAACTTTTTTTGGTAAGAATATCCATGATTTTATATCTTGTAAACAACCTAAGTTTATCATAGATATTTCTTTTTCTTTTCCTAAATCAATAACTGCAGATAAATCCTCCCGATAACCTTGCCAATTTCCAGTCCGATAATTATTTCCTCCTCTAAGACCATCGACGAGGGTTTTATCTCCCTCTGCTGCATATTGATTTGCATATACACTTTCTATTTTGACAGATTTCGTGTTTTTATTTTTAAAATAATTAGCAGATATTTTTTTACTCCATTTACCATGTTTTTTAATGCGGGAACTTATCTTAGAGTTTTTGTTAATAATAATTGTTTGATCATATTTTTTTTCATCTCCCTCATTAATACTGTAGTAAATATCACCTCCCTCAATTGACCTTAATTTAATGTGTAGTGTATCAATAAATGTTTGACTTGTTGCTAGTAAGTAGGGGACAGGCACAATATGATGCTTGGCAATACTTGAAGGGGGTATACTACTTGACCCCCATTTGGAGGGATTCTTTCCCATTTCAAAAGTTAAATTTCCTCCTTTCATAATATCTTGATGTTTAATAAAACTAGATTCAAATTTTTTCCCATTTAGACTTGCAGATTGTATATAAATATTTTTATTAGAAACATTATTTGCTTTTACTGTAAAGGAGTTTCCGTTTTCTAAATTAAGAGTTACTTTATCAAATAGTGGTGTTCCAATAGTATAATAATCAAGACCAGGTGTTACTGGATAGAAACCGATTGAACTTAATACATACCAAGCAGACATCTGCCCACAATCTTCATTACCAGATAATCCATCAGGAAGACTTGAGTATTGTTCATTTAAAATTTTGTGTATTATTTTTTGTGTTTTGTAGGGTTTGCCTACATAGTTATATAAATACCCCATATGGTGACTTGGCTCATTACCATGAGCATATTGCCCAATCAATCCTGTAATATCTGGCTGTTTCCTTCCTGAAGGCTCATTAGTGTTTGCAAAAAGGCTGTCCAAATGCCTTTCATAGTTTTTTGCTCCATTCATCAGTTTGATGTGTCCATTAATATCTTGAGGTACAAATAAAGAGTATTGCCATGCATTTGCTTCAGTATAGTTAAAATTCACTTCCTCAGGCTTAAATGGGCTAAACCAAGTATAGCTCTTTTTGGCTCTAAAAAACCCAGTTGAAGGATCAAATAGATTTTTATAATGCTGACCTCTTTGATAAAAATCTTTTGCAATTTTTTCTTCTCCTAATGAGTCTGCAAGTAGCGCAATACACCAGTCATCATATGAATATTCAAGATTTTTTGAAACTGATTCTGGCTCATCAGAAGCATAAATAAATCCATTTTCTTTGTAGGTTTTTAATCCAAGATGATTTTGCATAGCTGAGTTAACCATTGCTTCTAGAGCTAACTCTTCATCATAGTCTCTAATGTTTTTAATATATGCATCTGTAATTACAGGAATAGCATGATAACCAATCATACATCCTGTATAATTTGCTGCCAGTTCCCAAATGGGTAATCTTCCCCCTTCTTTGTATTGTCTTAAAAAGGTGCGAATAAACTCATTAGTTTTTTTCTGTTGAATTAATGTAAAAAGAGGGTGAGTTGCTCTAAACGTATCCCAAAGAGAAAAAACGGTATAGTGATTATCTTTAGTTTGATGTTTTTCCAAATCAAGTCCATTATAATAACCATTTACATCTGTATACAAATTAGGGCTTAATAATGAATGGTAAAGAGCTGTATAAAAAATTTGTTTTTGTTCTTTAGATCCACCGTCAATTATAATTTTGTTAAGTTCTTGTTGCCAAAGATTTTCAGTTTGTAATTTTGTTTTTTCAAAATCCCAGTGAGGTATTTCAGTTTTTAAATTAGCTGTTGCACCACTTATGTTAACACTTGAAATCCCAACCTTTATAAGAAGGGAGGAGTCTAATAAACCAAACTCAAAACCAGCGACTGATCTGCTATTATTAAATATAACATTTTTGAACGGAGCTGAAAATTGTATGTAATAATGAATTTTCTGTTTCTTTGCCCAACAGTTGGAATATCTAACTCCTTGTATAGTATTACTATCTACTATTTCAATTTTATATTCTAATAATTTATCTCGATGCTCTAAATCAAGTAATACTTGAGCTTTCTTTTTTTTTGGAAAAGTATATTTATGAAACCCAACTCTTTTACTTGTAGTTAGTTCAACATTTACTTCATGGTCTTCCAAGTAAACTTGATAAAATCCAGGTCGTGCAGTTTCATTCTTATGAGAAAACTTTGATTTATATCCAAGGCTTCCTTTAGCCCCATTATTTAAAATTAATTTTCCTGTTTTTGGCATTAGTAAAATATCTCCATAATCTGACACACCTGTACCGCTTAAGTGTGTGTGAGAAAAGCCGTATATAATAGAGTCACTATAATGATATCCACTACATCCATCCCAACCATCTAAACGACTATCTGGACTAAGTTGGACCATTCCAAATGGTGTGCTTGCTCCAGGATATGTGTGCCCGTGTCCACCAGTACCAATAAATGGATCAACATAATCAATTGAGTTTTTTTTCTCTTTAACACAAGAAGTAAAAAAAAGCAAAACAAAAAGCAATATTTTTTGAATTAGATACCTGATCAAGAGTTTATTATTTTAAATAGGACAAGCAATTAATCATGCGATTTTTCCCATTTTGAAAGAGGGCATAATTAAACCGGGGCTGGACTGCATATGCGCCATGCTCACCTTTTTTATTAATCGCTATATAACCAATTTGCATGTCTTTATAATTTTGTTTTTTTATAATACGAGTAACTGCCTCTTCGCAAGCTTCTTGTGGAGACGCCCCCTGACGCATTAGTTCAATAACTAAAAAAGATCCTAAAGTTTTAAGTACAGCCTCCCCAACTCCTGTAGCACAACAACCTCCTATATCATTATCGACATACAATCCCGCTCCAATTATTGGAGAATCACCGACTCTTCCATGCATTTTCCAAGCAAGCCCAGAAGTAGTACATGCACCAGAGATGTCGCTATTATTATCTAATGCTAAAAGCCCAATAGTATCGTGATTTTCTATATTTATTACAGGTTTGTAATCAGAATTTTTCATCCATTCTTCCCATTTTTTTTTAGCCTTATTTGTAAGTAAATTTTCTTTTGGGAAACCCTTCTTTAATGCAAATTGCAACGCTCCTTCTCCTGATAACATAACATGAGGTGTTTCTTCCATGACCTTTCTAGCAACAGAAACTGGGTGTTTTATATGTTGCAGAAAGCTAACAGAACCACAATTCCCTTTTTCATTCATAATACAAGCATCAAGAGTTACCTTTCCTTCTCTGTCAGGTAATCCACCTAAACCTACCGACATAACTTTTGGATCACCTTCTGTTACTCGCACACCAGCTTCTACAGCATCAATTGCTTTACCCCCACCTTTAATAATAGACATGGCAGCTACATTAGCTTGCATACCATGTTCCCACGTAGAAATAACTACTGGAGTTCCTTTTTTAGAGTTAGAGTTTTTTTTTATTCCTTTAGCAGAAATAATTTTAGGAGATATAGCTGTTCCTATTGATCCTAAAAACGCCCCTTTTATAAAATTTCTTCTACTTGACATTGATTTAATTTGTGTTCAAATTAATTTTTCACTAAATGTATTCTTGTTGTAAAGAAACAGGTTATTATAAAATAAGTACTTGAGCGTTAAAGCTATGAAAATTATTAAAACCCTTGTTGTTGAATTGAGTTTTTTTACATTTCAAAGGTTTCCATAAATTTAGTGGTATAATCGCCTTTTCGGAATTTTTCATCTTTCATTAGTTTTTGATGAAAAGGAATTGTGGTTTTTATACCCTCAATAATAAATTCTTCTAACGCTCTTTCCATTTTCGCAATTGCCTCTTCTCTCGTTTGAGCCACAGTAATTAATTTTGCAATCATAGAGTCATAATATGGTGGAATCATATAATTTGCATAGGCATGAGTATCTACTCTAATGCCATGGCCACCTGGGGCATGAAAATTAGTTATCATTCCAGGGGACGGTCTAAAACTATTTTCAGGGTCTTCTGCATTAATTCTGCATTCAATTGCGTGTAATTGAGGGTCATAATTTTTTCCTGATATTTTAACACCAGCCGCCACTTTAATCTGTTCACGTATTAAATCATAGTCTACAACCTCTTCAGTAACAGGGTGTTCCACTTGTATACGAGTATTCATTTCCATAAAGTAGAAATTTCTATGTTTATCTACCAAAAATTCAACAGTTCCTACGCCTTCATATTTTACTGATTCGGCAGCTTTAATTGCTGCTAATCCCATATTAGCTCTTAACTTTTTAGTCATAAAAGGCGATGGAGTTTCTTCTACTAGTTTTTGATGTCTTCTTTGAATAGAACAATCTCTTTCAGATAGATGAGCCGCTTTTCCATTTTTATCACCAATTATTTGAATTTCAATATGCCTAGGATTTTCAATAAATTTTTCCATGTACATCCCATCATTTCCAAAGGCTGCTTTTGCTTCTTGTCTTGCGCTATTCCATGCTTCTTCTAAATCTTCCTCATCCCAAACTAGTCGCATTCCCTTTCCACCACCTCCTGCAGTTGCTTTGAGCATTATTGGATATCCAACAATATCAGAAGCTATTTTTTTGCACTCAGTTAAATCTTTTATTAACCCATCTGAACCTGGAATTGTTGGCACTCCTGCTTTTTTCATTGTCTCTTTTGCCTTAGCTTTATCTCCCATTCCATCAATCATTTCTGGAGAGGCACCAATAAATTTGATGTTGTTTTCAGCACATACTTTTGAGAAGTGAGAATTTTCAGCTAAGAAACCATAGCCTGGATGAACTGCATCTGCATTTGTAATTTCAGCTGCCGCTATAACATTTGCTACTTTCAAATATGAATCTGTGCTTGCAGCAGGGCCAATACACACAGCTTCATCGGCAAACCTTACATGTAAACTAGACTCATCAGCTTTTGAGTAAACGGCTACTGTTTTAATATCCATTTCTTTACATGTACGGATAATCCTCAATGCAATTTCACCTCTATTGGCAATTAGAATTTTTTTAAACATAACTCGTTTTGTAATTATTTATGAAGGATCTATTAAGAAAAGAGGTTGATCAAACTCAACAGGAGTGGTGTCATCCACTAGAACTTTTACAATTTTTCCTGAAACTTCTGATTCGATTTCATTAAAAAGTTTCATAGCTTCAATAATACATATTCTATCACCTTCTTTAATTGAATCACCCACATTTACAAATGGCGGATCTTCTGGTGAGGGAGATCGATAAAACGTTCCAATCATAGATGCTTTTATAGTTATATATTTTGACTCATCTCCAGAAACATCTTCTGATGCACCTTCCGTTTTATTAGCCTTTTGTTTTGGAGTGGAATCTACAGACAAAGGAGTAGGAATTGGGGCTGGACTCTGCACTACTTGTGTTGGAATAGTTTGAATATTACTAATAATTTCAGTATCGGCACCTCTTCTTTTCTTAGCAGGTGATTTTATAGAAATTTTAACATTTTCTATTTCTAAGTCAACCTCTGTAGCACCTGATTTGGCAACAAATTTTATTAATTCTTGAATATCTTTTAGATCCATTTTCTTCATTTTCTACATTTATTT